>Ga0082335_1004811_pt1 | contig 19710 bp, 16 predicted proteins | sample Subgrocontami58m_FD_72375 | JGI IMG/M metagenome (GOLD analysis project Ga0082335, IMG submission 72375) | Subsurface groundwater microbial communities from S. Glens Falls, New York, USA - GMW37 contaminated, 5.8 m (SPADES assembly) (version 2) ... | reverse complement strand
GAGCCCCCCCAGTGGCGGCTCCATCAACGCATCCGGCCTGCTCACTGCGGGCGCCGTCGCTGGCGCCTACACCAACGCGGTCCAAGCCTCCACGACGGTCAACAGCGTCACCAAGACGGGCACGGCGTCCTTCACGGTGACGACCAGCGCGCCGCCGCCCGCGCCAAAGCCCATCAACATCGGCCTGCTGCGGTCCCTGTACAACGGACTGCTGCACCGGTTCGGCTTTGACCACTTCCTGGGCATAGAGGCGAAGGTCCTTGACGCTCAGGGAAATCCCGTCACCATGAAGGCAGTCGCCGGCACGATTACCGCCATCAACGGGAACAGTTTCACCATCGCGCCGAACGACGGCACAGCGGCCCAGACCTATACCGTCACGGACAAGACCAAATTCATCCCTGCCGCGCAGGGCGACAAGAAGGGTCTTGCCGGGTTCCAGGTGAACGACAAGGTAACGGTTGGCTTGGTCAACGGTGAGGTCATTCTGGTGTCCAAGGTGCAGCCGCAGGTAGAGAAGCCTCGCCCGGCCCACGACGACGAGCGAATCGAGAAGGAGAAAGACCGGATCGAGAAGCTTCGCGAGCAGATGAACAAGCGTCTGGACCAGATTGAGTCGCGTCTGGACAAGCTGTTGGGGACAATGTCCGCCTCCAACAGCAACAACGGTGGCAACAATGACAGGATCTCGTTCTCGTCGAGCGAGAACGGGCGCGGCCCGCAGTCTGTCCCACCTGGTCTCGCAAAAGACAAGAATAAGGACAAGCACGGCCGCGGCCACGACGACGACTAGGGAGGGGTCACTTCGGTGAAACAGAGAGGCCGCCCATCTGGGCGGCCTCTCTGTTTCTGTCTACAGTTCCATCTCTTTGACGCCCCTGGGAACAATAAGCTTCGGCTCGGTAATGGCCTGCACCTCGTCGGGCGTCCAGCCGGGGGCCACCTCCCGCAGGACAAGCCCCTCCTTCGCCACATCAATGACCGCGACATCCGTGACGACCATCTTGACGCACTGCTTGCCCGTCAGAGGAAACGAGCACGTCTTGACCAGCTTCGGCTTGCCGTCTTTGGAGGTATGCTCCATGACGACGATAAGCTTCCTTGCGCCGTAGACGAGGTCGGCGGCGCCGCCTATGCTGCCCACGCCGCGTGTCGGAATCATCCAGTTCGCCAGGTCGCCCTTCTCCGAGACCTGGAGGCCGCCGAGGACGGTCACGTCGATGTGCCCGCCGCGCACCATGGCGAAGGAGTCCGCGTGGTGGAAGAAGCAGCCCCCGGGAATGAGCGTCACCTGCTGACCGCCCGCGTTGATAAGCTCGAAGTCCTCCTGGCCCTGCTCGGCGAGCGGGCCGACGCCGAGGATGCCGTTCTCCGAGTGGATGATGACGGTCATCTCCAGCGGGACATAGTTGGAGACGAGCGTCGGGATGCCGATGCCCAAGTTGACGTAGTAGCCGTCTTTCAGCTCCCGCGCGATGCGCATCGCCATGACCTCGCGAGGCAGCCTTTCCTTTGTTGTCATGACCTCACCCCCTGTGTCCCCTCTCCTGACAGGAGAGGGGAATTTATTTGGGTCTGGGGGACATCTCCAGACCCCAGTTCGACAAGCTATTTCTTCTTCGGCACACGGACAACGCGCTGAACGAATATGCCCGGTGTGACGACGGCCTCCGGGTCCAGCTCGCCCGGCTCGACAATGTCGTCCACCTCGGCTATCGTCACCTTCGCCGCCATGGCCATCGGCGGGTTGAAGTTGCGCGCCGCCTTGTTGTACACCAGGTTGCCGTAGCGGTCGCCCCTATGGGCGTGGACCAGCGCGAAGTCCGCCTTCAGCGCCAGCTCCAGCAGGTACTCCCGCCCGTCGAAGACGCGCGTCTCCTTGCCCTTCGCGAACTGCGTACCCACGCCCGTGGGTGTGTAGAAGGCCGGGATGCCGGCCCCCGCCGCGCGCAGCCGCTCGGCGAGCGTGCCCTGCGGCACCATCTCCAGCTCGACCTGTCCCGCGCGCCACTGCTCCTCGAACGGGGTCTTCTCCAGGGGCGACGCGGGTACGGGGAAGGTCGCGATAAGCTTCTTCACCTGACGGTTGGCGACGAGTATCGAGACGTCCGCGAAGTTGCGCCAGCCGCCCCAGATGTCGTTGCAGACGGCGGTGAGGTTCTTCGTCCCCTTGCGCCTGAGCGCCGCGATGAGATCGTACGGGACGCCGCGCGCCGCGAACCCTCCAAAATGGATGACCGCTCCATCGAAGACGTCCGCGACGGCCTCGTCCGCGCTCCTGACCAGCTTGTTCATCGGCATTGCGCCGCACCCCCTTCTGGGATAACCAACGGCTACTGCTCCAGTCCCCGTCTTAGCGCCACCACCTTCTCCCCCAGCGCCACCAGCCCGCGGCGGTCGGCCTCCGTCACACGCACCACGCGGTGCACGAAGATGCCCGGCGTGACCACCTCCTCCGGGTCCAGCTCGCCCGGCTCCACCACCTCGTCCACCTCCGCTATGGTTGTCCTCGCGGCGGTCGCCATGACCGGGTTGAAGTTGCGCGCCGCCCTCCGGTACACCAGGTTGCCGTAGCGGTCCGCCTTCCACGCCCGGACCAGAGCGAAATCGCCGCGCACGGCCCGCTCCAGCACGCACAGGCGGCCATCGAACACGCGCGTCTCCTTCCCCTCCGCGAACTCCGTCCCGATGCCCGTGGGCGTGTAGAAGGCCGGGATGCCCGCTCCCGCGGCGCGCAGCCGCTCGGCGAGCGACCCCTGCGGCGTCAGCTCAAGCTCCACCTCGCCGCGACGGTACTGAAGCTCGAAGGCGCACGACTTCACCGTCGTGGTGACCACGGGGTACGACGTGATGGCCTTGCGCACCCGCCGGTAGTCTACCAGCATGGCGGCGTCCAGCCTGTCCCCGCGCGTACCGCCATTGCAGTCATTGCACACGATGGTCAGGCCCTTCGCGCCCTTCTCCAGCACGGCCATGATGAGATGCGACGGCACGCCCACCGCGGCGAAGCCGCCCAGCAGCAGGACCGCGCCATCGCCGATGTCCCGGACCGCAGCGTCCAGCCCGGCGACGACCTTATCGAGAGGCATGGCGCATGCGCGGGGTGTTATCCGGTGGACGCATGGCCCCTATCTTATGCAGAGGAGGCGGTTCTGTAAAGAGGAACCTGAGGTCACGCCCGAATCCCCGTCACGCACCTTGCGGACGGCACGCTTGCCCCAGGGCAGAAGCGGACAAGGTGTGAAGGGCCGTCGGCGCTATCTGCGGCCTCGCCTGAAGGTGGGGCGCCTGCTGAACTTCGGCTTTGGCGGCGGCGCTGCTTCGTGCGTGGACACCCGTGGGATTTCCTTTCGTGGCTTGGCGGGCCCGTAGGCCATGCTCATCGCCGCCGCCGCGATGTCCAGAGGATCGTGGTTCTGCGCCAGTTCTTGTGCCAGCGACCGGAACGCTCCCCACTGACCGTCCACCAGCACCTGCCGCAGCCGGGCCGTCATGCTCTCCCGCTCCCGTCCCTCCACCTCAGCCGTGGTTGGAAGCTCCTGGCGCTGCAGGCGGACTCCCACGGCGCTCTCAATCGCCCTCAGCAGGCGCAACTCACGCGGCGTCACAAGAGTCATGGCCTCGCCAGCCCGCCCGGCCCGCGCTGTCCGCCCGATGCGGTGCACATAGGAGTCCGATTCCTGCGGGATGTCGAAGTTAATGACGTGAGACACCTCGGGGATGTCAATGCCGCGTGCGGCCACGTCAGTCGCCACCAGTACGTCCACCTGTCCCTTGCGGGCGGCCTGCATCGCGGCTTCCCTCTGGCTTTGCGTTATGTCGCCGTGCAGCGCCTCGGCGCGATAGCCCCGGCCCTGCAGTTCCCTGGCCACGTCGGCTGTCATGCGTTTTGTGGCGCAAAACACAAGCGCGAGGTCTGGAGCGCGAGCCTCCAAGATGCGACTCAAGGCTTCCAATTTGAACTGGGGCGGGACAAGGAAATACGTCTGGGTAATTGTGGGTACCGTCAGCGCCTGGGGCTGCGACAGGATGATGCGCTCCGGCTCGCGCAGATAGCGATTGGCGAGTCGCAGAATCGCTTCCGGCATGGTGGCGGAGAAGAGAGCCGTCTGGCGCTCCGCCGGAGTTTCGCGGAGAATCCGCTCAACATCCTCCTGAAAGCCCATGTCCAGCATCTCGTCCGCCTCGTCCAGCACCACAAACCGGACTTGCGCCAGCGTGAGGGCCCGCTGCTTCAGCAGGTCGAGCAACCGCCCCGGCGTTGCGACGACTATCTGAACACCCCGCTTCAAGGAGCGGAGCTGAAGAACGTACGACTGCCCGCCGTAGATAGGCAATACGGAGACACCCTGGAACTGGCTGAGCTGCGTCAACTGGTTGCCGACCTGCAAGGCCAGCTCCCGGGTGGGCGTCAGCACCAGCGCCTGTACGGTCCTGCTGGACGGGTCCATTCGCTCGGCGATTGGAAGGCCATAGGCCGCGGTCTTGCCCGTGCCGGTCTGGGCCTGGACCACGACGTCTTTGCCCGCCAGCAGCCGGGGAATCGTCCTCGTTTGAACAGGGGTCGGCTCTTCAAACCCCATTGCCGCCACGGCGCGGAGCACGCGCGGACTCAGGCCCAGATTCAGGAAATCAGCCATTGACTGCTCCCTAAAGACCGCTTCGATGAGTAAGCCTGTCTATACAACACTCTGCCCCTTAACAAGACTTCTTTACACGAGTTTCCTATGTGGGAAAGCCCGATGACGGTCGGGACTGCTACGACGGCAATCATTCCTGACTGCCGGTCGTGCGCGGAGGGGTTGCTGCAAGCCGCCGCCCCACATGCCCCCACAACCCATTGTACTACGAATTCCGATGCCTGGGAAAAACCGCCGCCCGCGGGAAATTGCTCGTCGCGCGCTGCGGGCACGCCGGTCCTGCGACCTGAGCATGTACGGAGTCTATACCCGCGCGCCGTTCAGCACGCGCCGCAGGTACTCGCCGGTGTGGCTTCCCTTGACCTTCGCCACCTGCTCCGGCGTGCCCGCCGCGACCACGCGCCCACCCTTGCCGCCCGCGCCCGGGCCCAGGTCCACAATCCAGTCGGCGTTCTTGATGAGGTCCATGTGGTGCTCAATCATGACGACGGAGTTGCCCGCGTCCACCAGCCGGTGCAGCACGCGCAGCAGGGCGTGGGCGTCTTCAAAGCTGAGGCCGGTCGTCGGCTCGTCCAGGATGTACAGCGTGCGCCCCGTGGAGCGCCGCGACAGCTCAGCGGCCAGCTTGATGCGCTGCGCCTCGCCGCCGGAGAGCGTCGTCGCGGGCTGCCCCAGTCGTATGTAGCCCAGGCCCACGTCCCGCATCGTCTCCATCTTGCCCCCGATGCGCGGGAAGGCGCTGAACAGGTCCACGGCCTGGTCCACGGTCATGTTCAGCACGTCCGCGATGCTGCAGCCCTTGAACTTGACCTCCAGCGTCTCCCGATTGTAGCGCTGGCCCTTGCACACCTCGCAGGGGACAGTCACGTCCGGCAGGAACTGCATCGCGACGAGGATATAGCCGTCGCCCTGACACGCCTCGCAGCGTCCGCCCTTGACGTTGAAGGAGAAGCGACCCGGCGCGTAGCCGCGCATCTTCGCCTCCGGCAGCAACGCGAAAAGCTCACGGATGGGCGTCAGCGTCCCCGTATACGTGGCCGGATTGGACCGGGGGGTACGCCCGATGGGCGACTGGTCAATGTTGACGACCTTGTCAATCTGCTCGATGCCCTCGACGCTGTCGCACCTGCCGGGGGCCTCCCGCGCGGCGTACAGCACCTGGGCCAGCTTCTTGTACAGGACGTCGTTGATGAGCGTGCTCTTGCCGGAGCCGGAAACGCCGGTAACGACAGCCAGCAGACCGAGCGGGATGGACACGTCCACGTCCCGAAGGTTGTTCTCCCGCGCTCCACGGATGACGATGTACTTGCCGTTGCCCTTGCGCCGCTTCTCGGGCACAGGGATGACCCTGCGACCGGAGAGGTACGCCCCCGTCAGAGACTCCTCGCTGCGCATCACGTCGTCAATGGTGCCCGCCACGACCACGTGGCCGCCGTGCTCGCCCGCCCCCGGCCCCATGTCAACGATCCAGTCGGCGGCGCGCATGATGGACTCGTCGTGCTCCACGACCAGGATGGTGTTGCCGACGTCCCGCAGCCGCTGCAACGTGCGGATGAGCCGGTCGTCGTCGGCGGGGTGCAGCCCCACCGAAGGTTCGTCACAGACGTACAGCACGCCCATCAGCCCGCTGCCTATCTGCGTGGCCAGACGGATGCGCTGCGCCTCGCCGCCGGAGAGCGTGCCGGCCCTGCGTTCGACGCTCAGGTACTCGAGCCCGATATCAACAAGGAACTGCAGCCGCGCGCGTATCTCCTTGACGACCTGCCGGGCGATGGTCATCTCGCGCTCCGTCATCGGCTCCGCGAGCGCGCCGTTCCGGGGACGCGCCTCGCCGACGATGAGCTTCGTCCACGCCAGCGCCTCGCTGATGGAGAGGGCGCAGACGTCCATGATGTTCTTGCCGCACACCGTGACCGCAAGGGCCTCCGGCCTGAGACGCTTGCCATGACAGCCCTGGCAGGGCCGCTCGACCATGTACCGCTCTATCTCGCCGCGCATGTACTCGGACTCCGTGTCCTTGTACCTGCGCTCAAGGTTGGGGATGACGCCCTCGAAGCGGCTGTCCCACTCGAAGACGCGCCCCTCGCGGCTGGTGTGGCTCATGGTCAGGGACTGCTCGGGCGCGCCGTGCAGGACGAGATGAAGCTGCTCCTTCGACAGCTCCTTCACCGGCACACGCGACGAGAAGCCATGGTGCCGCGCCACGGACTCCAGCATGCTGTGGTACCAGCCGCTCATGCTGCCCGCGCGCGCCCACGGCTGGACAGCGCCCTGGGCCAGCGAGAGATTCCTGTCGGGAATGACCAAGTCCGGGTCTATCTCCAGCCTGACCCCCAGGCCGGTGCACGTGGGGCACGCGCCGTGCGGTGAGTTGAAGCTGAACGTGCGCGGCGCGATCTCCCCCAGGCTGACGCCGCACTGGACGCACGCGAAGTGCTCGCTGAACAGCAGCTCCTCGCCGTCCACGACCGCGACCAGCGCGACGCCGCCGCCCAGCTTCAGCGCCGTCTCCACCGAGTCCGTCACGCGCGTGTTGGAGCCGCTTTCGCCTTCGCCCACGACCAGCCGGTCCACGACGACCTCAATGGTGTGGCGCTTGTTCTTGTCCAGACTGATCTCGTCCGCTAGGTCATGAACGCGACGATTGACCCGCACCCGCGCGTAGCCCGCCTTTCGCGCGTCCTCGAAGACGTGCTGGTGCTCGCCCTTCTTGCCTTGGATGACCGGCGCCATGACCATGATGCGGCTGCCCGCGGGCAGGGCCAGGATGGCGTCCACGATCTGCTGCGCGGTCTGCCGCTGGATGGCGCGGCCGCACTTGGGACAGTGGGGACGCCCCGCGCGGGCGAACAGAAGGCGCAGGTAGTCGTACACCTCCGTGACCGTCCCGACGGTGGAGCGCGGGTTGTGCGACGTGCCTTTCTGGTCAATCGAGATGGCCGGGGACAGCCCCTCGATGTAGTCCACGTCCGGCTTGTCCATGCGCCCCAGGAACTGCCGGGCGTACGCGGAGAGAGATTCCACGTAGCGGCGCTGGCCCTCGGCGTAGATGGTGTCGAAGGCCAGGCTGCTCTTGCCGGAGCCGGAGACGCCGGTGATGACCACCAGCTTGTCCCGCGGGATGACGACATCAATGTTCTTGAGATTATGCTCGCGGGCGCCTTTGACGCGAATAGAGTCCAGGGGCATAGCGCGTTAACCTCGTTCCAGCTAAAAGGGCAACTTTGAATTGTAGCATCCGGAGCCTGCGTGAAACAACCGTCTTAACCACTCGTTGACTCAGCACTTGTCCGGCAACCCAGACCATTGCGGAGAGGGCGACACCCTCTCCGCGCTCTCCCAGGACGCGCGGCTAGTGGGCGACGATGGCGGCAGCAGCGCGCTTCTCGCGCGCGGTCGCCGGACAGGCCGCGCGGCCACGCAAGCGCCCGCGAATCCGGTAGAATGGGAGCCAGTCCCATTCTCAAAGCCCGCCCGTCTGAGGGGATGACATGCCGCCCCAGGCCGACGTTGGGATTCTCGCCGACCTCGCCGTCATCATGATGGTGGCGGGAGCGGTGACGCTCGTCTTCCAGCGTCTGCGCCAGCCCGTCATCTTCGGCTACATCCTCGCGGGGCTTATCGTCGGGCCGTTCACGCCCCCTTTCAGCCTGGTGTCCCGCGTCGAAGTCATCCACTCACTGGCGGACCTGGGCATCATTCTCCTTCTGTTCTCCCTGGGCCTGGAGTTCAGCTTCATGCGGCTCCGCCAGATTGGGCAGGGGGTGCTGCTGGCCGCCGTGCTGGAGGTGCTCTTCGTCTTCGTCAGCGTGTACGAGGTGGCGCGCGTCGCGGGGCTGGACCTCACCAACGCCCTGTTCCTGGCGGCGGCCCTCTCCATCAGCAGCACCGCCGTCATCCTGAAGGTCATCACCGACCAGAACAAAACGCACGAGGCGTTCGCCCGCGTGGTCTTCGGCCTGCTCATCATCGAGGACCTGATAGCGACGGCCCTCCTGGCCCTGCTGTCCGGTCTGGGCGCCACGGGCCGCGTTGACCTGGCCGCCGTGGGAGGCGTGCTCCTGAACATTGTGCTCTTTGGCGCTGCGTCCCTGGTCATGGGCGCGGCCATCGTGCCACGTCTGGTCAACTACGCCGCCAACTTCAAAAGCAGAGAGATACTGCTCATGGTGGTGCTCGGGCTGTGCTTCGGCATGGCCCTTCTGTCGCAGAAGCTGGGGCTGTCCGTGGCCGTGGGCGCGTTCATCATGGGGTCGCTGATGTCTGGCTCCGGCCACACGCGCGCCATCGAGGACATGCTGCGGCCCGTGACGAGCATGTTCGCCGGACTGTTCTTCGTCTCCGTGGGGATGCTCATCAATCCCGCCCTCGTGGTGCAGTACTGGCCCCTGGCCCTTCTTTTCACGGTGGTGTTCGTCGCGAGCAAGCTGGTCGCCGGCTCCATAGCCGTCTTCCTGGGCGGCTTTGGAATGCGAACAGCGTTCCAGACGGCGATGGGCATGGCGACGGTGGGCGAGTTCTCGTTTGTCATGGCCGCGGTCGGCGGACAGGTCCCGGCGGTTGGGCCCCACCTGTACCCCGTGGTGGCCGCCGTCTCCGTGCTCACCACCCTGCTCCTGCCGCACCTGGTCCGCGCCTCCGCGTCTCTGAGCGAAAGCCTGGAGAAGGCCACGCCCGGGCCGCTGCGGACGTTCGTGCTGTCCGCGGACGCGGTGCTGGAGCGCGTGCGACGGGCCAGCCGCGGACCAGACCCGCTGGCGGTGGCGACGCGGCGCAGCCTGGGCGGCATCGGCATCAATCTTCTGCTCCTGGGACTCGTCGGCGTGCTGGCGCGGGTGCTGCTGGAGATGCGCGTCCCCCTGGCCGACTTCCTGGGACTTGAGTATCAGGCGGTACTCCCGGTCATCATCGCCGCCGCCGCCGTCCTCGCGCTGCAGCCGGGCTTCGCCATCCTGCGGCACGTGCGCTCGTTCCTGCGCGCCGCCGTCGAACTGCTCATGCGACACCGGGACGCGGACTGGTTACAGGGACGGCGTTTCCTCTATCGTTTCCTGCTGGACGCCGTCGTGGTCTTCCTGGCGCTGGCGGTGGGCGCGCTGTTCCTGCCCATCATCTCGTACTCGACGGACTTCACTCAATACGCGCCCTTCGCGCTTCTGGGACTGGTGACGGGCATCTCCGTGTACATGGCCGTGGACGCGTTCCGCCTCGTGCACCAGCGGCTGGAACGCCTATTCCGGCAGGCTCTGGGAGGACAGGAGGAAGACGAGGTGGAGAAGAAGGAAGCCGCGGAAACCAAGACCGCCGAGGATTGAGGCTACGCCGGGTCCGGCTCTCCCCGTCGGACTCTGTCCATGAACGAGATGGCTTTCACCTCGCGCTCCAGCAGGTACCAGATGTACTGTCGCAGCGCCTGCTCCACCTCTCCGGCCAGATCCGCCGAAACGCGCAGCCGCGACGCTTCCGCGTAGCCGCCCCTGTCCAGGAGGCGCAGCACCTTGAGCGCATTCAGGCTCAGGGGACGAACAACCGGCTCCTGGTCCTTGCAGCGCGGACAGAGCACGCCGCCCCCGCTGGCGCTGAACAGGTGCTGACCGGGCGCCACGGCGCCGCTGCACTCCACGCACGCGTGCAGGTCCGGCCTGAAGCCGGAGAGGACCAGCGTCTGCACCTCGAAGAAGCGCACGGCCATGTCGCCGCCCGCGGGCAGACGGCGCAGCGTCTCGACCAGAAGCTCATACAACGGGCGGTTTTCCGCCCCGTCCGGCGTGAAGCGCTCCAGAAGCTCGGCCATGTACAGGGCGCGGCCCACCGCCTCCAGGTCGTCGCGCAGGGCGGCGAACGGCTCCACGCATTCGGCCTGACTGACGGTGTCAAGGTTCTGGCCGCGCGCGAGGAGGAAGAGGCCCCGCGCCAGAAGATCAACGTGCCCTGCCATCTTGCTGCTGGGCCTGCGCGCCCCCTTCGCCACGGCGCGCAGCTTCCCATAGAAAGGCGTGTAGAGGGTCAGCAGGAGGTCGGCCTCGCCCATGTCTGACCGGCGAAGGACAAGGCCCTCGGTTTTGTAGAGGCGCGGCGGTCCAGCCATAGCCTTGCTCTACCTTCCGGCCCCGGTCACGCCTCGCGCCGGCCTTCGAGCGCCCGCGTCAGGGTCATCGCGTCGGCGTACTCCAGGTCGCCGCCGACGGGGAGGCCGCGCGCCAGCCGCGTCACCTTCACGCCCAGCGGCGAGAGGAGACGGTGCAGGTACATGGCCGTGGCCTCGCCCTCCAGGTTGGGGTTCATCGCCAGGATGACCTCGTGGACGGCGCTCCCCTTCATGCGGCCCAGCAGCTCGCCTATCTTCAGGTCGTCCGGGCCGGTGCCGTTGATGGGCGAGATGACGCCGTGAAGGACGTGGTACAGCCCCTTGTAGGCGCGCGTGCGCTCCAGCGCCATCACGTCCAGCGGCTCCTCCACGACACAGATGAGGCCCTTGTCCCTGTCCTGCGCCGCGCAGACCATGCAGGGGTTCACGTCCGTGATGTTCTGGCAGGTAGAACAGAAGGTCACCTTCTCCTTCACGGCCAGAATGGCCTCCGCAAGCGCGCGGGCCTCCTCCTGGGGCATGCGGATGAGGTGATAGGTCAGCCGCTGAGCGGTCTTCGGCCCGATGCCCGGCAGCTTGTGCAGCTCGTCTATGAGGCGGGCGATGGGCGCCGCCATGGGCAGGCCGTCAAAGTTCGGCACGATGGTCAAGCTCCCTAAAATTATCGCGTCCCCATTCTACACGATAGCTGCGCGGTTTTCACACCCACGCATGACCATCCCGCCTCCGCGACGTCGCCGACGCGCGCCCGTTCGCCTTGCTGGGCGCACGCTCACGGTGCTATCATGGGCCTCGGAGTCGGCCCCGACGTGTCGGGGCGCCCTGGCCGCAGTACGAGGGAATGTTCCAGCATCGAGTTGCCGTGCAGGTCGCCCCTGCCTTTCGAGGACGCCTGGACGTGGCGTGGCTGCGCAGCGTCGTGCGGCGCACCCTGGAGAGCGAGCGCCTGCGGACGCCCGCGGAGGTGAGCCTGACGGTCACCGACGACGCGACGGTCCGCGCGCTCAACGCCCGCTACCGCGGCTTGGACGAGAACACGGACGTGCTCTCCTTCGGACTGAGCGAAGGCGGCTCCGGCGATGCCGGAGGGCCGTTCGCGCTGCCGCCGTCGGGGCGCATCCAGCTCGGCGACGTGGTACTATCCTATCCCCAGGCGGAGCGGCAGGCGCGTCAGGCCGGGCATACGATGGCCCACGAGGCCGCCATCCTGGTGGCGCACGGCGTGCTGCACCTCCTGGGGTACGACCACGCGGAGCCGGAGGAGGAGCGCGTCATGTTCGGCAAGCAGGAGGCGGTCGCGGCGGAGATAGAGAACGCAGTGCCGCCCGGACGAAACGGACGTCGCGCCCCCCGCGAGCAGGCAGGAAAGTCATGACATCCCAGGTGTTCTATCGCAAGTGGCGACCGCAGAGCCTGGCCGACGTCGTAGGCCAGGACGTGGTCACGCGCACGCTGACCAACGCCATCGCCACGGGACACACCGCCCATGCCTACCTCTTCTGCGGCCCGCGCGGCACGGGCAAGACCAGTACAGGCCGCATTCTCGCCAAGGCCGTGAACTGCCTGAACACCGGCGGCAAGGGCGAGCCGTGCAACACCTGCGCCATGTGCCAGGCCATCACCGAGGGACGTGCGCTGGACCTCATCGAGATTGACGCCGCGAGCAATCGCGGCATTGACGAAATACGCAGCCTGCGCGAGAAGGTGCGCTACGCCCCCGCGGAGGCCAAATACAAGGTCTATATCATCGACGAAGTCCACATGCTGACGACCGAGGCGTTCAACGCGCTTCTGAAAACGCTGGAAGAGCCGCCTCCGAACACCATCTTCGTTCTGGCGACCACCGACGCGCACAAGGTGCCCGCCACCATCATCTCCCGCTGTCAGCGCTTCGACTTCCGTCGCCTGTCGCCGCAGTCCATCGTCGGGCGACTGCGGCAGGTCTGCGACGCGGAAGGCATACAGGCGACGCCGGATCTGCTGCGGGCCGTGGCGCGCCAGGCGGGCGGCAGCTTGCGCGACGCCGAAAACCTGCTGGAGCAGCTTGCCGTCTCCTACGGGCCCGAGCTGAAGCTGGAGCAGGTGCGCGAGCTCTTCGGCATGGGCGGCGACCAGCGGGTGCGCGAGATAGCGAAACTTGTCCTGACGAAGAACGTTTCCGGCGGGCTGGCCGCGTTCAGCGCCGCGACGCTGGAGGGACTCGACCTGCGGCAGCTTCACCGCGGCCTGGTGGAGTGGCTGCGCGCCGCCCTGCTCGCCAAGGCGGGCGCCACCGACGCGTTGGACCTGGACGCGGACGCCGCAACCGACCTCAAGTCGCTGGCGGCCGCCGCGACGTTCGAGGACATCGCCCGTGCGCTCAAGCTGTTCAGCCAGGCGGACGTCCGCGCGGACGTGCAGTCGCCGCTGCCGCTGGAGATGGCGCTCGTGGAGTTCAGCCAGCCGCCGCCGGCGCCCGTCGCCGCCGCGACGCCGCGCGCGCAGCCCACGTCCGCACCCCGTCCGGCGCCCCCCATGCGGAGCGCCGCACCGCCACGCGCCGCGCCGTTCCCCGCGCGACCGATGCCCGCGCCGCCCGTCTCCCGCATGCCCGCCAGGGATATGGACGACGTACAGGACGCACCGCCAGCCAAAGCGAAGCCCGCCACCCCGACCGGGTCGGGGCAGGTCGCGTTTCCGCCGGGCGTGCCCGCGGGCATGACGCCGCAACAGCACCTTCAGACCAACTGGGCGGCGCTGCTGCGCCAGGACCGCATACCGCCACAGTTCCACAAGAACCCCGCCGTGTATTACATCAGGGTCTATGCACGTCCCGCCACCGTGGAGGACGGCTGCATCACACTGGAATTCAGCAAAGCCCTCTATAAAGAGCTTGTCGAGAAGCTGGAGAACAGGCGGGAGGTCGAGAAGCTGTTCGAATACATTCTCACCCAGCCGTACCGGCTGAAGTGCACGCTGGCCGCGCCAGGAAGCGCGACGCCACAGCGGCAGGCCACGCCAGGGACGTCGCCGCAGCGACAGCCCGCGTCCGGGGGACACATGGTCCAGGCACTGAAAGAACTGGGCGCCCGCGTGGTGACGGCGTCCCCGCCTGAGAAGGCGCGGGAGGACGCGCCCCCGGCGGCGCGAGAGGAGAGCCAATGAACAAGAACCTGATGCGCCAGGCCCAGGAGTTGCAGAACCGCCTGGCGAAGCTCCAGCAGGAGTTGGGCAACATGACCGTGGAGGCCACCTCCGGCGGAGGCGTGGTCAAGGTGGTCGCCACGGGTCATCAGAAGATCGTTTCCATAGCCGTCGCGAAGGAGGCGGTCAATCCGGAGGACGTGGAGATGCTCCAGGATCTGGTGCTGGCCGCGACGAACGACGCGCTGGACAAGTCGCGCGACCTGGCCGCGAAGCACCTGGGCCAGCTCACCGGCGGCATGAAGATACCCGGCCTGATGTAGCGGAGTGTTCCCTTCCGAGGGAGATTCCTCACCCCGTTCGGAATGACAGATGTAGCGCATCGCTGTGAAAAAGCCCTGCGCCGGACACAGGCAGAGGTAAATTCTTCGCTGCGCTCAGAATTACATGGAAGACACGCACCCCTTCCGCCAGGAACAAGCCGGGGGTGCAGGGCGCAGGGCGGCCCGCCGGGGATGCGCGGAAGACGCACCCCTCGCAGAGAGTCCAGAGGGATTCCGTCCCTCTGACGGGGGCTCAGGGGTGTCCCCTGAGCCTTTTCCTCCCCCTCTCCTGCAGGAGAGGGGGACCTGAGGGGGTGAGGTATCCCCCTACTACACCAGGCAAGGGAGGGCTATCAATGGTCGCGACTGACACCGTCATCCGCATCCCTGAGATGCCGTGGTTCGGCGACACGGAGACGACGCTGACGTTCCCCCCGTCCTGGGACGTGCGCTACTGCGCCATGCGGGGCGAGCGCGCGCCCAGACTCACGCCCGCGCAGATGCGCGCCGCCTTCGACCACCCCATCGGGACGCCTCCTCTGCGCGAGATGGCGCGCGGGCGCAAGCGCGTCGCCATCCTGTTCGACGACATGGCGCGCGGGACGCCCACCGCCGAAATGGTGCCCTACGTCCTCGACGAGCTCAAGGCGGCGGGCGTCCCGGACAGCGCCATCCGCTTCATCGCGGCGCTGGGCACGCACGGGGCCATGCGGCGCTGGGACTTCGTCAAGAAGCTCGGCGAGGATGTCGTCGAGCGCTTCCCCGTCTATAACCACAACCCGTACGAGAACTGCGTCGAGGTCGGCGTCACCCGTCGCGGCACGAAGGCCGTGCTGAACGCCGAGGTCATGTCCTGCGACCTGAAGATAGCGCTCGGAGGCATCGTGCCGCACCCGCTCGCAGGCTTCGGCGGCGGCGCCAAGGTGCTCTGCCCGGGCGTCGGCTTCGTGGACACCGTCTTCGCCAACCACCACGACGTCGGCGGACGGGGCAAGCCCGCCGCGGGCAAACCCGTCGGCGACCTGAAGAAGGGCGTCGGCCGCGCGATTGTCGAGGGCAACCCCGTGCGCGAGGACATGGAGGAGATAGCGCGGCTGGCGAAGCTGGACATGATCGCCAACTGCGTGATGAATCTGCGCCGCGAGATTGTCGGGATGTACGTCGGCGACGTGGTGGCGGCGCACCGCGCGGGCTGCGCGCAGGGCATGGAGGTGTACGCGACGCCACGGCCCGGCCCGTGCGACGTGGTCATCGCCAACGCCTACCACAAGGCGAACGAGGCGCTCATTACGCTGAGCGTCGCTCCGGAGGCGCTGCGGCCAGAGGGCGGGACGTACGTGCTCGTGTACAACACGCCGGAGGGGCAGATACCCCACTACCTGAGCCGCAGCTTCGGAACGGAGATGGGCGGGCGGCTGTGGGGGGCGCACAAGGGCCTGCCGCCCCGGACGAAGAAGCTCATCGCGCTCTCCCGCTTCGGCGAGAGGGCGGGCGCCGACTGGTTCGGGCCGCTGGACGCGGTGGTGTGGCGCCGGACGTGGGCCGACGTGCTACGCGACCTGGAGCAGGACTACCCGCGCGGTGGGCGTGTCGCCGTGCTGCCTGACGCAACGGTGCAGTACTGGGGGTAGAGCGAGCGGCATAGTTGGAACTAGACCCCTTTGAGCCTTATGACAAACACTGCCCAAGCAAAAAAGACCTTCAATAGTGCGGCGCAACAAGACCTACAGCAGAAACTTGTTGCTCTGTTAAGTCGGGACTTGGATTTCCACGACCAGGGAAGCGGGTACGCATCCCATAACTTTCACTCATTTCCGGCAAAGTTCCCCCCACAGCTACCATACAAGTTCATTACTGCACTGACCAACCCGGGAGATGTCGTGCTCGACCCGATGATGGGTTCGGGCACAACTGTTCTTGAAGCCTTCTTATCTGGAAGATATGCCATTGGGATTGATATTGACCCTCTGGCTGTTCTCATTTCCAAGGTCAAAGTCACACCCTCAGACGTTCTGCAAATAATTCCCTTGGGCGAGTCTATTGCGCAGCAAGCGTCTCTCGCCGTTTCCGTCAAAGAGAAACGAGCGCAATTGGAAAGGGCGCTTGAGAATCGTTGGGATGCGAAGACAACACAATTCATTGACTACTGGTTTGCGCGGGAAACGCAACTAGAGCTTCTCGCGCTAGTTCAGCAAATAGAAGGCATATCGGACATGCCTGCGAAGGCCTTCTTTGAATTGGCCCTCTCCGCAATTATTGTCACCAAGTCTGGTGGAGTCTCCCTCGCTTTGGACCTGGGGCATACTCGACCTCACAAGGCTAAGACAGTGATTTACAAGACCAGCGCAGCCCTGCGAAGCGAAGAGTTGCCTAAAGTGGCCTCTGGACAACCAAAACACCAGACCAAAATCGTCCGCTCCCCATTAGAAGAGTTCAAACGACGGGTACACCTGAATCTGGTGGGATTGCAAGAATCCGCCCACGGCAAGATCACGCCGCTGCTGGCCTTTGGGAATGCCCAATGCCTACCTATCGCGAACGCCTCAGTAGACCTGATTGTGACTTCACCACCGTATGCCTCAAACGCAATCGACTACATGCGAGCGCACAAGTTTTCGCTTGTATGGACTGGACATGCTCTCAATGAACTGAGTAACAGGAGGAAGGAATATATCGGCAGTGAAGGTGTAGTGGACAAAGACTTGGAGAAGCTGCCCAATGGAACGGCGGAAGTCGTGTCGCAGATAGGACGTCTTGACAGGAGAAAAGGACGCGTCTTGCACCGCTACTATTCTGAAATGACGAGGGCTTTGCGCGAGATGCATCGCGTTATAAAGCCAGGCAGAGCAGCGATAGTTGTTGTTGGGTCTTCGGTCATGCGTGGCAAGAACACGGAGACAGGATCTTGTCTAGTCGAAATCGGCAAAGCGATAGGGTTTGAGGTTCCAAAGGTCGGAGTACGAAGCCTAGACCGAGACCGACGCATGCTGCCTATGGGAACCACGCTCGACTCGGGATCCCAAATCCAGCAACGCATGCATCAAGAATATGTCATTGGTTTTCTCAAACCAGAGGCTCAAGACGGCGCTACGCGAGGCAAGGAAAATGGAATTCACTAAGCTCCGAGAAGCGTACCACAAGCGTATCTGTGAAGACATCATACGAATAAGTCGAGGCTCCAAGAAACACGAGGAGTATCCCAACTTTGCCGACGGCAGTAACAAGTCAAGCGTGAAAATTGCTTGGGGGATAGTTAAGCGTCTAGGCTATGTGGCTAACCACACACCCATCAAAGAGCAAACCGTTGGAGACCTATTCGAGGGAGCCACTAAGGACTTCCTGGCAGAAGCGTTTAGGCTCTTGCACCACATGCGTCCTGGCGAATGGACATACTCAACTGCCCAAACAGCCATCTCGGGGTTTGACCAATATGAACACCTAGCATACCTGGAAAAGATCGTCGCCCAAGACAGAGCTTTGGCCCCAGCACTTGGAGGCGACTATATTGTGAAGCCTGACATTATCGTTGCCAGAACACCCGTGTCTGACGCCGAAGTCAACCGACAGCGCAAGTTGATCAGCGCACAAGAAGATGTGGCCCGCCTGACACCCCTTCGGTCTGCCAATCGCGGGAAACCTGTTCCAATACTGCACGCCAGCATCTCGTGCAAGTGGACCATACGAAGCGACAGATCACAAAACACACGAACGGAAGCTCTGAATTTGATCCGAAATCGCAAGGGGCACTCGCCTCATATAGTTGCAGTGACGGCTGAGCCCCTTCCCACAAGGATCGCAGCTCTGGCACTGGGCACCGGTGACTTGGATTGCGTATATCACTTCGCGCTCACGGAACTAACGAAGACCCTCAGTGAAGTTGATAATCAAGACCAACTGGACATGCTCACAACCATGATCAATGGCAGACGTCTTCGCGACATCAGTGACTTACCCTTTGACCTCGCAACCTAGTAGATACTGCTTCCGCAAGCAGACTTCGGTAGAGACGTCATGTCACCAAAGAACAGCGCCACCCCCTCCCGCGTCTCCGTCGCCGCGTTCGTGTACACCGGCGGCGCGCAGCCGCGCTTCCTGCTGCTGAAGCGCGTCGCGGCGCTCGGCGGCTTCTGGCAGCCCATCACCGGCGTCGTGGACGACGGCGAGTCGCCGCGCGACGCCGTCGTGCGCGAGGTCGCGGAGGAGTCCGGCATCCGCGACTTCGCCCGCGTCACGGACCTCGACTACGCCTACGAGTACCCCGCGAACGGCCAGACCTGCACGGAGCGCTGCTTCGCCATGGAGGTCGCGCCGGACACGCCCGTCACGCTCAGCGACGAGCACACCGCCTTCTGCTGGCGCGACTACCCGGAGGCGACGCGGCTGCTCTACTACCAGGAGTACCGCGACGCGCTGGAGCGCCTCAAGGCCCTTCTGTCGGAGCGAAAGCCGCCTACGCCCGCGTAGCGGGCGGCCCCGCGCGCCGGTACAGGAAGACGTACCCCACGGCGAAGCTCCACGCGATGAACAGCGCCATCGTCGCGCCCACCGTCGGCTCCAGCGCGGCGGGCGACGCCGCGAAGCCCGCAACGCTCATCGCGAGCGCCAGCCCCCAGACCACGGCGCCGACCCACGCCAGGACGCGCGGGAAGACTGTCGTCCGGAACATCGCCGCCGTGAGCAGCGCTCCGGCGAGGCCGTAGAGCAGGTTCGCCAGCCCGCCCGTCAGCAGCACCGCGAACCGGTCCCACACCGCGAACTCCTCCAGCACCACGGGCCGCACCGACGCCGACGCCGCGAGCCACCGCGCGGGCATGTCCGCGAGCACGCCCGCGTTGATGAGGTCGGCGACGACGTCCGCCGCCGCGCCCAGCACGACAAGCGCCCGCGCGTAGCGGAGCAGCCCTGCCATGCGGGCGTCCAGGTGCGCGCTCAGCACGTGGAAGAAGCCCACGAGCGACAGCGCGGCCAGCACCCACAGCAGCCAGCCCGCCGTCCATGCGATGCGATTCGACGCGATGAACAGCATGCGGTCGGTGACGCTTCCGCCCGCGAGCGTGCCCGGGCGCAGCAGAAACAGCAGCGCGAGGCTCGCCGCCAGGTTGACCGCGCTGACGCCCATGACCGCCAGCCCGGCCAGCCTGCGATTGTCCGTCGGCCCGTTCGTCGTCATACCGGGCACGATGATAGCACACGGCGCCCGCTCTCGATAGATTCAGATATGTGTTATACTTCTCCCGAAGAGCCGTCACATCCTCTCCAGGAGTACGCCGTGGACTTCGACCTCCAGGAACAGCACATCGCCATCCAGACACTCGTGCGCGACTTCGCTCAGAAGGAGATCGCCCCGGTCATCGCGCGGTACGACGAGGCGGAGGAGTTCCCCACCGCCATCATCCGCAGGTTGGGCGAGCTGGGCATCATGGGCCTACCCTTCCCGGAGCAGTACGGCGGCGGCGGCGCTGACACCATCTCCTACGTCATCGCGCTGGAGGAGCTGGCGCGCGTGGACTCGTCCGTCGGCATCACCGTCGAGGCG
>Ga0082335_1004810_pt1 | contig 19716 bp, 19 predicted proteins | sample Subgrocontami58m_FD_72375 | JGI IMG/M metagenome (GOLD analysis project Ga0082335, IMG submission 72375) | Subsurface groundwater microbial communities from S. Glens Falls, New York, USA - GMW37 contaminated, 5.8 m (SPADES assembly) (version 2) ... | reverse complement strand
AAAGTTCGCTATTTACTGAAAAGTACGAGGATTATATCAATCTCGGAGTTATTGAATGGAAAAAAACATACGAGGAATTATTAAAGGCTGGTAAAAAGTCAATTCTCTTTATAATGACAGACGATACAAAAAACTGTGATGAGGTAGCACAGTATTTAGAAAAAACATACCCTGAATTTAAGGGTGGTGTTTTAACAATTCACACTAATAAAAGCGGTGAAATATCAGAAGTAGTTCAAGGAAAAGATGAGAAAGAGCTTATCAAATTAAGAGAACAAGCTAATACTATAGATAGCTTAGAAAGTCCCTTTAAAGTTATTGTATCCGTTTTAATGCTTAAAGAGGGTTGGGATGTCAAAAATGTAACCACTATAGTAGGACTTCGGGCATACTCTTCGACTGCAAATATTTTGCCGGAACAAACCTTAGGAAGAGGTTTAAGGCGGATGTTTTTTGGCAGAGAAGACATTGAGGAGTACGTTAGTATTATCGGCACTCCTGCGTTTATGGATTTTGTTGAATCTATCAATGTTGAGGGTGTGATATTGGAAAAGAGAGCGATGGATATTGGAGCAAAACCAATCACTCCGGTTGTTATCGAGGTTGATAGTGAAAATGTTAAAAAGGACATAGGGAGACTTGATATAGAGCTACCTGTTCTTACTCCGCGGATTCAAAGAGAATATAAAAACCTTTCAAAACTAGATGTGTCTAAGTTCAAACATAAAAAATTACCGGTTAAGCAATTCAGTGAAAAAGAAAAAAAGGAGATAATCTTCAAAGAAGTTGTTGCTGATAAAATTCACCACACAACAGTATTAGACACTAACATAGAACCAAGTTACCAAAGCGCGGTTGGCTTTTTCGCCCAAACAATTATGAGGGAACTTCGTCTATTTGGCTGTTACGATATTTTATTTGGTCTGGTAAAAGAGTTCATAAGTGATTATTTATTTGTAAATAAAGTTAACCTAGAGGACTTGAATATACTGCGCAATTTATCAGAGTTGGAAGTCACAAAGACCATAACTGAAACCTTTAAGAAGGAAATTAATGATCTCACTATTGAAGATAAAGGTAATGCAGAGATAAAAAACTACATAAAAATAAGCAACTGTAAACCTTTCGTTGTAAACGATAATGCCTACCTTTTACCCAAGAAAAGTATATTTAATAAAATTGTGGGCGATAGTAATTTTGAACTCCAATTTGCTGATTTTCTCGAAAGCTGTGAGGATATATTATCTTTTGCTAAAAACTACTTCGAAATTCATTTTAAAATTGACTATAAAAATTCTGATGGGTCAATCTCCTATTATTATCCCGATTTTTTTGTGAAGAAAGACTATAAAACTGTTTATATTATTGAAACAAAAGGCCGAGAAGACCTTGAAGATCAACTAAAAATTGATCGGTTAAAACAGTGGTGTGATGATGCCAACCAGAGACAAAATAAAATCCGATATGAAATGCTGTACGTAAAACAGGAAGAGTTTGAAAAATATAAACCACAAGACTTTAGAAAGTTAATTGAGATGTGCAGATGACCGGAGGAGATTGCAGTTGTGGAGGGAAAAAATGGCAAAGAAATATAAGCACTTATTACTATTACCCCATTCGGATAGTGGTATTGCAGTACCAATTTCAGGTTTATTTACAGAATTAGCAGATAGACGCCTTGCTCTTTCAAGAATCAGTATCATTACTCCTGAATCTAAATTACCTATTGAACAAAAGCACAAGGACGCAAGCGGAAGAATTTCAACCTGCTTAGGTTATTTATCAACGATTTCTTACCGTTTAACTAAACCTGGGGATGGGCTTTTTATGAATCTTCATCTAGATTGGGAAAGTCTGATTATCTACTCTCAAATTATGCTTGATTCATTTACAACTCTTGTACCTTTATTCTATGGTCTATCCGAAGAACCCTTCCGAAAAAAACGAAGCCCCGTTTTTAACGATTTAAGCAGATGGTTTAATAAGCATAAAATTCATGATGGTTTAACAAAAAGGTATAAATCAGTAAAAACAGAAAAGGCTTGGTATGTGGTTTTGAATACAGATCGTCATAGTTTTATTCATCGTTTACAAACGCCTCATGTTGTCTCGGTGAAAGCTGTAACTGAGGCAGGCTTTAAGATGCGAAAAGATAAAATATTCGCAATGAGAGATGTTAAGGAAAATTGGGTTAAGCCTGAAACAATCGAAAAAGAAACAAAAATTATTCTTAAAAATTTGTTGGACTTTTTAACCTTCAGCGACTTCTTCTTTAAGGATAAACTTAAAGAAAGGAATATTTTTATCTCTGACGAAACTCAATTTAAATCTTCTCTTTGGGGTGATTTTAGTCAATTCAACAGACTATTATTTTAGTTTTAGACAATGAATAAATTATCAATATCAAAATTAGAATTCAAAAAAGGAAATCAGTTAGTTTATGAACTCTACGGCCTTATGCCTAAGAAAATATCAGTTGTGGAGGGGAGATAAGCAAAGTAAATAAAAATGATAGATTTTATTACGGGAGTTACAAAAAAAAGAAAACTTAATGCCTCCGAAGTCCAAAGGAGCTACATTATTTCGGAACTTTCAAAAGCTGTTAATGAGCAGGGCAGAAGAACAGCTTTTGTTAAAAAATTAGTAGCTTTTTTAGATACACTTGATGCAAATGAGATTGCTAATCTTGTCGGACTTCTATCTAATGATTACAGAAAAAATGCAGTTCATTCCTATACCACGAGCACTAATTTTGAATGGTACAAAGTTGAAGTTCCTGTTGATAAAGTTTATTTAACTCCAACAAACGAAAAAGAAAGTGCCATCTTAGCGAGTCTTTCAACCCCTTGGAATCTAAAGTCTTTGATAGAAAGAATTCAAAAAGGAGAAACGGAAGGGCTCGAGGATTTTCTTGATAAAGGAGTCGAGATAGCAGAACTTCCAATTGCTGTTTATGAAAAAGAGGATGAAAGTTTAGAAGCTAAGATTAAGCTCATTGATGGCATACATCGTACCCCTCCGGCACTTGCTAAAAGCAAAAGTGAGACATTAGACATTTATTTAGGAATTAAATTATGAGTAGTCAGCAATCTAATCAAAATCTTGATCTTTCACTAGAGATCATTAACCGTAAACTAGAACTTCAAGTTAGCGCTCATACCTCTTTGGAAGCAAAGATAGGAATTCTTTTTGGCTTTGTGGGCGTAATTACTGCTGGCGCAATTGCATTGATGCAGGGACGGCAAGAACTTATTGGACGTAATTTTTTAACACTAGGATTAATTTGTTTGGGTATAACATTACTTTTACTTATATTAGCTTCGCGTACTCGAACCTTTCTTGATCCGCCCGATTTTTCAACTTTTTATTCGCAAAAGTCTTTAAATAATGACGGAATCGAATTCAAAAACCAAATAGTTTCAGACATGATTGAGTCGTACAAAAGAAACGCTCTATATCATTTAGAAAAAGCCCGATTATATGACGGGGCACTATGGACATTTCTTGGAAGTCTCATTTTAATTTTTATTGGTATTTTATAAATATGTCAGATAAACCAAAACCACAACCACAAGAACCAAAACCGATTCAACCCGCTAAACCAAGTGAGAATCCTGGTACTCCTATACAGAAAGGCCCTTTGCCTGTGAAACCTGTTCCGCCCTCTCAATCGCCGGGGACAGGAATTCCATTTAACGAACCGAAGAACAATAAGATTTTCAAGGGAAATAATTAAACCCATTTTGAAACAAATATGAAAGTAAAAACACAAAGCAGGGCTAAAAGAATCAAAATGACTTTTCGTTCATTGCGAAAAAGGGTAGATTTGAAATTTAGCGAGATTAAGAAAACCGTAATTTTCTATTTCTATGTTGGTAGGCTCACGCTCCTCAATTACTTTCGGTTTAGATTCCTCCATTACGTTAATTCCAAAAAGACAATAATTGGTACATTGGTATATTTTTTGATTCTGTTTGGAACTATCTCATTTCTGGGAAAATTTATTGATCCGTTTTTTGATAAGAGTGATGCTATAGCATTCTTTACGGCAGTAGCGGCAATGATTGGTGGGATTTTAGCAATAATTTTTTCCCTTAGTATTCTCTTGATGGGCAATGCGGCAGAACGAATACCAGTTGGTTTTTATGAAACAGCCGCTAAAGATGGATTCCATGATTTGATATTTTTTCTTATTAGCATTTGCTCATTAACTGTCTTTACTTTTGCATTAGTGTTTGGAAAATTAGGCTTGGGGTTCTCAGTTATTTCGTTTCAGGCGACATTATTTTTAGTTGGTGGAGTTTTCTATCTAACCTTTGTTTTCTATCAGAGAATTCGGAGCAGATTAAATCCGGCAAATGTTCTAAAGATTGCATCTAAACAGGCTTTAGAAAAGTTGGAGTCTACTCATAAACGAGCTAAAGAAATAGCAGAGGTCTTAATTAGACAACCAAAGCTAGACAAGACAGTTACGATAGAGGAAGCAATTGCTACTTCCTTTCAATACCTGCGACCCGAATTCGCTTATATAAATAACAGACTAAATTATTTGTTTGATTATCACGGTAAACTTGTGGCTTCTAATGAAAGAAGTTCGGCGCTGGGAGTCTTACAAGTAATAACTCAAATTTTACAGAAATACTTCCAAACTCGAAAGGATTCATCATTTGTCTTACCCGCAGGTTTTATCTTGGCGACAACAAGCGATTCTCGCGAATTCTTAACACCACCCCTAGAAAGATTTGTAGCTGTAGGTGAAAACTACATGAGAGATAACGATAATGAAGGTATCACAAGAGTGATCTCTATTTTTGTGCAATTGTGCCAATCAGCTAGTCAAATAAACTATCTCACTAAGCGCAAAGTTGAAAGCCCAATAATGGAGCAATGTAGAGGATATTTAGACCAACTCTTGCAAAGTGCAATTAAATTTAACTACCAAGAAGCATTATTCCAAGGAGCGGTGGTATACCCGCAGATAACACCTATTGTTATCAAGCAGAATTTACACCACGAATTTATATCCATTTACGAAATGTTAGATAAAATTGCAATAAGCGCATTAACCAATAGATTTAATGTGGTTTTTGGTGAAGTAATTAACTCTTATACCACCATCATATCTCAGTTGATCTCCTCACGGTATTTTAATCTCGAAATGGAGCTTGGGTCATTACTGGAACACTTAAGAAACAACATTTTTTATGGCTACATTTCGATGTCAGCCGGTACCCTAGAGCGGAGTTTTGTTACTCAAACCAATCTGGCATTACCTTTTGAAACCCTATCATCTTTAATTTTTCAAACAGCCAAAGCGGCGACAGATGCGAAGACGGATGATGAACAGAAAGATTGGAAACAGGTATTCTTTACTACCGTAGAGGAATTACGAGCTACACTCAGATATTTATCTGAAAAGATGAAAACTGCAAACCATCTTTTAATAAATACTTTTGGAGATATGATTGCAGATATTGGTTGCCTGTTACTAGATTTAAGCAAAGTCGATCAATGGAAAGAAGATAAGGCAGAATTAACTAAACAGGTCGGTTGGTATTTATATCAGACAGAATGGTTTACTCATGAAGTTGAAAATATCAAAGACAACCATGTCTTTGATTCGCTCGTGGAAGCCGCTGCCAAAATAGGAATAAGGGCTTTAGAAAGAGATCAAGATGAAACTGCGAAGGATGCAATAAAGGTTATTAGCAACTTTGCAAACAAAATGCTTATCAATAAAGGAGGAAGCGCTTATGGATTTACCGAGCCAAGAATTATGGAGAGAGCTTGTTTTATTGGAATTCTTGCTCTGAAACTAGGTAAGAAAGAGATAGTTGATGAACTCAAGAAGTATATAAAACCATTTGAGGAAGCATATATCAAGAAATGGTTTTCTAATATTCCAAAGGGGATGAAGTTGAGTTCTCCGACGAAAGACCAACTTATGATGGAAGTACACGGACTTATACGAGAGATAAGAAATCGATATGGACGTCTTCCCATGCTGGATAGATCTAGTGAAATTATGACGCAATTAGTAAATGAAGAAGATGTAAATAAATTTATTTTAGAAGTTTGGAAAGTCAAAATAGAAGTTAAGGAAAGTGGAGGATCATTGTTTTGAAATACTTTTTATGTTTCGAGATAAGAATGATTAAAAAATGAAACACATTAATTTGTCGCAATTAACCATAGGTTTATTTACAAAATGATTAAATTATCGCGATCAAAAATAGAATTACTTTTTGACTGTCCTCGTTGTTTTTGGTTTTACGCCGGAAAGGGCATTGCTCGCCCATTCGGTGCTCCTTATACGATAAATAACGCCGTTGATTTTTTACTCAAACAAGAGTTTGACGAACACCGCAAAAACGGCACGGCTCACTACCTTATTGAACGGGAAGGTATTGACGCAATCCCCTATATGCACAATGACATAGATAAATGGAGAAACACTTTTACTGGGATTCAATACCACCACCCTGCGACTGATTTTTTAATCTTCGGGGCAGTGGATGATATATGGGTTGATTCGAAAGGAAACCTAATTGTAGTTGATTACAAAGCCTCTGGTGCCAAAGAAGGCGAGCTGTATGATAGTTACAAACGCCAGATGGAAATATACCAGTGGATACTGCGCAAAAATGGTTTTAAGGTGCAAAATAGGGGTTATTTTGTTTATTGCCGGGTCAATAAAGACAACGGCTTTCCGAAAGGAAATTTAAGTTTTGATATTAAAGTACAGCCCTACGATGGGGATGACAGCTGGGTCGAAGATAAGATACTGGAAGCAAAAAAAATTCTCGATGGAGAGCTTCCTATGTCAGCAGCCGATTGTGATTATTGTTTATATGTAAATAATACTAAATGAATGAAGTTAAAAGTTTTACTTGGAAAGCCCCAGATAAGAAAGTTAGCGAGTTAAGTGATAAAGAGGTTGTAATAATATACATTCTTAAAAAAATTAGTCCCTACTTAACAAGTCTAACAAAATTTTTCCCATTCTCATTGCTCTGGCAGGATAGAAGATTTCATTACAAACACAAAAAGATTACTGACGCCGATGATCTTATTATAAAAATAGCCGGAGAAAAAGACTTTTGGTTTAAGTTATTTTCCTATGATGAAGATGACCGTTTTTTAAACATTGTCGGTAAATTCGTACCTTTAAAAAAAGGCTCGAACAAAAATACATTATTCCAATACTTTAGAAAGAAAATGGAGAATGAAGACTTTTATATAAATGACTTGGAGGGTGGGAGAGTAAAAATTTCCTTAATGCAAAAGAAATAAATATGAGAAAAATGAAACGATTAGTTTTGCAAATTCTGCGGATTATTTTTAGACCTAAACTATTAACATTAGTTACCCTCGCGCTTTTTCTATCTGACTATATTCTCTACAGGATATTAGGCGATAATTTTGAAGAAAAATCTTCGTTACTTAATACAGTATTTTTAATTGGCGAAATATACATTACCCTCGGCTTTACAGCACTTGTCGTTTCCAAACTAAAAAATGTTAAGTGGTATAAATCAGTTTCGTTGCTCTTTGGTTTATCTGTCGTTACACTTTTTATTTACCTTAGATTTACTGAACCTTACGGCGATTTAAGGACGCTTGTCTCAATTCTTAGTTTTGTTGTACTGGCTGCATTTTTGGCGGCTTTAGTTTTGATTGTTAAACACATTGTTAGATACTTTACCCATAGATCAAAAGATAATTTTGCATTGAAACAACTTAATGTTACCGGTAATAGAGTAAGTTTTAGAAAAAAATTTAATAGACAAAATGTTGCACTCGCAGTGAGGGTTTTAATATTTGCAGTTTTGCTTATCGGTGTAGTTTATGCAGTAAATAGAATCAACACTCTTGAGAATAAACTTACAAAAATAGAGGCAAAACTTGGCGGTCCTGAAAAAATAGGGTGCAATGAAAAAGACTCTATTGAAAAAGTGAGACAATCTGTTGTCCGGATTGTAGGCGGAGAGGGCGAAGGTTCAGGTTTTGCAATTAAAGACGGCGGGGTCATTCTTACAAACTTCCATGTCATTGAATTTGAGCCAAGCCCTAAAGTTATTTTACCGGATAATTCGTTTCAAACGGCGGAAATACTTATGGCGGATAAAAACGCCGACCTTGCCATTATTAAAATCAGTAAAAATTTACCTGTTATTTCTTGGGGTGATCCGAAAGAACTAAGTCCCGCAGAAGAACTTTTAGCGATAGGTTTCCCTTTGGGTGGAACTCTTGTTGGTGAGGCTTCTGTCAACAAAGGTTCTCTTTCCGGCAGAAGAAGATCAAAAGATGTAGGTGTAGAATACCTGCAAACAGATACAACGCTTACACCCGGAGTATCGGGTGGGCCAATGATAAATATTTGCGGAGAAGTAGTGGCAATAAATACAGCCGGACTTTCCGGCTTAGGCTTAGGAATTTCTGCGGATTCAATCAAACAAAAATGGCTGGAAATGTCTACAGCTGACGATTCGCTAAAAGATATTAAGAAAATTACATTTGATGACACGACAAGTGCGGACTTTGCAGTGGCCACTTTCTATAACTACTTAAAAGTAAGAAAGTTAGAAAAAGCATTTGAAATTCTTTCTGACAATTTTAAGAAAGGACACGGGTTTGATTACTGGAAGCAGGGATATCAATCTTTACTTGATACAACAGTTATTAAAATTGAAGAAGACAAAGATAAAAAAGATCGGGTAAAGATTAAGCTCTCCACTAAAGATATGGTTGATGATGAAATAGTCTATAAATATTTTGAGGGTTTCTGGGACGTTAAAAATATTGATGGGAAATGGAGACTTTGGGACCCTGAAATTAAAGAGGTAGAAAATCCAGATTTCCTTTGGTTTTACGAATAAGCATATTGTATGCAGTAGAGTTTTAGATTACAATAATTTAAGTGAAGAAATTTTTAACTGCCATATTTACTTCCCTCTTAACGTTACTTTTTGTAACTTCTGTTTTTGCTCAAACCAACCTTTCAGGTAAAGTAATTGTCCTAGACCCCGGACACGGCGGGTCTGATACTGGCGCGGTTAATGGCACGCTATACGAAAAAACTGTAACCTTGGATATTGCTAATCGTCTTAAAACTTTGCTTGAGGCAGAAGGAGCAACTGTTTATTTAACAAGGGATTGTGATTGCGACAAAAGCAATAATGACCGATATACTTTGGCCAACAGCGTTGGCGGAAATGCCTTAGTCTCGATTCACCTTAACGGCTCGACTAATTCTAATAAGGACGGGGCGCAGGGATTATGGGGAAAGAAAAATAAAGACCAAGCCTTTACAAAAATAGTTCACCAAGCACTAGCAGGTTCTTTAGGCGTACCGGACTTAGGAATAACAAACTTTGCTTCGGGGGTACTTCTTAAATCAAATATGCCGGCAACAATAGCCGAGACGGTATTTATAACTAACACTAACGAATACAATCTTTTGACCGATGGTACGGGCAACAGACAACAGCAAATCGCCCAATCGCTTTATCAAGGGATTATAAACTGGTTTTCTAATCCTCCACCTTCCACTCGACGCCCCTAATACCTGCTTTTTCAAAAAGCTGTTGAAGCCTTTTTACTTCCTTTGTGTTTTGTAAAATCTTAATACTTTTAAAATCACTGCCGATTTCAATATAACCTTTGCCATAGCATAATTGTTTGAGTTTGTTAATCTCGGTTAATGCTTCAATTTTGGCCTTTCTCTCCTCTGGTGTCATTGAGTCAAAGATAGCTTTAAATCCCGAAATGTCCATAAGTCTTACTCCTTAGATAAAACGAAGAATCGTCCAGCCCATTTCATTTGTTTTGACTGTTGGTGGTTATTAGCAAAGTCCTCTTTGGGAAAGTCGCGCTTTAAGTCCAGCCGGTGAAATAAACTCTCCCACCACCAACGGGGTTTCATGGTGATATGCGAGGGATCGCCTTTACCGCCTCTTGATTCAATATGGTCTGTTCCGGCAGTGCAGATAAGCAAGAATACAAAGCGTTTGGCCACTCTATGCAATTCCTTAACCGCTTTGAATAAATCGTCTTCTGGTATATGTTCTAAAAGTTCAGTTCCCAAAACAAGATCAAAACTGTTATTTTCAAACCTTGAAAGATCGCGGACATCACCCTCTATAATCTCCTGCGTTACTGCACGGCTCACTGCGTATGGGGAATACTCAACACCGGTGGCTGGTACTCCTAACTCTTGAAAACGTTTAACTACAAAACCATAAGCGCACCCCACATCTAAAACACTTTCTGGTTTAAATAATTGATTAGACCATGTGGCAAAAGTATTAAGGAGCCCGTCAGCTCTGGCGTAGGAATCATAAGCAATTTGGTTTTTACCTTCAAAATAATCTTTATTGTAAAAATCCTTAGTTGGTTGCATAAATAGCTTTTAATCTCTCAATAATGGGAATTGCGCAGGAGTCCCAAGAAAACTTCTGTCTGATAATTTCAGAAGTTATTAGTGCTTTCTTTTTCTCCTCTTTGTAGTTTTCAAACACAAAACGCATTTTCGCTTGCAGGTCATCAAGTTTTGGCATTGCCCACTTGTTGCCCTCTAAATAGACATAAGAAGTTTTTGCTTCTCCTTCTTCCCAATCAACAAAATGGACTCCGGGGAAAGGTTGCCCCTTGTCATCTCTTAAAGTTTCATTCGGCGCGCCATATCCTGTGGTAATCACCGGAAGCCCGCAAGCTAAGGCTTCAAAAATAGGCAGCCCCCATCCCTCGCCATGAGTGGGCAGAACAAAACAATTGCCGGTGGTATAAAAACAGCCTAATTGCTCTGGCGGTAAGATAAATTCTTTGACATAAACTCTGGCGCCCTCTCTGGGCGCCTTAATCGCTTCAACCTCTTTTTTAACCGGTTGTGCAAGCGCAGAAGACATAGTTTTGACAATCAAACAAACGTCTTCATCCCTTGAAAACTCGCTGGTAAACGCTTTGATAAGCTCTGGCAAGTTTTTACGCGGTTCCCAAGTAGCATTGGTTATAAACTTGAATTTTTCTTTTGCGTCTATTTTCATTGGTGCCATGTTGGGATGAAAATAGTTTGGATCAATGCCCTGTGAAATTGTGTAGATTGGGACATTAACGCCCGCTTTTTCAAATTTTTCTTTGTCCCACTTTGTAGGCACCCAAAGCTCATCCATCATGTTGCAATAAGAAATCCAAGAAGATGGAGCAGTTGTCCCTTCAAATTCGCAGTGGCCAATCTTATACTTGCCGGAGTTTTTGAAAAATAAGGGGGCTTGCGCCCAGACAACTTGTGGTAAATCCATAGATGGGGGGAGTTCTCTTGCGTCATTGACTAGCCCATCATCACTTAATGGCTCTGCTTCCGGTATGCCAAAAAGGTTTGAATAATGGACTTTTATTTTTGATCGAAGTAAAGCAGAAATATAATTTTTGGCGGCAATAGCAAATCCGGTGGGCGCTTCAACGCCCGTATGATACAGTATTGGATACTTATATTGTTCGAGGTATTTTTTACCCCACATCTCCTTAAAGAAGTTGTGGTTAAGCGTAAATTGACGAGCAAATTCCTCTTTACTCTTTAGGGCGTAGCCTTTACCGCGATACTGGACAATCAGCTCATCAGTTGTATAAACCTTAAAGCCTAACTCTTTTGCTTTTAGGCAATACTCGGCATCTTTGAAAATACAATCTCCTGCACACTCAATTATAGGCAGTTTATCAGCCAGTTCTTTTTTAACAAGACACAAAAGAAGGGGCACCATTTCAACTTCACGAGTCCCCGGATACTGCCCGTAATACTCCTCATTAAGAGCATAAGAAACAGGCATCATTAAATTAGGAGCAATAAAACCACCATGAAAGTAAATTTTATTTTCGTGGTTTAAGATAAGTGCGGATAGAATCCCGCAGTCTTTTAATTTTTCGGATTCTTGAAATAGAATATCAATCCAGCCGGCTAAATGGCCGACAATATCCCAAGAAGCGATAATCTGATCACCGCTTTCAAGTTTTACTACCTTAAACATGGGCGCATTACGCCAAGCACTGCATAAAGACAGGCCAATCTAACAAATTAGATTATCTTGGCGCAGGAACACCGACGAAGATGTACGACTGGGTGCCTTCATCATAGTTATCACCAATGAAGTACCGCATATAGCGGTTAAACCCGGACTCGTTCAAACCGGCAGCATAAGTATTCCACGAGGTTTTATCACCTGCGGAAACCGTGCCGTCTCGCCAGTATTGCACACCGTAGGTAAGAGATGTTCTTACCCCCTGTTGAGCTGCGCTCTTAGGATTGTACGGAATAACCCTAATCCTTGCGTAATTAAGGCCTTTCCAAGCAGAATAAACGATAGTTTTCGCTAACGTTTGTCTTGCATCCAAAGAGAACAATGGACCTGTCAGTCTTGGCATACTTTTTTGTCACCCCCTTTCAAAACATTAAAAAACGCCGACAACCGGCACATTCTTTTTGTGTGCTCGTAAGCGGCGTTAGCTAACTGAAGTTAGATTATCAGGTGTTTATGTTGTATGCAAGCAAGTTTCTGTTAATTAAAAGAAAAAGACCCCATTGCTGGGATCTTCCCCGTAGGTTTTTAGAAAATAAAAAAACAACCCACCTGATTTCTCCGATGGGCTGTTTTAGAAAAGTGGATGTATTTTATGGAACCATAAAAACATTCATCTGATTTCCAGAGAAATGATTCATTGAATGCTTTAAATTACCTGGTTGCCAAAGTAACAATCCGCCTGAAGCGTATTCCCAACCCGGAGGATTTTGTCCGCCTAGATTTGGTCCTACGCCAACTTCACCCGTATAGTAGTTATCGGAAATGTTATTTCCTTTTACTATTCCATTTGACCCAAAACCGAATTGGATTCCGTTTTGAGCAATGAAATCTACTTTTCCAAGACCTGTAACTGTGTTATCAGTAACGCTAACAGTAGATTTTTCTCCGTTAATGATTATGCCGCCTTTTTGATACTGATAGACGGTATTACCGGATACTTCACCCGTTACGGTTCCAGTAGTGTTATAACCGTAGTAATAGATAGCATTGCCGTGTTGTGATCCATTGAATGGAACATCGCCAATGTTATGAACATTGCTATTGGTCACGTCGACAGAAATATCACCTGGACCTCCATTTACAACTACTCCGTAATAATTCGCACCGAAAATCTCGGCACCAGTCACGTCTCCTGGAGTCGTTGAGGAATCGTAATATACTCCGATATTACAACCTGTAGCATCTAACGTTCCCGTAACATCTCCCCCTATTTGTGCTGCAGTCAAATTTATACTGTCCCGAACAAACCCTGTCGGCGTACAAGTTGCTGCAAATGCAGGAACTGCTAAAGCTCCAAGCATCAATGCTCCTGCCGCTGTTCCTACTAAAAATTTTTTAATATTCACTATTTATTCACCTCCTCTCCGTTTCTTTTTGTTTTATACACTTTTGGTATTGTATCAAATTTTTATGTCAAGAGTAACCTACTTTAGGAGAAGAAAAACCATCACCGAAACTGCAATAACCAAAACGGCGCTTATAAACCATAAAGTGTAATTTTTATTCTGTTTTCGTTCCTCTATAGAAGGATAAGTGAATGGCCTTTTTTCCTCTCTCTTGAAAAATCTCTGCATATTTATCATATTCTATCAATTTTTTACCAAGGCGGGTAATTAGCGTTTAGGTATTCCGAAAGGTAAAAATTAAAGCCGGTCAATATTAAGTTTTTGGCTTTTTCCTTGTATTGTTGTTTTATAATTTCATCGAATCCATGCCAGTTATTGACCCCTTGAGAAAATATAGAACGCCAGCTTTGTTGATAATAAGTTTGCGGATTATAAGGATAAAAGGGCGGTGAGACTTGCCGCCCCCACCATTGCTCCTCGAAAGTGGCGATATTTCCTAAACGTCCGCGCACTTTAAGAGCCATGTAATCATAAAATCCGTATGGTTTAGTCCACGAAGGAGGCGGTGTTTCTATGTGATAAACAATTCTAAGTCTCGGAGAATATCTGGGAGAGTCTGTTGCGAAGTCATTAGATAAAATCGCTAAGTAGTCGTGTTTGCTGTCATTATCTGTTGCGTTATCCCACTTAATGCGGAATTGAGAACGTGGTCTGCCAGCATTATAATCATTTTGAACATACAAGCCTAAAGTATCAATTCCCCGCCAGCGCCAAGTGTTAGGTTCAGCGAAGTCATAGTATCCCTGCATAAATTCTTCAGCTAAAACCAGTATTCCTATATTTGAAGTAAGAGGGGTTGTTTGAAAATCAGAGGCGTCAAGTGTGGCGCCAAAGTCAACATGATCTACTTTACAACTTCCTAATCCATGAGGCACTTGGTCTTGTGCAGACAAGCCGTCTCCATAAGATAAGTCTAACGAAAAGTCCATTTGCACATCATCTATTACGGCATTTGCCGGAAGTCCGCTAATAGGAAAGGATACAAAACCCCGCCATGATCCGTTTGTTGATCTATCGCCAACCCAAAAATTAGGAGAGATACTATCTACAGTATCGCCAAGCCCATTAACAGGCGGATTATCGGTAATGTCGCCGTCTAAAGAGGCTGTTGAATAAACAGTCAGTAAACTTTGCGTTTGGGTGCTGTAAGTAAAAACTCTGTAAGATATGTCATAAATTTTAATTGTTACACTGTCTTGAGAGGCAACCGCAGAGACAGGCCCAATTCGGATAGCCATATTTTCAAAGTCTGCTTTTGTCCATAGGCCATCTTCTGTTTTTATATTGGCCAAGACTTCCCACTCAAAAGTTGTGGGGTCAGTTATAGAAACAATACCTGTCCAAAGGCGTCTTGTGGTAGCTCCGTTTATAAGTTTTACTTCCCAAGTATCGTTTACGAATCCACTTGTTCCAAGTTTTAGGGTTAAACGCACTCCGAAAATTACCTCATTTACTCCAAGGTTTATAGTTTGTCCGGAAAACTGGACATAGTTTGGAATTTTAGGTTTTGGCTGGTTATCGGCAAAAGAAGTTAAACTAGCGTCAAAGGCGTTTGTTTCGTTGCGCCAATGACTAGATGGGTCTGAAAAAGTTGTCGGTTTAGCATCTTGATAGTTCATTGGTCAATTGTCGGCAGTAAAACGTTTTCTGCTGGCTTTACGGGCTTTGCTGGCACCTTTATAACCTTACCGGCAGAAATAACACGGTTTTTCGGATTTTTCTTTATTTCCTCTGCTTGCGCTTCTGTTACTTCAATAAAACGATGTTTATTTTCGTCAGCTATCACGGCGTCAAATTCTGCTTTTACAACAAACTGAATTTCGCCGTTTTCATCAAATTGTATAAAGTGTTTCATTTTTTAGCTCCTCATAAATAAAGCGTACACATCAAGAGAAATAGCCGCGTTTGGTTCGCCGTCATAAAGATAAACTGTGTCTCGGCTAACAGTAATTTTTGGTACTCTTGTTTGCTTCCAGTAGCCGTTAATCCGAAAAACAATATCCGCCGCAATCTCCGATATTATTTGAATAATTCGGTTAGAGTCGAGCTTAACAGTCATGGTATAGCCGTTTCTGCCATCAGCGCCCGGACTTGAAATATCAAAGTACCTATTGGCGCTTGAGCCGTTGGCTCTTGCTCCGGCAATTCTTGCGGCGGTGGTGTTGAGATTTTCAATATAAATTTCTACTGATTCAGCCCCAGCAGGAATAAGCGAGGAGAGGTCTAAGTTTTGCCATGTTGAGTTTGCCGAGTTTTGAGCAGAGGCGAGTGTTTCTGTAAAGTGCATACCAAGACCAGCTTGATCGAGTGTGGGAGTATTGAGATAAGCGCCCATGATGGAAATAAACTCATGGTCGGAGAAAACCGGAAAGGTAGCCGCCGAATAACCATTTGCATTTAAGTTGCCGGTGAAGTTAGCGCCAGCTTGTACAAGATAAAGATTAGTTCCCTTTACTAAAGCACCAATTTTGAAAGCGTCAAAGTAGAAATTGTAGCCAGTTGACGCCGCGTTCTTATCGCTTCTTAAAACAATTTTTATGGTGTGAGTTCCGGCAGAAAGCCCCACTTTTTCATAAACTAAAAAGCGGGTTAAAAGTAGGGCAGAATAAAGATCAATAGTGCTATCGAGCACATCATCAATATAAACATCAATTTTGCCCATGTACGGGCCTTTAGCAGAGAAAATACCTATTCTGGTGCCTGTAAACGCATAAGTTAAATAATCAGCAGGCGTTAGGGTGGTGTGATAAGAACGGTTGTAAAACTGCATTGAGGAAACTGAATAGCTCCAAGTGCCTACATAGGAAATAGCCGCGTCTAAATCATCAACAATGACACGGAGCTTGTCGGCATCAACGGAATTATCGGGGTGGTCGAGCTCGCTTTGTGTGCGGTGAGATTCCAAAACCTCTCCTGTCTCGGAATGGGCGGACGGGTCTTGGTCGTGAGCCAGAATTTTATTATCTATCTCTTGGCCTATGGTAGTTGTGTCTGTGGCGCTTTTTGCCAAAGCTCCCCAGCATATTGCAGGCATTAAAAAACTCCTTTCGAAATCGCAACTTCATTTGAACGCAATCGCACTATGCACATACCCTCTCGATACTCACTCCACAACGTCACCAAACCGGCTTCAAGTCGGTATAAGGTCTGCTCAAGATATAGTCTTTTTGGCATTTGATTCATACAAGTTATAGTGCCGCACCTATTGGATACACACTTTCAACTAAAGCTCCCGCCGGAACCGAAACCTGCTCCCACGAAAGATTAACTTCGTCGCAGTCCGGATCGGTATTATTGATAACGCCGTTATAGGTAACCCACATATTGTCAAACCATAGATCGCCTTGAACATCGTTTAACTCCAAGGAAAACTCCCAATTAGCAGGGACACCCAAAGGAAGGGGAACAGATAAACTTTGCGTTGCCCAACCGCTTACAAGAGGAATTGAAATAACATTTTCGTCTGTGATATTTTGCCCGCCGTAATACCTGTTTATTTTTAGAATAAGTTTTGCGTAAGGATTGCCGCCAGCGGAAGTTAAGTTTGACTTTCTGGAAAGTTGAAAGGTTAGAGGAAAAGTTGGCTTTTGGTTTTTCGTTTGCCGGATGATAAGCGCAGTTGCGCTCCCAGATAAATTGATATGACCAACCAAATACTGATGAAAAGTAGAGGGATCAGCAAAGCCACCAATCACATTTTTTATCCGGTATGCTTGATCTTGAACAAAGAGATTATAACCATTCATTCCGGGGACATCTCCGGCGTCAAGCCAAGACTGTTTTTGAGGAGCACCAAACCCCGACCAGCTATTAGCAATCGCAAACAAATAAGAAATCTCACGAAGACTGTAGTAACGGGAGCGAGTCAAAAAACGGGGATTCTTACCAATAGAACAGAAGAATGAAAAATCGTACATTTTCAATGTCTTGTTGTAATAAATCTCAAGACCGGCAGGAATTGTAATACCCATTATTCTTGGCATAATATTTTTTTTACTCCTTTGGCGGCGTTGTTTTAATTCCAAAGTAAAAGGCTACTACCGCCATAAGTACCGAGTTAATAATTCCGTCGTGACCCAGCCCGATTAAAACAAACGAGCCGATAACCACAATCAATGCCAGAATATCTGTTGGTTTCATTCTCTCCATGCAATTATAAAAAGCTTTCATAAGCGATTCCATAAAGTTTCGAAGTATCTAATGTACTCTACTGCTACTTCTCTTGAAACTATTTTTACCGAAGTCTCATCATTAACTGTTACCGCACGCCTAGACATATTGTGTGAACCTAAAACTGTAATTTCTTTATCAATAATCCAAAGTTTGGCATGAGTGATGGGGGATGATGGGCCAAACTTTGCTGAAACACCGGCTCCTTGTAAATTGAGAATAGTATTTTTATTGACAGGAGTTAAAGGATGTCGCGGATGTTCTTTGTTTAACAGAACCCGAACCGCAACCTTGCGCCTTGCGGCTTGTAGCACTTCATAAGAAAGCTGTTGAATACTTGAATCGTGGTCATGGTGATACCACTTCCACTCAAATTGAATAATATCTATACTCGCCCTCGCTTGCCGAACACAATCTGTAATCATTCCAATGAAAGCTCGCCCCGGCAAAGGGGTAACTATAGCGTTAATATTTTCAACCATAAGTTTTGTTTGTAAATTTTTCATAATTTAATTTTTAAGCTCTCAAACTCAATCGTAACCCTCAAGCGATGTACCACTAACGAAAGTTTTATTGCGTTACCATCGCTCGTGCCTCGCCTTATCGCTCGCCCTGCTTCGCAGGTCTCGCTTTGGCTTCGGCACTCGCTACCTCATGGGCGATCCCAACCGCTGTACTTTTCCCAAACCTTGAGTCGCTATCGCGCCATCCCACCGCTCCTGCCTTTTTTCAAGTTCGCCAAAGCTCAAAGACTGCTCGCACGCTCGCAGACTTTGCACTTGCCCTACTGGCAAGTGACGCTTTTTTCGCTTCGCTCAAAATGGCTCACTTCAAAAACCTTCTTTATAAAAGAAGGACGGCAGTCGCTAGCGCAGATCGGCTACGGGGTCAAAAGTCGCTCGCTTTTACAGTCGCCTACGGCGACAGTAAAACAATTCTTATAAATAAGGATTGTTCGCTCGCCAAAAGACTGTTTCGCAAAGCTCAACAGACTTTTGTTTTGACCCCTCCGCCTAACATTCCAACCGCTGACTGTTCCCGAACATAAGAGAACGCAATGATAACTCGCACCATTGCCTCTCTCGCCTCGCTTTGCTCGGCTCGTTCGGCTCCACAACTGCCCTTTGCTCGCAGTGCCTGACCTCGCTTCGGGCAGCAGAAAAGGGTCGTTCGGTTCCCCCCGCCGCTTCTTCCCCCTAAAACCCCCTTCTTAGGCAACCCCCCTTAATCAAAGGTATTGCCATATTAGGGGGAAGAACGCTCTTGGGGGGATTCTCACTTAAAAAAGCGGGCAATAATCTATAGTTGCTTTTTTTTCCCTTTCTCTGACGCTACGCAGTGGGAACCCTGTACATCCCACTGCTTCGCTTATTCGGCGACTCGTCGGAGCCTCAATTTCTCCAACTCGTCGCCTCCAATTCCGATGGTTTCCTGTTTCCGTTGCTCTTTCAGGCGCGCTCGCTCCATCTCTTGCGGTCTTCGCTCGCTTGCCGTACCCGCTTTTTTATCCCTTTCTGTTTCAACGCCCGCTAATTATTACTAAAAAGAATTATCTTTTTGTAATAATCAAAACTTCTCCCGAAGTTTCCAAAGCGGTATTTAGCGGCGTTGAAGTGGAATCCGCCAATAGCGGATTCGGTGCGAGTTGGACCCATCATCGCCATATTCGTCGGCTGTGACCCCCGCTTATCGCTCACTCGCTTTTATTATATTTTCTAAGGTGCTCGTTCGCTGGGCGAGAGGGCGCCCTAGGGGGCGCCTCGCCCATGTCATTGCTTTCTAAAAGCGCTTTACAGTCTCTACCTCGCCGCCCGAAGTAGCGTTTTCTGAACCCAATCTCATCGGCGGGACGGCTACCTTTTAAGGTGGTTTAGTACCGCCTGCCTACGCGGGGGTGTGCCTTTTCCCCTCTCCTCCGCGTCGCTTCGCTCCTTGTCGGTTTCCCCCCTTCTGCGCAGGGGCGCTCCCTTTGGTCGCTTACCTGCTTGCGGGGGGAGCCCCCCTCGCCGTCGTATGGCTTGTGGGATCTCAACCGCTGTAACCGCGCGCCGGACCTCCATCCAAGC
>Ga0082335_1004809_pt1 | contig 19717 bp, 16 predicted proteins | sample Subgrocontami58m_FD_72375 | JGI IMG/M metagenome (GOLD analysis project Ga0082335, IMG submission 72375) | Subsurface groundwater microbial communities from S. Glens Falls, New York, USA - GMW37 contaminated, 5.8 m (SPADES assembly) (version 2) ... | reverse complement strand
CGGGTCGGCATCGCCCGCGCGCTCATGCAGGGCCCGCAGGTCATGCTCGCGGACGAGCCGGTCGCGTCGCTCGACCCGGCCACCAGCCACTCGGTCATGAAGTACCTCGAGGAGATCAACAAGAAGGACGGCATCACGGTCATCTGCTCGCTCCACTTCCTCTCGCTCGCGCGCCGCTACGGCAGCCGGGTCGTCGCGCTCAAGGACGGGCGGGTCGCCTTCGACGGCAAGCCCGGCGAGATCGACGAGGCGCGCTTCAAGGAGATCTACGGCGAGGACGCCGTCGAGGTCGAGATCGGCGTCACCCGGGTCCGCGGAGAGGACTGATGGCCGGCTACTTCCGCGACCGCGGCCTGCCGGTGCCCCCCGAGCTCTCGCGCAACCCGCTCACCGACTGGCGGCGCTGGTCGACGCTCGCGGCGACGCTCGCGGTCCTCTACTTCGGCGTGCGGGTGCTCGACATCGACATCTCCCGCGCGAACCCGGAGTACGCGTCCGGGATCATGGCCAAGCTGCTGCGCTGGGACTTCTCGATCATGACGCCGCAGAACGAGTTCGAGACGTTCTGGGACACCTCCGGCGGGCTCATGCTCGTGACGATCCTGCTTGGCGTCGTGGCGACCGCCATCGCGACGGTCGTCGCGCTCCCCCTCGCGTTCCTCGGGGCGCGGAACATCATGACCGGCCACCCGGTGACGGCCGGCCTCTATGCCGTGGTCCGCGTCGTCTTCACGATCATCCGCTCGATCGACGTCCTCATCGTCGTCATCGTCTTTTCGATCATCTTCGGCCTCGGCAGCGCCGCGGGCGTCTTCGGCCTCGCGTTCCACAACATCGGCGTGCTCGGCAAGCTCTACTCGGAGGCGATCGAGGGCATCGACCCGGGGCCGGGCGAGGCGATCACGGCCACCGGCGCGAACAGGCTCCAGGTCGTCTGGACGGCGGTCCTGCCCCAGATCTTCAACCCGTTCGTCTCGTTCACGATCTACCGCCTCGACGCGAACGTCCGGCTCGCGCCGATCCTCGGCTTCGTCGGCGGCGGCGGCATCGGCCAGCAGCTCTTCCAGACGATCAACCTGTTCGAGTACCAGAAGGCCGGCCTCATCATCTTCATGATCATCGTCACCGTCGCCGTGATGGACTTCGGCTCGTCGCAGATCCGCAAGAAGCTCATCTGATGAGCGACGCCGATCGCGCCGCTCAATCGGCCCAGGCCGGCCGGCTGTCGCCGTCCACGCCCTCGCCCCGCGTGAGCTTCCTCGGCTCCTTGGGCACGCCGCCCGCCGGCGCGAGCGCGCCGCCGAGCTCCATCGCCCAGAGGTCGATCGTGGAGCGGTCGGCGCGGAGGTAGGCGAGCCATCTCCCGTCCGGGCTGAGCACGCCGCCCCACGAGCGCCCGTCGGTCGTGAGCGCGATGTCGCGGCCGGTCGCCAGCTCGAAGGCGTGGACGTCGTTCCCCTCCGGCCGCCGCAGCGTGTAGACGAGCCAGCGCCCGTCCGCCGAGAACGACGGCCGGTAGGCGTCGCCCTCGGGGAGCTTCCGAAGCCGCTGCGGCTCGGTCTTCCGGTCCGCCGGCCAGAGGATGATGCCCGCCGTATCCGTGTTGTAGGTGGTCACGGCGATCGTCCTCCCGTCCGGCGACCAGGCCGGGTCGGCGAGCTGCTGGCCATCCGAGAAGATCGTCACCGGCCGCCGGCCGGGCATCGAGAGATCGATGACCTCGAGATCCGAGGCGCCGTTCCCGTCGTCCTCGGTGAGCGCGAGCTGCTTCCCGTCGGGCGAGAGTGACGGCGCGAGGTACCACGACACGAGGTGGAGCCCGTTCTGCGCGCGCGCTCGGAGCCCCTCGACGAGCAGCTCCTCGGCACCGCCGGCGGTGGGCTTCCGCACGATCCGCGTGAAGCCGAGCTCCGCCGACACGAGCTGCCCGTCGACGATCCGCTTCCCGCCGAGCGTCTCGACCCGCGCGAAGACGAGCGATCCACCGTCGCCCGAGAGCGCCGGCTGGATCGAGCGACCGTCCGCCGTCGCGGGGCGGTACGCGCCGCCGGCGAGGACGTAGACGTCGCCGCGGAGCACGAAGGCGATCCGCCCGGGCAGCGCGAGCGAGACGGCGACCGGCTCGACCGGCTTCGACGGCGCGGGCGTCGGCGCCGCCATGGTCGCCGAGAGCGCGGGCAGGAACCGGGCGCCGAGCGCGCCGTAGACGGCGAGCAGGACCACGGCGACGGCGCCGAAGATCAGCTCGCGCGCGCGCAGGCGGCGCGGGCTCACGCGCCGTACCCCAGGGCGCGGAGGGCGGCGCGGGCCGTCGCCGCCTCGTCGTAGGGGCGCTTCTCCTCGCCGACGATGATCGAGCCTTCGTGGCCCTTGCCCGCGAGAAGGACCGTGTCGCCTGGAGCGGCACGCCCGAGCGCGACCGCCACCGCGGCGGCCCGGTCTACGACCACGAGGTAGTCCGTCCCCGGCCGCTTCCCCGCCTCGCGCGCGCCCGCCTCGATCTCCGCCAGGATCGTCGCCGGGTCCTCGAGGCGCGGGTCCTCCTGCGTGATGACGAAGAGGTCGGCGTGACGCGCCGCCGCGGCCGCCAGGAGTGGGCGCTTCGCGCGGTCGCGCTCGCCCGCGCTCCCGAACACGGCGATGAGCCGCCCCGGGGTGAGCGGCCGGAGCAGCGCGAGCACGTGCTCGAGCGCTTCGGGCGTGTGCGCGTAGTCCACCAGCACGCTGAACGGCTGACCCTCGTCCACGCGCTCCATCCTCCCGCGCACCGGCCTCGCCCGCTGGAGCGCGGTGCGAGCCGCCTCGAGCGTCGCCCCGGCCGCGAGCCCTACCCCGGCGGCGGCGAGCGCGTTCGCGACGTTGAAGCGGCCGACGAGCGGGAGGAGGAGCTCCACCTCCACGCCCTCCGCGGCGATGCGCAGCCGCGAACCGGCCGCGTCGGCCGCGAGGATCGTTCCCTGGACGTCGGAGAGCGCGTCGATCCCGTACGTGATGACTCGCGCGCCCGCGACGCGGTCGGCGAGGTACCGCCAGTGGGGATCGTCGGCGTTCAGCACCGCCGCCTTCTCGACGCCCTTCGCCGGACCGTCGGCGAGCGCCTCGAAGAGGAGGCCCTTCGCCTCGAGGTAGCGCTGGAGCGTGCCGTGGAAGTCGAGGTGCTCCGGCGAGAGGTTCGTGAAGACCGCGACATCGACCGCCACCCCGCGGAGCTTGTGGAGCGCGAGCGCGTGCGAGGTCGCCTCGAGCACGCCCCAGGTGCCGCCGGCGACGAGGAGCTCGGCGCAGAACTCCTGGACGTCGACCGCCTCCTGTGTGCTCTGCCGCGTGTCGTTCGCCCACTCGTGGTCGGCGATCTTGAAGTCCACGGTCGTCGCGTAGCCGGTCGTCTCGCCGGCCGCCTCGAGCACGTCGGAGGTGAGGTGCGCCGTCGTCGTCTTCCCGTCGGTGCCCGTGACGCCCACGATCCGGAGGCGCGCGGTCGGGTGGTCGTAGAGCTCCACGGCGAGGTCCGCGAGCGCGATCCGGGCGTCCTCGCACACCGCGACCGGCGCGCCGCTCTCGACCGCCCGCTCGGCGACGACGGCGACCGCGCCGCGCGCGACGGCATCGGCGGCGAACGCCGCGCCGTCGCGGTGGAAGCCGGGGATCGCGACGAAGAGCGACCCCGGGCCCGCCTTCCGCGAGTCGTAGACGATCCGCTGCACCTCACGCTCGGCCGACCCCGCCGGTACGGGGAGCCCGCACGCGCCCAGGAGCGGGCCGAGCTTCATCGGCGCGCTGCCAGGAGCGCGCGGGTGTACAGCGGCTCCAGGATCCGGTAGGCGCCGTAGGCGAGACGGCGGGGCGCCACGTCGTGCGCGCCGACGAACCGCACGACCTGCCCGCCGAAGCCCTTCTTGAAGACGTACGGGCCACGCATCGGGTCATCCGCACGCGCGAGGTCTACCGGCACGCCGCCGAGGTCGTAGCGGGCCGCACCCCGGCGCTTGGCCGCGAGGATGCACTCCCACTGGAGCGGGTACGCCGCGAGCGCCTTGCGACCCTCGTCGTTCGTCGCCCCGTACATGTAGAGGTCGCGCTCGCCGCAGCGCCAGGTCATCGCCGCGGCGACCGCCCGGCCCTCGACCTCGGCGAGCCGGAGCGTCGCGAGCCCCGCCGTGAGAAGCGTGGACCAGACGAGCCGGTAGTAGGCCCAGGTCCGCGTGACGAAGCCGGCACGCGCTCCGGTGCCGGCGTAGAGCGCGTGGAAGGCGCGGAGGTCGTCGTCGCCGGCGGTGGCCTCGCGCACGGTCACGCCGCGCTTCGGCCCCTGGCGCACGCTCCAGCGGGTGTCCTTGTCGCAGCCCGCCAGGAGCGCCTCCTCGTCGGCCGCCAGATCCAGCACGAGCGTCGCGAGGACCGGCTGGACGTCGGGCCCGCGCCGGAAGCCGGCGGCGGCGAGCGCCGACGCGGCCTCCTCGGGCGCGAGCTCGGGATCGACCTTGAGGAAGAGCGCGCCCCGCTCTCGCGCGAGCGCCGCGAGCGCGCCCAGCGCGTCCGCGAGACCACGCGCGTCGCCCGGCGCGACGATCGGGCCGCGCGGGACGTACGCCATCGCACCGAGCGGGAGCGAGCGCCAGAGCACGAGCGCGACCGGGAGCGGCTCGCCGACCCGCACGTACTCGGCGCGCCATCCCTGCGCTTCGCGGATGCGTGCCCAGGCACTCGACTGGAGGACGTGACCCTGCGGCGAGCGCGCAGCCGCGTCGTCCCAGCCCGCCGGCACCGCCACGGTCATGCTCGCCTCCCCCGGCGGTCGGTCGTGCGCCGGGACCAGCTCACGCCTGGCCCGCCCGCGCGAGCCTACGCCGGCCGGCGAAACGCCAGACCGGCCAGAGGAGCGGGACGACCGGCGTCTCGAGCATCCCGAGCCAGGTCGCCTCCTCGCCGCCGAACCCGCGCTTGAAGGTCTCGACGCCCGCGAGCGAGCCGTCCTCGTCGAGGCCCCACATGTCGTACCGCCGCACGCCGAGCGCCCGCATCCGCAGGAGCGCGCGCCACTTCAGGAGGTAGAACGGCCGGTGCTCCGCCTGCGCCCCGCTCCAGCCGCCGAAGAGCTCCCAGGCGCGGCCCGCGAACCGCACGACCAGGAGCGCGCCGGCGTCGTCCCCGCCGACGCGTGCGACGAAGAGGTGCGCGCGGTCGCCGAAGGCTTCGCGAAGCCGGGCGAAGTACGCCGGATCGTGGAGCGCGAAGCGGTCGCGGGTCGCCACTCGGTCGAGGACGGCCAGGAAGCGCGCGAGGTCGGCGGTCTCTTCGGTGAGCACGCCCTCGCGCTCCGCCTTGTGGACGTACTGCCGCGTCTTCTTGCGCATCGCGGCGAGGAGGTCCGCCGGCTCGGGGCCGAGATCGACGAGCAGGGTCCGCCGCGGCTGGACGTAGACCGGCGAGCGCCGGACGCCGGCCTCGCCGAGGTCCGCGCGGAGGCGCGCGTCCTCGGCAAGCTCGGGGTCCGCGAGGAGACACGCGCAGCGCTCGCCGAGGAGCGCGGCCCGGAGCGCGACGAGGGCGGCCGGCAGGTCGCCCCGCCCGACGAGCGGACCGCGCGCCGCGTAGGCGACGCTCACGCCGAGCGGCAGGCGCCGGAGGAGCACCTGGCAGAGCCCGGCCGTCCGAGCTCCGTCGCGGAGCAGGTAGCGGCGCGCCTCCCAGCCGGCCGCGCGCTTCAGCGCGGCCCAGCCGGTGCTCTGGAGCAGGTGGGGCGCGTCGGCGGCCGCGACGAGATCGTCCCAGCGAGCCGTCTCGGCGGCGGTCGCGGGGACCGCGACGAGCGTCAGGAACGCTCCCCCGCGCCCACCGCCACCGGCTCCTTCGGCTCCTTGAGCTCCTTTGGCTCGAGGGTCCGCTGCGTGTGCTTGCATTCCGGGTAGCGCTCGCAGCCGTAGAAGAACGAGCGGAACTTGCCCTTGCGCTGGACGAGGAAGCCCTCACCGCAGGTCGGGCAGCGCACTTCTGTGCGGACGACCGTCTTCTTGATGTACTTGCACGCGGGGTAGCCGGTGCAGCCGATGAACGGGCCGAACCGCCCGTTCCGTCGCGCCATCGGCTTGCCGCACTCCGGGCATGTCTCGCCCTCGATGACCTCGGGGCCGGCGGGCTCGCCGTCGAGCGGACCTGAGTAGTCGCACGACCCCTCCGGCGCCACCTGGCCCTTCTTGCCCTTCACGAACCCGGTGCAGGAGTAGAAGCGGCCGAACCTGCCGAGCTTGATGATGAGCGGCTTGCCGCAGACCGGGCAGGACTTGTCGGTCTTCTCCTCGGTGACGTCGGACTTCTTCACGCTCTTGGCCTTCTCGGCGAGCAGTGCGATGAAGGGCTTGTAGAACTCACGGACCACCGGCGCCCACTGCGCCGAGCCCTCGGCGATCCGGTCGAGGTCGAGCTCCATCCGGGCCGTGAAGCCGGTATCGACGATGTCCGGAAAGTGTGCCTTCAGCACGTCGGTGACGACGCAGCCCACGTCGGTGGGCACGAGCGCGCGGCCTTCCTTCGTCACGTACTTCGAGGTGAGCGTGGAGATCGTCGGCGCGTACGTGGAGGGCCGGCCGATCCCGAACTCCTCGAGCGCTTTCACCAGCGACGCCTCGGTGAAGCGGGCGGGTGGCTGCGTGAAGTGCTGGTGCTCGTCGAGGCTCACGAGCTTGAGCGCCTCGGCCGCCGCGAGGTCGGGCAGCGGCTCGACCTGCTGCTCGGGCTCGTCGCTCGCCTCGGAGTACACCCGGAGGTAGCCGTCGAAGAGGAGCTTCCGGCCATTCGCACGAAGCGTGTACGAATCCGCCGCGATGTCCGCGCGGGTGCCCTCGTAGCGCGCCGGCGGCATCTGCGCGGCGAGCGTCCGCTGCCAGATGAGCGTGTAGAGGCGGAGCTGGTCCTTCGAGAGGTACCGCGCGATCTTCGCCGGCGTCCGCGAGAGGTCCGTCGGCCGGATCGCCTCGTGCGCCTCCTGCGCGCCCTTGCTCCTCGTCTTGAAGTGCCGCGGCTTCTCGAGCGCGTAGCGCGCCCCGAACTCGGCCGTGATGACCTCGCGCGCCTGCTTGAGCGCGCCCTCGGCGACGTGGAGCGAGTCGGTGCGCATGTACGTGATGAGGCCGACCGTGCCCTCGGCGATCGCGATGCCCTCGTAGAGTTGCTGCGCGAGGACCATCGTCCTGCGGAGCGTGTAGCCGAGCTTCCGCGAGGCGTCCTGCTGGAGCGTCGAGGTCGTGAACGGGGCGGCGGCGTTCCGCGACGACTCGCGCTTCTCGACGCTCTGGACCGTGTAGATCGCGTCGTGGAGCGCGGCCCGGTGCCGCGCCGCCTCCTCGGCCGAGCCGATGTGGAGCTTCTTGCCGTGGTGGTGGATGACCTCCGCGGCGAACGGCTCGCCGGCGTGATTCGCGAGCACCGCGTCGAGGCTCCAGTACTCCAGAGCCGTGAACGCCTTGATCTCGCGCTCGCGGTCGACGATGAGCCGGAGCGCGACCGACTGCACGCGCCCGGCCGAGAGGCCGAAGGCGATCTTGCTCCAAAGGAACGGCGAGAGCTTGTAGCCGACCAGACGGTCCACCACGCGGCGGGCCTGCTGCGCGTTCACGAGATCCTGGTCGATCTGCCGGGGGTGCTTGAACGCCTCGGCGATCGCCGGCGCCGTGATCTCGTGGAAGGTGACCCGCTTGAGCTTCCCCGCGGGGGCGTCGATGAGCCGGGCGACGTGCCAGGCGATCGCCTCGCCCTCCCGGTCGAGGTCGGAGGCGAGCCAGATCCGCCCGGCCGCCTTCGCCTCCCGCTTGAGGAGCGCGACGGTCTTCTTTGAGTCCTCGGGCACCTCGTACTGCGGGGCGAACGTCTCCTCGTCGACGCCGAGCTTCGACTTCGGCAGGTCGGCGATATGGCCGAACGACGCCTCGACCCGGTAGTCGGGACCGAGCATCCGCCCGAGCGTCCGCGCCTTCGTCGGCGACTCGACGATGACGAGGTCCGGGCCGGTCGCCCCCTTCGCCTTCGGGGTGGCGGTCTTCGGGGTCGCGGCGGCCTTCGGCCGGGCGGCGCGCCGCGCCGGTCGCGTCTTCACGCCCATTTCGGGGGTCTCGACGGTCACTGGCGTCCTTTCGCATGGTGGAAGTACGGCTGGCACTCCGACCAGCCTGATTCCACTCTAACGGTGACGTCGATCCCGCCTTTCCGCCACGCCGCCGGAGACCCAGGGCTTGGGCCGGGGGCATCGGCCGCTACAAGGGGTCGCCATAGGCCGCCAGGGCTCCCCTGGGGGGCGCGCCGCGGGTCAGAGGAGGTCGGCGCGATCCTCGCGGCGGAGGCGGTCGACGATCGTCTTCACGTCGTCGGCCCGCTCCTTGGCCGCGACCAGGAGGGCGTCCTCGGTCTCGACCACGATCAGGTCGTTCACGCCGATGAGCGCCACGGCCTTGCCGGGCACCCAGACGTAGTTCCCGGTCGCGTCCTCCGCGAAGTGCTCGCCCGAGGCCGAGCTCGCCGAGGTGGCGACCAGCTCCGCGAGTCTGGCCCAGGAGCCGACGTCCTGCCAGCCGATGTCGGCCGGGACCACCGCCACGTTCTCCGCCTTCTCGGCGATCCCGTAATCGATCGTCGTCCGCTCCGTCCGCTCCCAGACCTCGGCGAGGACCGCGTCGTAGCGCTCGGTGCCGATGGCCGCCGAGAGCGCGTCGATCGCCTCCGCGGTCTGGGCGAGGTGCGCGCGGTACGCGTCGAGGACCGTGGACACCCGCCAGACGAAGATCCCGGCGTTCCAGTAGTGGCCGCCGGCGGCGACCATCCGCTCGGCCTCCGCCCGCTCCGGCTTCTCGATGAAGCGGCGCACCGCGCGCACGGCGACCGGGGTCTCGAGGGGGAGCGGCTCGCCCGCCTCGATGTAGCCGAAGCCGGTGTCCGGGCCGGTCGGTTCGATGCCGATCGTCACCAGGTAGTCCGCCTCCGCGGCGACCGTCGCGGCGATGAGCACCTGGCGAAAGGCCTGCGGCTTCGTCACCACGTGGTCGGCCGGCAGGACCGCGACGACCGCCTCCGGGTCGAAGGCGTGGAGCGCGGCCATCGCGAGCCCGATCGCCGCCGCGTTCCCGCGCGGGTACGGCTCGATGACGAGGTGGTCGGCCCGCAGCGCCGGGAGCTGCTCGTGGATGAGCGCGCGGTGCTCGGGCGGCGCCACGACGAAGACCCGCTCGGCCGGAATGAGCTCCGCGACGCGCTCGACGGTGTCCTGGAGCATCGTCCGCGGTCCGACGAGGTCGAGGAACTGCTTGGGCCGGCCGAGCCGGGAGCGCGGCCACAGCCGGGTGCCCGCGCCGCCGGAGAGGACGAGCGCGTACAGGCGAGGCATGTTACTCAAGCACCCGGCTGCGCCGGGGTGCCGCGCTCAGGGCTGGTGGACTCGCTCGTCGCGGCGGAGCCGCTCCTCGCTCGCACACTTGTCCTAGAGCCCGAAGTAGTCGAGCCGCATCGCCTCGCGGACCTCGTGGAGCGTGCGGGCCGCCTCGCCGCGCGCGCGCCGGCTGCCTTCGTGGATGACCTCGTCCACGAAGCCGGGGTCGGCGGCGTAGCGCGCCCGCCGCTCCCGGATCGGCGCGAGAAAGGCCTCGAGCGCGACGATGAGCTTCCGCTTCACCTCGACGTCGCCGACCGTGCCCGCGCGGTAGCGCTCCTTGAGGTCGGCGACCTCGGCCGCGTCGGCGTTGAACGCGTCGTGGTACGTGAACACCGGATTCCCTTCGACGGTACCCGGGTCGGTCGGCCGGAGACGCTTCGGGTCCGTGTACATGCGCATGACCTTTCGCTCGACCGTCTTCGGGTCGTCGGAAAGGTTGATCGCGTTGCCCAGGCTCCGGCCCATCTTCTCGCGGCCGTCGGTCCCCGGGAGCACGCGTCCGTCGGGGATGAGCGCGTCGGGCTCCGGGAACACCTGCGCGAACAGCTGGTTGAATCGTCGCGCGATCTCGCGCGTGAGCTCCACGTGCGACTCCTGGTCGCGCCCGACCGGGACGAGGTCGCCCTTCACCGAGAGGATGTCGGCCGCCTGGAGCACGGGGTAGCCGAGCAGCCCGTAGGTCGGCTCGCTGAGCCCGTGGTCGCGCAGCTGGTCCTTGAGCGTCGGGATGCGCTGCACCCGGGGCACCGAGACGAGCATCGAGAAGTAGAGGTGGAGCTGCGGGATCTCGGGCACGAGCGACTGGAGGAAGATCGTGACCTTCTCGGGATCGACGCCCGCGGCGAGGTTGTCGAGCACGTCGTCGCGGACATTCCGCCCGATCTGGTCGAGGTCCTCGAGCCTGGTCGTCAGCATGTGGTAGTCGGCGACGAGGAGGAACGTCTCGTACTCGTCCTGCAGCCGCACCCGGTTCGCGAGCGTGCCGACGTAGTGGCCGATGTGGAGCGGGCCGGTGGGGCGGTCACCCGTGAGGATGCGCTTCCGGGCCCGGGGGGCCGCGGATGCGGGCTGCGGCGCGGCCGTCTGCGTGCTCATCGGAAGCGTCAGTCTAGTCCCAGCCATCCGGTCGGCTCGACCGCCGACCGGATGGCTGGGCTCTGCTCGGCTGCGCTGCTACTTGAACTTCAAGGTAAGGACATCGCCCGAGACCGTGTGGTTGACCGCCCCGGTGTTGTCGAAGACGGCCAGACCGAACGGATACGTCTTGCCCACGACGAACTTCGTGTCGTCGTCGTGGCCGGTGTCCAGCTTGCGTTGGAACACCACCGCCCACTTGCCACCGGCGTGAACACCCTTCGCGGCGATGTCGCCACGGCTACCGACCCACGGCGCGAGCAGCTCGCGGGCGACCTTGTCGCCGGCCTTGAGCTTCGACGCGTCGAGGGCGACGGCTTCGCTGGCCAGGATGAATGAGCTTCCAGCCGAGGGCTTCTTCGAGGCGTCCTGCATCTTCTCGGGGCCCGTGCCCTCTTTGTTCTTGTTGTCCGCATAGCCGCCCTTGTCCTTCGGGTCAGCCTTGTTCGCCGACTCCACGTCCTTGGGGTCGGTGAGCACGCCGGTGAGGTACTTGTCGTCGACCTGGCCCACGGGGTTCGTGCGCGCCGCCTTCCAGTGCCAGTTGTCGGCCCGATCCCCGAGGCCGGGCGTGATCATGTACCACTTGTCGATGGCATCGGAGGCGGGGTTGTGGCAGAGCGCGGCGCAGGTGCGCGTCTGGAACTTGTCGATCGCCGTGATCTCCCAGTACAGCGCGAGGCGATCCTCGTTGCCCGAGGACTTCCATTTCGCGCCGTCGTACTCCCAGACCCGTCCCGCGCTCTCCGTGGCGTCGGCCCACTCGAAGCGGAACCACACGTCGATGGTGCTGTAGAGCGCCTGCGCCTTCACCTCGACGCCCTGCTTCGCCGCGGAGCCGTCGATGACGGTCGTCTTGATGACGATCGGCCCGGCGTCTTTCCAGGCGGCGTCGTCCGCGGCCAGCGAGGCCGGCGCCTTCTTCGCCGCGACGAGCTCGTTCGGTGCTGCCGCGCCACCACCGCCGCCGCAGGCACCCGCGATCAGGGCCAGCACGACCAACCCGAGGAACGTACTCCGCATCTTCAACATCCCTTCAACTTGAGCCAACGAGATGGATCTAGGCGCCGCCGAGGATGGTCAGGACGATGACGGCGGCTGCGTAGAGGAGCAGCACGCCGGACGTGATCGGTCTTCGCCACGGCCTCCTTTCCGCTCCGCTGTCGACGAACGGCAGCAGCACGAGCGATCCGAAGAAGAAGAGCGGGATCGCGACCGTGCCGATCGCTTCGAGGTTGCCGGGGAAGTACGTGAGCAGCTGGAAGTAGAAGAGGAAGTACCAGTCGGGCCGTGGGACGAAGGCCGAGTCGGTCGGGTCGGCCCGCAGGTCCAGCGGCGCGGGCAGCTGGCTCGCGGCGAGGATCAGCCCGGCAATGACCGCGAGGGCGATCCCGGCCTCGATCGCGAGGTGGGTCGGGTAGAAGGGCACGGTCTTCGCCGGTCCGTCGCCCCTCTTGATGAGTGCCGGCGCGAGGCCATGGTGCCGCATGAGCGCCAGGTGCGCGAGAACGAGCACCATGAAGGCTCCGGGCAGCAGGAGCATGTGCACCGCGTAGAAGCGCGTCAGCGTGGCGATGCCCATCTCGTCGCCGCCGCGCAGCAGGCCACGGAGGAAGCCGCCGATGACTGGGACCGAGCCCGCGATCTCGGTGCCCACCTGGGTCGCCCAGTAACCCTTCTGGTCCCATGGCAGCAGGTACCCCGTGAAGCCGAACGTGACGGTGATCAGGAGGAGGACCACCCCGACCAGCCAGGTCAGCTCCCGGGGCTTCTTGTACGCGCCGTAGAGGTAGGTCCGGAGGAGGTGGAGCACGACGATGACGACCATCGCCGACGCTGCCCAGTGGTGCACCCCCCGCACGAGCCAGCCGAACGGCAGGGTGAACTGCATGTAGTCGACGCTGCCGTAGGCGCCCTCCGGCGAGGGATCGTAGTAGAAGGCCAGGAGCGTCCCCGTGAGCGTCTGGACGAGGAAGAGCACGAGCAGCAGCGACCCCATGCTGAAGAGGGGGTTGTGGTGAGCGTGCGCGGGGACGGGGTAGCGGAAGATCTTCTGGAGCGGTCCGCTCCAGCCGGTCCGGTCGTCAAGCCAGCGGAGGATCGTGCTCATGACTAGATGTGCACTTCGATGACGCCGTCTTTGAGACGCGTCTCGAGCCGGCGGAGCGGGCGCGGCGGCGGGCCGGAGATCACGTTCCCCTGCTCGTCGTAGAAGCCCGCGTGGCAGGGGCAGGCGAAGCGCGACTGCTCGCGGCGCCAGCGCACGTTGCACCCCAGGTGCGTGCAGACCGCCGACAGCGCGATCACCTCGCCGCCGGTCCCGGCACGCGCGTAGATGAGCCCCTCCTTCGCCACCTCGCGCCAGGCGTCCTTCGTCCGGAACTCGTACACGATCCGCGTGAAGTCGTCGCGCGTGAGCTTGTCGGGCGGGCCGATCGGGACCCAGTGCTCGGGGTCCTGCTCCAGGGAGTTGCCGAGCGCGAACCGCGCCGAGGGCCCACCGAGCAGCGCTCCCGCGGTCAGCGTCGCGCTCCAGAATCCGATGGTGCCGAGGACCTCCCGCCTGCCAACGGTGGGGGCCTCGTCCGAGTGGTCCGGCTCATCCGCCATGTCTGCCTCCTCATTCGCGCCTCGCCTGCGGGGGATCGCGACGAACGGACCGGGTGAGCGTTGGCTGAGCGTTGCCTGAGCGTCGCCTGAGCGTCCGCTCAGCACAAGGTCCGAACGGCCCAGAGCAACAGGACCCTCGGCGCTCGGGTCTGTGCGCTGCGATCTCCGGCGACACGTCCGTGACGACACCGCCGCTCATCGAACACGTCACCGTACCTTGACGCTCGCTGAGCGCGACGACGTGATCGCCGCCGTCGCGACATCTTCGAGCATCAGAGCGCTACGACGGACCTTGAGGTTCGCTGAGTGCCGACGCTCGGTGTCCCGTGGTCGGGGATGGGGTCAGGCGAGAGCGAACGTCCTCACGAAGCGCGCCACGACGAGCGAGCCGACCGCGTCGCGTTTGCCCTCGAAGAAGTGATCGACGTCCGGCACCGCGGCGACCTCGAGCTCCGGGTAGGCGCGGCGCAGTGCCGCGGCGGGCCCGAACTGATCGCGCTCCGCCGCGACGACGAACACGTCGTCGGGCACCGCCGGAAGCGGCTGCGGCGCGAACGCCACCGAGAGCAGAGGGAGTCCGACGAGCGCCACGTCGTCCGCGTGGCCGCCACGCTCGAGCCAGCGCAGCGTCATGACCGCACCGAACGAGTAGCCGCAGACCGCGAGCGGGAGCGTCGGCGCGAGGACGCGCGCGTGAGCGACCGCGTCGGCCACGTCCTCCGGCTCGTCGGCCCCGTCGGTCCAGGTCCCGCCGCTCGCACCGGTCCCGCGGAAGTTGAAGCGCAGTGCGAGCATCCCGCGATGCGCCACCGCGCGGGCGATCGCCGCGACGACCGGGTTGCGCATCGTGCCGCCATGCGTCGGGAGCGGATGTGCGATGACGACGATCGCGCGTGGTGGCGCGTCGGGGATGCGAAGCGTGCCCTCGAGACGGTCGGCGATCCGCTGCGGCTCCTCGCGCACGGTTCAAGTCTCGCGGACCTGCGAGCTCGGTGTCCGTCCAGGCGAGGGGCTCGCGACGGACGCGCCGGAGCCGTCGGCTCCCTAGTAGCCGTAGTCGGGCCCCTCCGACGGACTGACGGTCGGCGTCCGTGTCGGCGTGGCGACCGGGCGCGGCGTGGCGACGGGCGCCGGGCTCGGGGCGGACGTCGGCGCCGCGGCGGTCGGGGCCGGCTGTGCCGTCACCGACGCCGTTGCCGTAGCGCTCGGCGTCCCCGTCCCGACGGCAGGGGCAGCGGCACCCGAGACCGGTACGGCGCCACCGTTTGGTCCGGCCGTGGCCGCGGCCGGAGCGCTTGATGGAGCGCTGGCCGGCGCGCCTGACGGAGCGACGACGCCGGGTGTCGCTTCCGCCGCACGCGCGGTCGCGCTGGGGGGCGTGACGACGATCGGCGCGGACGCGGGCGCCACGGGCGCCGCCCCACCACCGACGGGCACCGCGGATGGTGCCGCCGTCTGGGCGCCCGGCCCGGCCCCCGGCTCGAGAGGCGCGGCGCACGCGGCCAGCGCGAGGACCGCCGCCAGGCAGAGGAGCTTGCCCACATCTGCCATACGAGGCACGTCCCGTATCCGATCACCAAGCCAGCGCGCGCCGCCGCGCGCGGCCGCTCGGGCAGCAGGAGGCGGCACGCGCGCTTCGGCGGATACTCCCCGACCCGGGACGTGCGGTGGTCGTGCGGCTCGAGAGCTGCCCGATCGCCTAGCGCCGTGCGATGCGGCCGTCGCCCGTGAGGACGACCTCACCGCGAAGGAGTGCGGCGGCAAAGGCCGTTGCGGCTTCCGGGGGCGCGAGGCGGAGCCGCGCCGCGAGCGCGTCGGCGGAGAGCGGGCCGGCGGCGAGCAGGTCGCGGAGCTCGCCGGCCACGCCCCGCTCGGACGGCGCAGAGGGATCGGCGAGCGGGTCGGCGCAGGCGCCGGTCGCGTCGGACGACCGCAGTCCCATCGCCTCCACGAGCGCGCCGGCGCCGGTGAGCGCACGGGCCGTGCCCAGGGCGATCAGGGCGTTCGTCCCCTCGGAGCGGAGCGCGCCGAGCGGACCGGGCACGGCGTAGAGCGGTCGGCGAAGGCGGGCCGCCTCGGCCGCGGTGATGAGCGCGCCCGAGCGCTCCCCCGCCTCGACGATGACGACCGCGTCGGCGAGCGCCGCGATCGTCGCGTTGCGCTTCGCGAACATCCAGCCCTTCGCCGTGATCCCCGGCTCGTACTCGGAGACGAGCGCGCCGTGCTGCCGCAGGCGCGTCGCGAGATGGCGGCGCCGGCCGCGCACGCCCGCGTCGAATGCGGCGATCCCTTCACCCAGGACTGCTACCGAGGGCGCGCCCGCCTCCAGCGCCGCGCGGTGGGCCTCGCTGTCGATCCCCTGCGCGAGGCCCGAGATGACGAGCGCGCCCGCACGCGCGACACCGCCGGCGAGCTCGCGGGCGACCCGCTCGCCGTACGGCGTGAGGCGTCGCGTGCCGACGATCGCGACCGCCGGCCGGCGCGCGAGCGCGGTGAGCTCACCCGTGAGCCAGAGCGGGTCCGGCGGCCGTGCCAGATCGCGGAGCCGGGCCGGATACCCCTCATCGCCGGGGCGGAGGGCGATCACGCCCCCGTCCCTCGAAGCGAGGCTGACCTGAGCGCTCCTGTGCGGACGACCATCACGCCTCCGTCCCTCAAGGCGGTCGCGACTCATGCCGGAGCGCGCTCACGGCTCGGCCCGGAGGAGGAGCGCCTGCGCGAGGTCCTCGACCCGCACGCGCTCCGCTCCCGCGAGATCGGCGGCGGTGCGCGCGACGCGGAGCACGCGGTGGAAGCCGCGTGCCGAGAGCCGGCGCGAGCGCACCGCTTCGCCCGCGAGCACGTCCGCCGCGGCGTCGAGCGCGCAGTGCGTCCGCACCTCGGCGACGGTGAGCTCCGCGTTCGCGCGGCGCCCGGTGCCGGCGAGGCGCACGCGCATCCGCTCGCGCGCTTCCCGCACCCGCTCGCGCACGGTCGCCGACGTCTCGCGCGCCGCCGCGCTCGCGCGCAGCTCCGCATAGGCCACGCGCGGCACGTGGACCCGCAGGTCGATCCGATCCAGCAGCGGGCCGGAGACGCGCGCGCGGTAGCGGTCGATCGCCTCGGGCAGGCAGCGGCACTCACGCTCCGGATCACCGGCCATGCCGCAGGGGCAAGGGTTCGTCGCGGCGACGAGCGTGAAGCGCGCCGGGTACGTCGCCGCGGTCCCCGCGCGCGAGATCGTCACCGCGCCCTCCTCGAGCGGCTCGCGGAGCGTGTCGAGCACGACCGGCGAGAACTCGGCCAGCTCGTCGAGGAAGAGCGCGCCGCCGTGCGCAAGGCTCACCTCGCCCGGACGCGGCGGGGTGCCGCCGCCGACGAGCGCGAGGCGCGAGGCGGTGTGGTGCGGCGCGCGGAAGGGCCGCGCCGCCAGAAGGGGCCGCTCCGGATCGGCGAGCCCGGCGACGCTGTGGATCGCCGAAGCCGCGAGGAGCTCGTCGGGATCGAGCGGCGGGAGGATCGAGGGCAGCGCCCGCGCGAGGAGCGTCTTCCCGGTGCCCGGCGGTCCGATGAAGAGGAGACCGTGCCCACCCGCGGCCGCGAGCTCGAGCGCGCGCTTGGGCGTCTCCTGCCCCGCGATGTCGGCGAGATCCACCGGGAAGACCGGAGGCGGACCGGCGGCAGGCACCGGCGCGGGCGTGATCCGGACACTGCCCTCGACGTGCGCCACGACGCCCCGCAGGCCGGCGAACGCGTACGCCTCCGCGCCGAGCGCGGCTGCCTCCGGCGCGTTCTCACGCGCGACGAAGACGGCGCCCAGTCCGTGCTCGAGCGCACACCGCACGCGCGGCATCGCGCCGCGCACGGGTCGGAGCGCGCCGTCGAGCGCGAGCTCGCCGAGGCAGAGCGCCGCGGGATCGCTCGCGAGCTGCCCGGAGGCACGCAGGATCGCGAGCGCGATGGCGAGATCGAATCCCGTGCCCTCCTTCTTCCGCTCGGCCGGCGCGAGGTTCACGGTCACGCGACGGAGCGGGAACTCGAAGCCCGAGTTGCGGATCGCCGCGCGCACCCGCTCGCGCGCCTCCTGCACCGCGGCATCCGGCAGGCCGACGACGGTGAACTGCGGCAAGCCATTCGCGACGTCGGCCTCGACCGTGACGAGCGCGGTCTCGAGGCCCCAGAGCGCGCAAGCGGCGACGCGCGCGACCGAGCGCGTGGGCGCATCCGAGCGCCTGGGCTCCTCCGAGCGGGCGGGCGCACCTGAACCAGCGACCGCGTCTGAATCAGCGGCAGCGTCCGAACCCGCGGGCGCGGCCTCCGGCATGGTCAGGGCGCGGCTCACCGCGCGCAGGGTCGTCCGTGTGGGCGGCCCGCGCGAACGGCCGGAGAAGCCGGTACCGCGGTACCAGGCATGGCGTCCTCTCCCGGTACTCTGACCACGATGTCCGTGCCGATCGCGGGGCTCCTGTTCCTCGTGACGCTCGCGACACGGCTCCCCTTCGCGACGTCGAACCTCTGGGCGCACGACTCGGTGCTCTACGAGCACGCGATCGCGCGCTTCGACCCGGCGGCACAGAGCCCGCAGCCGCCCGGCTATCTCTGGTACGTGCTCCTCGCGCGCGGCGTGACGGCCCTCACGGGCGACGCCAACGCGGCGATGGTCCTCATCGCCGCATTGGCGAGCGCCGCCGCGGTCGCGCTCCTCTACCTCTTCGCGGCGAGGCTCTTCGACGAGCGGACGGCGCGGGCCGCCGCGGTCCTGCTCCTCACCTCGGTGACGTTCTGGGGTGAGGGCGCGGTCGCCTACCCCTACACGCTCCTCGCCGCGCTCACGACGGGGTGCGCGCTCCTCTTCTGGCTGGCGACGGGGAGCGACCGCGAGCGGTCGGCGGTCGCGGCGGAGACCGGGACCGAGGGCGCGCACCCGGCGGTCGCCGCGGGCCGGAGCGGGCGGTCGTTCGTCCTCGCCTCACTCGCGTGGGGCCTCGCGGTGGGCTTCCGCACCGACCTCGCGCTCTTCCTCGCGCCGCTCTGGCTCCTCGCGGCGTACCGGGTGCGCTCGCGCGCGATCGTCATGGCGGCGACCGCGGTCGTCGCGCTCGCCGTCCTCGGCTGGCTCGCGGCAAGCGCCATCGCGAGCCCCGACGCTGCCGGGTTCTTCGCCGCGCTCGCGGCGCAGGGCCGCTTCGTGGACGAGACGTACTCGATCGCGGCAGGCGGGGCGACCGCGCTCGGGCGGAACGCGTACGACCTCGCGCGCTACCTCGGCCGAGCGCTCCTCGCGATCGCGCCGCTCCTCGCGCTCCTTGCGATCCCGGCGGTCACGCGCCGGGCCTTTGCGCACCGCGCGCCCACGCGCGACCGCGCCCCCCTCTTCCTCGCGCTCTGGACGCTCGCGCCGCTCCCCGTCTACCTGCTCGTCCACATCGGCGAGTACGGCTACGTCTTCAGCATGCTGCCCGGCCTCTGCGTCGCGGCCGCGCGGGCCGCCGCGGGCGCGGGCGAGGCGCTCCGCCGCCCCGCCACGCTCGCCTGGCTCGCCGGCGCCGCCACCGCGGTCAACGCCGGCGTCTTCCTCCTCGCGCCGGCGCCCCTCGCGGCGGCCGACCTCGCGAAGCGAGACCACGGCGTGGACGAGCGGCTCGCCGCGCTGCGCGAGATGGACCAGGCCTGCACCGTGGTGGTGACCGGCTACGACGCGCTCATCGTGGACCGCTACCTCCGCGGTGCGCTGCCGGTCCTCGCCTACGGCCCCGCCGAGACGCCCACGCTCGCCCGGCCGCTCGTGCTCGCGCTGCCCCGCTGCCGCGTGGCGAACGCCGCGGTCGTCCTCTGGGATGACCTCCTCCGTGCCGGGAGCGGGGACTGGGCCACCTCGGTCATGCCGCACGGCGCGCTCCTCCGGTACGCCGTCGTGCCGCTCACCACGACGCTCCGCATCCGCGACGCGCTCACGGTCGATGTCGGGCCGGACCGCCCCTAGTCCACGTCGAGCACCTCGACCCGTGGCGGCCCCTCGCCGATCGTGAGCGCCACGACCGCGAGCCGCCAGGCGGCCGCGCGCTCGCCGTGGAGCGCGAGCCAGGCCTCGCCGAGCGCGGCGAGCCGCGCGACCTTCCGACGGTCGACCGCCTCGGCCGCCGCAACGAACGACGTGGCGCGCCGCGTCTTCACCTCCACGAACACGTATCCGCCGCGGTCGCGGCAGACGAGGTCGAGCTCGCCGTAGCGCGTGCGCGCGTTCCGCTCGACGAGCCGGAGGCCGCGGGCCGCAAGTGCCTGCGCGGCGAGGCGCTCGCCGAGCGCGCCGAGGGCGCGCCGCGCATCGCTCACGCCTCGGAGATCGGCCCACCCTTGCGAACGGCCACCTCGACGCGCCGCGCAGCGCCCGGGGCGTCTCGCCCGTACGCGGGCGACATGCCGTCGAGCGCGAGCTGCTCGCCGAGGCGGAGCAGCCGCACGGTGCCGAAGTCGCGGCGGTGGAACGGCGTGATCCCGAGGCGCCGGAGCGCCGCCCGATGGTCGGGCGTGGGGTACCCGACGTTGTGCTCCCAGCCGTAGCCGGGGTACCGCGCGGCG
>Ga0082335_1004808_pt1 | contig 19720 bp, 11 predicted proteins | sample Subgrocontami58m_FD_72375 | JGI IMG/M metagenome (GOLD analysis project Ga0082335, IMG submission 72375) | Subsurface groundwater microbial communities from S. Glens Falls, New York, USA - GMW37 contaminated, 5.8 m (SPADES assembly) (version 2) ... | reverse complement strand
GCAGCGCCAACTCAACGGGTTTTCCGGTATGCCAGGCCGCAAGCGCCGCCATACATGCCCACGGCGTTGCCTGATCTTCCTTGCCGCCGAATGCGCCCCCTAACCGTTTGACGTCCACCTCAATGGAAGAAACAGGTACGCCCAGGATTTTTGCCGCGTGTTTCTGCACGGCGTCCGGGCTCTGGGTTGCCGAATAAATACGCATAGTGTTTCCTTCCAGCAGAATTGCACGCGCCCGCTGTGTTTCCAGGTAAACGTGCTCCTGCCCGCCGATATCGCAGGCGCCCTCTGCAATGAAGTCGCAATTTTGCCATGCCGCATCCACGTCTCCGAGTGCAAAGGTCCTCGGAGCGCCGATGATTTTACCCTGCAGAAATGCCTCCTTCGGGTCGGTAATCGCCGGAAGTTCGGCTGCGTTCATGACAATTTTTTTAACACCCTTTCTGGCGATTTCCAGGGTTGTCCCCACGACCACTGCTACAGGCTGCCCAACGTAGCACACCTCGCTACTCGCCAGTAATTCTTCATCAGGGATAATAGAACCGATCTGATTCCCGCCGGGGACGTCTTTCGCGGTCAAAACGGCAACCACCCCCGGCAGCGAGCGTGCGTCTTCAATATGCAGAGAAAGTATTTTGGCGTGCATCAGAGGAGAGGCGAACACGCTGGCGTACAGCATTTCTCCCGGTGGGGGCATGTCATCCACGTACTGTGATGCGCCCCGCGTATGAGCAGCGGCATCAACACGGTTCATAAAAATCCCTCACTTTCACCCTTTCCGGAAATATCTTCGTAAAGTGGGCTATACAGAGCTGGCGCGCCAGAAGTCTTTTGTAATCCGCGCTTCCACGGATATCACCTATGGGAGAAATTTCATTTTGCAGTATGGGAAAAGCGCCTTCGATCACCTCCCGTGATACCTGCTTGCCCAGGAAATACTGACAGGTTGCCTTCAGGAATAAAGGGACTGGCGCAACGCCGCCCATCGCCAGACCAATCTCCCGAATGACGCCGTCTTCACAACGCACCCTCATGGCGCTGTTGACCGAGGCGACGTCAAGGAACTTCCTTTTCGAAACCTTTTCAAAATTGATGAGGACGCCGGAGGCCGGTTCCGGAATAAGAATTTCCCAAAGGATTTCTGACGGCGTCTTATCGAGTTGTTTGTATCCCTTGTAAAATGAGGTGATGGGCGCGGTGCGGCTTTTTTCTCCGTCTTTGAAGACCAACAACGATTCCAGCGCCAGGAGGAGTATCGTTATATCGCCAATCGGCGAGGCATTGATAATGTTCCCGCCCACGGTGGCGCGATTACGCATCTGCAAAGAGGCGATCTGCGATATGTATTCCCCAATGTGTGGAATGACTTTAATTGTCTCGGTATGCCGGGCAAATTCCTCAAAAGTCGTTAGTGCGCCAACGTACAGATAGCCATCCTTCCTGCGGATACCCTTCATTCCCGGCCGCCTGCTGAGGATACCGACCCTCGATTCGGTAAGGAGATCGTCTTTTTGCAGATAAATATCGGTGCCTCCGGCAATAAAAAAGTCCGGCGAACCTTCCTCATTGCTGACGTTTATCTCTGAAATCCTGCGTAACCTGGCTGGAATTTCAAGGAAATACCCCGGAAGCATTTTGCTGGCGACAAGGAGCCCCATCCCCCTGTTATTATCTGCCGCCTTCTCTACCTGATCCGCAGCCTGCTTTATGGAGCGATATCCCGTGCAGCGACACAGGTGTCCACTGAGGTGCTTCTTTGCGCCATCTCCCATAAGAGCCCGATGGTCTTCCATCAAATAGCCCGTGAGGGAAACGACGATGCCCGGCGTGCAAAACCCACATTGAGTAGCCCCCTCATCCACAATAGCCTGCTGCACCGGCGAGAGGTGAGGCATATTCAATCCTTCAATGGTAACAAGGTGTTTTCCGTGCAACACTCCCAGCGGCGTCAGGCACGAGGTAACGGACTTGTACACTACCCGCTCGCCGGAGAGTTCGCCGACAAGCACGGCGCATGCCCCGCAGTCGCCTTCCCTGCAACCCTCCTTGGTACCCATCAATCTCTCTCTGTTCCGGAGATAATCCAGCACAAGCATCGCGGGGTGCTCAGAGACGCACATCTCTCTGTCGTTCAATAAAAAGTGGATTTCCGGGTGCATGTGATATTCCTTATAGCCCATTTGTAAGGGGCAATTCATGAATAGCCCCTACCGTTATGTTCGGGAAAATTCCCTGTTGTGCTTGTAGAACGAAGCAATCGCTTCGTTCTACAACACAACTTTGCGGGTTCAAGTTCCTTCGCGGGTTCAAGTTTGCAACTTGAACCAGAAGGTTTATGTATTTATTGGCGCTGTGGCTGTTCAACTGGCTATCGCTTGCTCAAACCCCAAGGTTCAGGTTACAAACCTGAACCCGCCGAGGGGAATTATCCATGCCAACCTGTCACCCGCTTAAATCAAATGAACATTCCTATACAATGTACGGTTTTTTCAAAAAGCTAAATTGTTATTTCGGGTCTTGGGATTACAGCTTCAGCACGGCCAGACCCAGTGCGGGGTCAATATCCCTTACCGCATTGATTCCGGAAAGCTCCATGATTACGGCCTCAAGAATGAGAAACGTCGAGGAATCCTCCCGAAGACATCCGACCTTTACCATGTCCTTTTTTCCGAATGCGCCGTGGAAATGCACCTTTGGTTCATTGTTCTGGTAAAAAATCGTTCCAAAACCGACCACCTCATGACTCTCACCCAGATTTTTCCATACCGGCGTCGGTGGAATCACGTCTTTTTCAGGCCCCACGACTATCTTTCCTTCCCGCATCCCACCCACCAGATAAAACGCCGCAGCGCTGATGCCCTCCTTCTTAACGATAGCGCCCAAATTAGCGAGGACGTCCTCCTTGTCCTCAAATTTTGCCACAACCACCCTTCCAACCTTACCGACCTGATATTTCATGCAAAGTATCCTCCCTCTGTGTAGCTATTAAATTTCTCGTTTTATTCGTTGCCGCTTTATAAAAATTTATACTATAATATTTTCATAAAAATTACCAAAGAGTTTTTACAGAGAACCGATGAAAAACATTTTCATAAACCCTGCGCTGAAAATATTTCTTTTTTACGTGAGACCCTACCGGTGGATAATCGTGGGGGCTACGGTCTGCGGACTGCTAAAATACAACATCCCTTTAATCTTCCCCCTCGTTCTGAAGAACATCATTGATCACCTGCTGTCACCGGCATCGTATGATACGGCAAAGTTGCACCCGGTCATGATATCGCTGACGCTGCTCTATCTGTGCTACGCCGTGGCGACCTATTTCAGGTCTTATTTCGCCGACCAGACGGGGCAGAGGATCATTTTTGACCTACGCCACGAACTGTACGTACACCTCCAGCGCATGTCGCTCAGCTTCTATGAAAAACGGCAGGTAGGCTCCATTGCGTCCCGTCTGCTGGGAGACATTGCTTCCGCCCAGAACTTCGTGGGGGCCGCATTCACCAATACCATTATGGACGCCAGTTCCATCTTTCTGATCTCCTTTTTCCTGTTCCGCATGAACTGGCGGCTGGCGCTCGTTTCCATCGCCATCCTTCCCTTCTATGTCTTTCTCAATAAGTATTTCAAATCCCGGATCAAGAAGACCAGCCAGCTTGCCCAGCGGAAGATGGAGGAAATCTCCGGAAACGTCCACGAAAAACTGGGGGGCATTTCCACCATCCAGTCGTACACACGGGAAAAGGCGGAAGAGAAGCTCTTTTTCCAGGATAACCGCGAATACCTCTCCTACCAGTTAAAAAACGTGAAGCACAATGCGTCCGCCCTGTCCATCATAGGATTTCTGACTTCCATCGCCCCCGTTCTGGTAGTGTGGTACGGGGCGATACAGGTCATTCACGGACACCTTACGGTCGGCGAGCTGACTGCATTCTACGCCTATCTCGGCATGTTCTACGTCCCCCTGAACCGCCTGACGGAGCTCAACATCCTGCTTGCCAACTCCCAGTCCGCAATGGAGCGGATTTCTGAGGTATTCAGCATCACGCCCGACGTTACAGACCGCCCTGACGCCAGGGAAATCAAAACAATCCGGGGCGAAATTAAATTTTCACACGTCCACTTTGCCTATGAACCTTCCAAAACAGTGCTGAAGGACGTCAGTTTATCCATACCTGCAGGCCGTACGGTAGCGCTGGTGGGACCGAGCGGCGCAGGGAAATCCACCTGCGCAAAGCTCATCCCCAGATTTTACGACGTCTCATCCGGCAGGATTACGATTGACGGCGTAGACATCCGGGATTTCAGGCTCGGCTGTCTGCGGCGGCACATCGCCACGGTGCCGCAGGCGCCTATTCTTTTTTCCGGAACGATTTACGAGAACATCGTGCTCGGCAGTCCTGCGGCCAAAGACGAAGACGTCCAGACTGCGGCCATCTCTGCAAACGCCCACAACTTTATCCGCAAACTTCCCGGCGGGTACCAGACAGAAATCGGAGAAGGCGGCTTAAGACTTTCCGGCGGACAGCGCCAGCGCATTGCGCTGGCACGCGCCTTTCTGAAAAACGCGCCCATCCTGATCCTTGACGAAGCGACTTCTTCCCTGGACTCTGAATCTGAAAATCTGATTCAGCAGGCCTTGAAGAGGCTCATGCTGGGACGCACCACCATCATCATTGCCCACCGGTTTTCGACGATTCAACTGGTAGACCACATCGTTGCCTTTGAGAATGGCGAGATCGTGGAAACGGGAAATCACCAGGAGTTGCTGCAGAAACCGCAGGGACTGTACCGCCGTCTCTATCTGAAAACCACAGATTACACCGATTCCACAGATGAGAATCAAAAATCTGAGAAATCTGTGATTCCAAACATTTTCCAAGGAGAATATAGCGTATGGACATCTTTATGAACGCCGCACTTGATGAGGCAAAACTGGGGCTGCATGAAGGAGGGATTCCCATCGGCTCGGTTATCGTAAAAGACGGGAAAATTATCGGACGAGGCCATAACCGTCGCGTCCAGGAAAACGACCCCATCATGCACGCGGAAATCAACTGCCTCCGCAACGCGGGCAGAATCGGCCGGTACCGGGATACCATCCTGTATTCCACACTCATGCCCTGTTATCTCTGCGCGGGGGCAATCGTCCAGTTTGGGATCAGGAAAGTCTTTGCCGGTGAGAGCGAGACATTCTCAGGCGCAAAGGCATTCATGGAGTCGCACGGGGTGGAAGTCGTTGACCTGAATCTCAGCGAATGCAAGCAACTCATGAAGGAATTCATCCGCAAGAATCCGGAACTATGGAATGAGGACATCGGAGAACTGTAATCGAAAGCGCATTCGTGCATAGCGTTTGACGGAAACCGGCAAACCCAACGGTTCGGGCAGCACAGCGAAAAATGCCGAACCTAATTCACCGAATAAAGCAGTAAACAGGCCAAAAATATCTTGACTTACGATATTGAATCAAGTATGTATAAACCGGAATATCTGGGTGGATTAAGGCGTCGTCTTTTACGCCGAATCCACCTTCTTCTTTCATGCAATCAGATTGGTGGATTCGCTTCGCTTAATCCACCCTACTCAAATTACTTTGCGGGTTCAAGTTTGTAACTTGAACCTGGAGGTTTATGTATTTCCGGGCATTGTGACTGTTCAACTGGGTATCGTTTGTTCTAACTACACGGTTCAGGTTGCAAAACCTGAAACCACCGATTGGTAGGAGCCGTCTCCCGACGGCGATTGCGGGTGCATGACAACGCACAAGCGCCCATTCGCTCCTACCAAAACATTGAAATTCCTGGACATTAAATGAGAAGGACAACAAAAAGGATAAAGAAATTACCGCTGTGAGAGAAGCGCCAGACATGACTATACCTCGCATCCCCGGCAACATAAGCCGGTGGATAAAGGGATCAAGGGAAACTCCGCACAGAGAAGCGCCCCCGTCCGGATAAGCAATCTCTGCAATATCACCGCCATTGCTGCCAGGACACACAAGACTATAACATCGAAATATTGGGAAAAGAGGGCTGAACGCCGTGAATAAACTCCTGTATTACTACAGCTATTTCAAATCACTTTGCTCTTCAAAAAGCCGAATTTGTCGTTCCTCACGTCTCTTTTTGCTCACCTGTTTATTTTTATTATTTCACCCCCTGCCGTTCTGTTCTCTTCCCGGCGCGTACGCGCAACTTGCCAGCTCCGCATGGCCCATGTTCATGCACGATATGCAGCATACCGGCCAGGGTACGCTGAAAGGCCCTCAAAATAATACCCTCTCCTGGCAATATAAAACGGGGAGTGAAATCGTGTCCCCCCCTGTCCTGGACACGAATGGCGTCATCTACGTGGGCGATACGAGCGGAAAATTCCACACCGTTAATACGGACGGGACAAAAAAATGGACGTACTCAACGGGGGATGAAATTTCTGCGGCAGCCGCCATTGACGCAAACGGGGTGATTTATATTGGCTCCGGCGACAAATACCTCTACGCCTTTAATAACGGTGGTTCACTGAAATGGCGATATAAAACACAGGGCAGTATCAGCTCGTCTCCCGTAATCAATGCCCAGAGCGGCGACATTTATTTTGGGTCTGAAGATAAAAAGGTATATGCGCTGGATTCAGCGGGCACATTACAATGGAAGGCGGGATTGGACGAACAAATCTGGAGTTCGCCTGCGCTTGCCTCAGATAACAAAGTCCTTTACATCGGCACGCTGGGCGGCACGCTTTACGCCATGAACACGGACGACGGCGCGGAAAAATGGACGTATGAAACGGAAGACATTATCCTTGGCTCGCCAACGATTGACGAGGAAAATGGGACTATCCTCGTTGGAATCGGAAACGGTGAAATTCACGCCCTGAATAAAAGTGACGGAACTTTAAAGTGGAAGTACACAACCGGCGGTGGTATTTCCTCGTCCCCCGCGATTGACACGGAAACAGGCTCGCCTGCGGTCTACGTAACCTCTGAAGACGGCAACCTCTATTCAATCAACAGAACCACGGGGGCTTTAAACTGGAAATACGCAACCGGAAGCGATATGAACGGCTCCCCTGCCGTAGACAAAAATGGAAACGTCTATTTCGGCTCTACCGATAATAAAATTTACTGCGTCAATAAAGACGGCGCTTTACAATGGTCGTATACAACGCAGGACGAAGTCCAATCTTCGCCCGCCATCGGCGGCAGCGGACTGCTCTATATCGGTTCTTTAGACGGATACCTGTACGCCATCGGCGCGGCATCCACAACAACTGCGACCGCCGATTTTTCCGCCGCCCCCACTTCCGGCGAAGCGCCACTGACGGTGCAATTCACAGACAAATCAGCAGGCAACGTTTCTTCCTGGCAATGGGACTTCGGCGACGACGGCGCCAGCGCAACGCAAAATCCGTCTCATACCTATACAAACAGTGGAACATATACGGTGAGCATGACGATAACCGATGCAAACGGATACACCGATACAGAAACCAAAGAAAATTACATAACCGTCACCCGAATAACGTCTGCGATTGACGTAATCATCCCCGACGCAGACATAACCTTTGGCGAATCGGTAACAATAACCGGACGCATCTTGCCCGCTCACCAGGCGGAAGTAACCCTAACGTTTACCAATGACGAGGGCGAAACAGAGATGGAAACGGTCACTTCAGATGCCAGCGGCGTCTTTATCTTAAGCGACTATTTCCCGTCCGACGGCGGCTCATGGAGCGTTACGGCAAACTGGGCGGGCGATAGCGATCACGGCAATGCCGCGAGCGACGCTGCAACGTTTGAGGTAAATCAGGCGGAGGTCGCGCTCACCATCGAGACCTCTTCCGCCGCCATCGAAACCGGCCAGACGGTGAACATCACCGGCGCCGTCACGGTAACGCCTGATAATGAAACCACCCGAACCGAATTTTTAGAGGAGCACCCGAAACTCATCCGCATCAACCCTGACGGGGGATATGAGGACGTTATCGAGACGCAACCGTTTTTGTCGGACGACCAGATTCAGTACAAATTTGAAAACGTGCAACTGCCCGATATAGGCGCATGGAAATTACTGGCCGGCCTTGAGGAAGACCACAGTTTCCAAGGCATAAATTCAGAAACCATAGAGATTGAAGTCCAGAAAGCCGCAGAAGAGGTCGCGGGATACGCCATCCTCGTGGAAGGCCGCGTCAAGGATAAGTCAACCGGCGATGGGGATGGAGACGATGACGATGAAAAAGAGTTATATAAAAACACCAAAGGCTCCAAACCCCAGGACAAAGGCGACGTCAGCCTGGACTCACACAATCTGACGTCAAACGATATTTACAAAAAACTGCTCACGAGGGGTTTTGATGAAGATAACATTTATTATTTTAACTATGACGATTCACAGGACGGGGTATACGGGAAACCCGCCAAAGATGAGATTCTCAGCGCGATTACAGACATGGCAGACGTCATGAACGACTCCCCTGCCCCGCTGTACCTGATCTTTGTGGGATTTGGCGATAAGGAGAAATTCTTCATTCACCCCGACGCCATAAAGGCGGACGACCTGGCGGATGCGCTCGGCAGCCTTGAAGCCCAGTTGAATTCAGAGGCGTCTGAAAAGCCTATCGTGACTATTTTGGGCGCAAATCGCTCGGGAAGTTTTGTTAATGCACTGTCCAGGGCAGACTCCAAACGCATCGTTATTGCCAGTTCCGATACGGAAGAAGTCGCCTACAAAGGCCCTTTGCCGCCCGACGAGACCGTCCGCCACGCCGATTACTTTGTGTGGGAATTTTTTAAATACGCCGTCAGGGGGCTGAGTTTGAAGAAGTGTTACGAAAAGGCGGTGGATAAAATCGCCGAGTTTACCGAAAATGAAAACGGAAACGGCCTGAAGGGCGCCAGCGCCGGAAACGGGCAGTACTTCGACGACGCAGCGCAACATCCGCTGCTCGATGATAACGGAGACAGCATCGGGTCGTATGGGGAGCTTTCTTCACTTAGCGGCAAAGATGGTGGAATCTCTGCAAACATTGTGCTCGGTATTGGAACAACCACTACACCCCTCGAATTAACGGAGATTACCGACACGATTACCCTGGAGGCAGACGACGACACACCCACGCTTTATGCAAAGGTAAACGACACCTCCGTAGTTGACGGTGCCTGGGCAGAGATTGTTTCGCCCGGTTTCACCCTGAAATACAAAAAAGACGCGACGGAGCAGCAGGTCGTCAGCCTCCCCAGGTTCAGCTACAACGAATTTGACGCCGCAGAAGACAAGTACCTCTGGAATGATTTCACCGGAAACAAGGATTTTAACAACTTCGAAAAGGCCGGAGAGTACGAGATATTCTATTTCGCGCGAGACACCGCAGGCAGGATCACCCCATTCATGGAATCCGATGTGCTGAGAAATAAGGCAAGCGTGTCCCCGCCGGGCGCCTTCAGTTACGTTTCGCCGTATAACGGACAGGAGACCGCCGTAGGCTTGATGTTCGACTGGGAAGATTCGGATGGCGCGGAAACGTACACATTCCAGATATCTGAGTCGGGCGCCGTCGAAACCGTACAATACGAGAAGAAAGGACTGACTGATAGCATCGTCACCGTGGATAAATCGGCAGGGCTTGTTGACGGGACAACCTATTACTGGACGGTTGCGGCGGTCAATGCCGGAGGCATCACCTACATGGACACCTCCACCGGCACATCAACGGAAACTGCGGCAAACCCTAATGCAGGCAAGAGAAAAAACGCCACAAAAACCTACAGCAGTTTTACCCCAAAGTTAGCAAACGGGTATCCGGGTTTTGCAAAGGGATATATTTTTGATACCACCACAAATAACAAAATCAGCGGCGCAACCATTTCCGTGCAGGGCGCGAAGGGCTCTTATACCACCACCAAGAGCGGCGCTTATTTTCTTGAGCTGACGTCTGGCGCCTACACCCTCTCCGTGGATGCTTCCGGATATATAACGGGGACGCAGACCGTGAGCGTCAACTCGCTCAATACAACGACGCAAAACATAGGATTGACCGTAGACCCGGCAACGGCAAGCATCTCCGGTACGGTAAAGGACAAGAAAGGCAAGCTGCTGGAAGGCGTGACGATAACCGTTAAAAAGAAGACGTTTTCAACCACGGCGACAACCGGCAGCGACGGAAAATACTCGATTAGCGAGCTGTCGTCGGGAAAATACACCCTGACCGCCAAAAAGAGCGGATATAAGAGCTACAAAAAGAAGGTCAAAATCAAGACGGGACAGGACAAAAAATTAAACATCAAACTGGACAAATCGGACAAGAAGAAAAAATAGCAGGCACGAATGGTATTTATTGTAGGGACAGGTTTGAAACCTGCCCCTGCCCAGCATGTAACGCATTGTTTGCATTTATGGGTAATCATGACGAGTTTAGGAGTTTATTCAAAACAACATGAACAAGTTTGTTGTCCGACACGTTAAAGATCAGGCACTCTCAGGGCTAAAGCCCATCCCCGATCCGGGTCGAGGACAGGATTCAGATAAGACCGTCATTAACCCCAGCCTTAAGGCTGGGGTTAATGGGTACACTTCCTACCGAGGCTTTAGCCCTGATATCACAGCAACATGAAGTTGTTCATGTTATTTTGAATAAACTCCTTAGCAAAATTGTAGCGCCGATCCCTTCCCCGATCGGTGTCGAGGACAAGTTTGGTCGGCAAGAGGCGGGGGATGAACCACCCACGCTACATCGTGGCAGGTTATAGATTGGCATGGATTATTCCCCTCTTGGGAGGGGAAAGGGGTGGGTACCCCGCTGCGGGTTCAGGTTTGTAACCTGAACCCATGATTTATACTCACCCACAAATATGGATGTGTTTCTGAAGCCATCGTTTTGCGAATAGCCGCTACAGTCCTAATTTGTTCTCACAGGTTTTTCCGCATCAGTCCCATTTCTTGCCTTGTTCCGACAGAAGCATATCATCGGGAACTATTTCAGACAGCTTTTCCGGCTTATGAAATCTGGCGCAGAGGGATTGCAACTCGGTGTTGGTAATGCGCAACCGGTTCCCGATCATCTTGGCAAGCTTCGTCGTTACCTTGAGGCCAAGCTTTGGCTTCCTCTCAAGAATATCGAAAAATTCAGGGCAGAACAACCCCAGGATGCGACTCGACTCCAGGGCAACCGCTGAAGCGCTGCGCGGCGATTCGTCAAGCAACGCCAGCTCTCCGAAAAATTCGCCTGCCTTCAGTACGGCCAGTTCCTTATCGCTCCCATCGGGCAACGTTTTATAAATCTTCACGGCGCCCTCCCGGATGATATACATGCCTACACCCGGTTCTCCTTCCCAGAAAACGGCCTCGCCCGCCTTGTACTGCCTGTGGTGAACAATACGTTCGAATTCTCTGAGCTCGGCGGCGGAAAGGCCTTCAAGGATCGGAACGATCCTCAGCATGGAGAGGACGTCGTCGTCTTCTTTCTTCGTCTTTTTAAATATATTTCCCCAAAAGCCGTCAACCATATCACCTCACAATAACAAAGATACCATTGATACCTGCGGGAATAAAATTTCGCAGGACGTTACCATACTGAATATTATTTTTCAAGGAAAAAAACAAATTATCCGCAAAAACACTTCGGGACACATAGCCTTCGCATTTAAAAAAACACACGCGCCTATTTTGACATGAAACCAATACACGATGTGCCATGACACACCCTGTATTGGCACACTTGTGTGCCACGACACACCTTTCGTGGTTTGTTTTGGAGTTCATCCTCTACAACTTCAGTGCTGCAAACCCCAACTATATAACGTTTTACTACTTACCAGCCTCAAATTATTCAACAATATTGTAATGTGGCAACATTTTTGTACAGATTGTTGAGATTAAAAATTTCGACAAGGGCAAACCCTGAGTGATCAGGGGACGCAAAGTAAAGGGTCTTTGTAGTGTTTTCCTGCAAGGGCAGAAAAAAATAAAGACAGCCTTACTACCGAAAATTGTACCACTTTCCGTAGTAAGGCTTTTTTTTGTTTGTAGGGGTAATTCATGAATTACCCCTACATCTTGGTTCACGAATAACTATGATTGACGGCATTACCGTGCGGGTTCTGGGCGACTACGGCCCGTTTTCAAGAATGGGAAAGAGCATCGGATACCTGGTTTCTATCGGGCGTTCGAGCTATCTGGTTGATTGCGGCTCACCCCTCTTCCAGCAAATGGGCGGTCATAAAATCAAGACCATCAAAGGCATGATCATCACCCACTGCCACGACGACCACAAACGGTGGTTTACCGACCTCGCCCTCTTTTACAAATACGCACCCGACGTCTCCCGAAAGATGTTCTTCCTCGCGTCGGAAGACATCAACGAAGAACTGCTCAGGAGTTCGTCCCCTGCCATAGACAGGAGTCTTTCTCACGATTCCAAAAGCGTCGTTGACATTGCCTATGAGGACTATGTCAACCATCAGTTGATTGGGCCGAGGGCGAAATACAAAATTGTTGCGAAAGATGCAGGCAAGGGAAGATCGTCTCTCTGCGTATCAGACAGGGACGGTAATACCATCCCTCCAGACAGGGCTAAAATTGTCATAAGCAATAAAACCGGCAGGCCTCGGTTACTCTTTAAAGACCCGCATTATAACGAATGGATCGAACCGGAGAGTTTTTATCCGTTTTCATCGGAGGTGTTTTACGAACAGGACAAGAATATCTTCAGCGACCCGGAGGGCTTCACCATCGAGGCCATCAACGCCCCCGTGTGGCACGGTGTCCCCGGCATAGGCTTAAAATTCAAAACGGACACGGAGTCGCTGGTATTCAGCTCCGATACCGTGCACGACGTCGAACTCTGGAAGCAACTCTGTTCTGAGAAGAGGCCGCAGCGGTCTTCTCTAACGACGCAGGAATTCGGCTCCGCTTCAGTCATCTACGGCGACATCAACGACTATATTGAACGCACCTGGAGCAGGGAACGATTCGCCGAGGCGGTCAGCGCCTTTCACGACGCCGTCGTCGTCCACGACATCGCTGTAAGGAACTGCGCCGTACATACCGATTACCGGAAGCTGAAGAACACCTCCTTAAAAACAGACCAGACCATCCTGACCCACAGCCCCGATACGATGACCTCTCAGTGGGTACTCAGCAACACCGGAAAGTGTTTCAAAATTAAGGGGAACATATTTTTCGAGGTCGTCAGAAACAGGCTCTATCCCTGCAACGCAGACATATATCACAAGGAAGCAGGCAGATATTACGCCGGTTACAAAAACCCGGAGGGAAAATACACGGTATACGAAAAAGACGGTCTCCTGAACATTTCAGGGGAAAAGCGGCAAGACCTCGGCGTCCCGCTGTACACCGTAGACCTGTACGAGGATATCGCCGGTAAATATTTCCCGAAACTGGAAGACGATGACGCCGCATACCATGAACGAAAGGACGGCATGATTGAACTAGTGAAATTGACCGGCGCAGGCAGCGTTGGCAGTGTAGTGGAAGACCAGAGGGACGCCCTTGCAAACTGTAGGATGGGTGAAGCGACAGCGCACCCATCAACAAAAAAACGGTTTTGCCACGGATGGACCTAGCGCGGCCTCTGGCCGCAACCAAAATATGAATTTTAATTTATTATAAGGTATAGTAGTATCCTCGTAAATAGTAATCATACAATTTAGAGGACACGACAATGAAGAAGTTGATGGAATTATATCAAGACAGGATCGTGGGAGCAATAAGCGGTCTGGATAGGATTCGTTTTCGCGGGACATTGAGGTGGCTTGCCAGTGAGCGTGGGCTGGGTACATTCATGAGCCATGCGAGGATTTTGCTTAAGGATTTTTCCGATTGGGTCAATGGTCTTACGGCACAGGTACGGAAGAGTTGTGAATCGCGGGCAAGAGATTTGGGTATTGAGGTGAGATATTTGACGAGCAGCGGTGTTGATAAGGAGAATTTGGCTCGCCAGATTGCGGCGGACAAGAGGATTATCGAAGGCTCCATCTGTCTGTTGAGTGTAGTAGAGACTTGTATTGCGCCGAAGGTTAAGGGTAACAAGGCCAGCAAGAAGCTCGAGTTGGTGATGGAACCCCGCAAGTGTGTCTTTGTGTATCATTTTTAACGATCCCGTGTTTGGCTTTGGTCATGTCCGGATACAGAGTTGGGTGCCGTTCAATATTTTCATTTGTCTCAATGGCCGTCATTGGCTGGAGCGGCAACTTCAGAAGCAAGGTATTGATTATGTTAAGGACGGCAACTGTTTTGTGCGTATAGAGGATATTGCGGCTGCGCAGGTATTGCTCCATGAGCAGTTGAAGACTGACTGGGCGAAGCTGCTGAACGGGCTTGCGTTGGGCAGCTGTCCGGCATTGTCGCAGGTGCTTCGTCCGTTGGAACCGGAGTATTACTGGTCGGCGGATGAGACGGAGTGGGCGACGGACATCATGTTTAAATCGGTCGCGACATTGGAGGAATTGTTTCCGTCGTTTGTTCATCATGCGATGCGGGTTTGCGACAGTCCTTCGGTGATGAAGTATTTGGGTAGGCGTAGCCTTGGAGGCATTGCCCCTGATGAGGTTATCAGCGACTATCGAAGGCGCTATGAAGGTATACGAGTCAAGCACCGTGTGAATTATAATTCAGTGAAGATGTATAACAAGAGCGGCAGTCTTTTGCGTATTGAGACAACGATCAATAATACGCGGGACTTTAAGGTCTTTCGGCGTCCCAACGATGATGAAGGCGAACCGGCGTCATGGCAGAAGATGCGTAAGGGCGTAAGCGATCTTCATCGGCGGTGTGAGGTGAGCCAGCAGTGCAATGATCGTTATGGGGATGCCTTGGCGGCGGCTCAGGTAGAGGAGAAACTGAAGGAAGTGGTAAGCGGAGCTTGTAACAAGGTTGTCAAAGAGGGCAAGAGGTATCGGGGTTTGAATCCCTGGCAGCAGGATGATTACCGGATGCTGATGTTCCTGTCCAAAGGTGAAAACGCGATAAACGGATTCCGCAACCAAGATTTGCGTAAGTGGCTTTACCGGGAATCCGAACAAGCCGGCAAGGATCAGCAAAAGAAGTATGCCGGCCGTACGACCCGACGGATAAAGATGCTGCGGGCACACGGTCTAATCCGCAAAGTTCCGCGGGCCAACCGCTATGTTTTGACGGAGAAAGGCCAGAAGTTCTCTTGTTCGCTGATGACAGCTTCAGCCCTTGATATTAAAGCGCTTACGGAAATGGCGGCATGAAAAACACGCATAAAAAACAAGAAGTTGATGGATAGTAGTACGAATACTGGGGGTACGTGAAGGACGACGACAGCGTCCCCATCGTATCGGTGGACATAAGCGCCCGTATGCTGGGGACGTCCACGCAAAGCGTAACGAGCAGCGATGAGGACGGGTTTTTTGAATTGAAAGACCTGTCAGGCGGGACGCATCTCCTGAAGGCGGAGAAAGAATCTTACGGCAGATACCGGGATATCCTGGAGCTGGAATACGGCGAGACGAGAAACCTGGAGTTAACCCTGGAAAAACTCAGCGCGGGCAATGAAGATACGGAATTGTCCCTCTCTTCGTCTGGCGGCAATAAATATCGGGTAGACTGCAAAGGGTCGCTCCGTATAACGGGCGCAAAGGAGACATCCGGCGACGGCGTCCAGGCGGCATCAAGCCAGTTTAAACCCAAACTTTCAAACGGCTATCCGGGCTTCGTCAAGGGATTTGTCTTTGACAAGACGACGAACGAGAAGATCAGCAAGGCGACGCTTACCTTAGAGGGGACAACGGGCTCTTACAAAACAAAAGAAAACGGCGCATATTTCCTGCAGCTCAATTCCGGCAACTACACCGTTTCCGCGGATGCGGCGGGATATGAGACGTCAACCAGCAACGTAAGAGTAGACGCCCTGAGCACGACGACTGAGAATATCGGCATAGCGGCAGTCACACAGCCTGCGGGTATTTCCGGCGTGGTGCATGATGCGAAGAAAGGCAAACCGCTGGAAGAGGTGACCGTAACCGTCAGGAAGAACGCCGTGAAGTATACCACGACAACCGACAGCAACGGCAGCTACTCGATTACTGGTCTGGCGTCAGGAAAGTACAAGGTGAAGGCCGCAAAAAATGGTTACAAACCGTTTAAAAAGAACGTAAACCTCAAGGCCGGGCAAACGAAGGAATTGCCAATAAGGCTGGGGGAAAGAAAATGATGAGGGAGGAAGCTGGAAGCAAGAAGCGGGAAGCGAGATGCGAGAGTTTTTAAGTCCGCAACCCGCAATATTTCTTTTGGTGTGTGAAATGATTTACATCAGATTGAATTTCTTTAAAATATTGGCTACCTTTTCATCAGTCTTGCTGAGGGTCTTAAACGCCTCAAGGAGGGTATGTAACTTGTTGCGGTTTTCTGAAATATCGTCTTCTATTTTTTTGACCTTATCCTCAAAGGGACGTATCATGGTGCGCCTGTCCCACAGGGCAAACCATATCGTGCCGCCGCACATGGCTGCAAATGCGCCAAATATGCCAAGCATGATATTAACCAGACGGTCGAACTGCTTATCTATCCGGTCAAACTGTTTATTCATGTCTTCGCGGAGCTGTTTTATTTCTCCCCGGAGAGCGCCCTGCCCTTCTTCGAGCCGTGTGAGCCTTTCCACGATTTCCCGGTCGCTGATGTGCGGGGCAGCCTCTACGGCAAAAAGAGGGTTGTAGCAAAAAATAAAAATGGGCACTATAGAAAGAAGGATAATAGACAGGTTTTTCATGAACAAAAGCTTAAACCTGGCATATTGTTTTGTCAAGAAAATAGTGGTGTAAAGGTTATCCTGAGTTTAGTTTCCTTTGCGACCTTTGCGTTAAACAGGAAGTAATGGGTTCGCCTGGCCAATTATGTTCTTGCTGTAATATTGTGAGCGCTATGTGACGTCCGTCACATACACAAAAAAATTGTTTGATATATTCCATGTATACTGTATATTTCACCTATAATATATTTTTCGGATGACATATTAAAGGAATCGCTCAATTGCGACAACTGAAAAACCTTCTCTATGTTTTTATCCAACTGTCTTGCGTTACAACGGGCTTGACAAAACTGCCCGTTTCCGTCTATGCAAGCGCACCCTCCATAACCACCGGTTCTGCAACCAGCGTAACACTCAGCGCTGGAATTCTTACCGGCTCGGCAAACGCCAATAGTGAGTTAACAACGGTCTGGTTTGATTACGGCACGGTGAGCGCCGCGTATACCGGTTCATCAACAACACAAAGCGTAAGCGGGTCAAGCGATACTGCCGTAAGCACTGCGCTCAGCGGATTAAGTGCGTGGGTGACGTATTATTACCGGATGGCGGGACAGAACGACAGCGGGACGACGTACGGGAGCGAGTCGAGTTTTCTGCCGAGGCCGCAGATAGCGGCGGGGATTTCTAGGGACAATGGGTTTAGTCTGTCGCTGAAGCCTGACGGGCGGGTATGGTCGTGGGGGACTAATAACGATGGACAACTGGGTGACGGCACGACGTCAAACAAGACAGCGCCGGGACTGGTAAGCAGTCTGAGCGGTGTGATTGCCATTGCCTGCGGTGACGCTCACAGTCTTGCCCTGAAGTCGGACGGGACGGTTTGGGCGTGGGGGCGCAATAGCAGTGGGCAACTGGGTGACACGAGCACGACACAGAGGACTACGCCGGTGCAGGTAAGCGGTCTGACGGGCGTGATTGCCATTGCCGGCGGAAGCACTCACAGTCTTGCCTTGAAGTCAGACGGGACGGTTTGGGCGTGGGGGTATAACGGATACGGACAACTGGGTGATGGGACGACTACACAAAGGACGACGCCGGTGCAGGTGAGCGGTCTGACGGGCGCGGTTGCCATTGCCAGCGGAGGGAATCATAGTCTGGCGCTGAAGTCAGACGGGACGGTTTGGGCGTGTGGGCGCAATAGCTATGGACAACTGGGTGACGGGAGCACGACACAAAGGACGACGCCGGTGCAGGTGAGCCTGATTGGAGGCGTGGTTGCCATTGCATGCGGAGGTAGGCACAGTCTGGCGCTGAAATCAGACGGGACGGTGTATGCGTGGGGACTCAATGACAATGGACAACTGGGTGACGGGAGCACGACACAGAGGACTACGCCGGTGCAGGTGAGCGGTCTGACGGGTGTGGTTGGCATTGACTGCGGAGGGGATTATAGTCTGGCGCTGAAGTCAGACGGGACGGTGTATGCGTGGGGGTATAACGCCAATGGTCAACTAGGTGACGGCACCACGACAAACAGGACAACACCGGTGCAGGTAAGCGGTCTGACGGGTGTGGTTGGCATTGACTGCGGAGACACCCACAGTCTGGCGCTGAAGTCAGACGGGACGGTGTATGCGTGGGGGTATAACGCCAATGGTCAACTGGGGGACGGCACCACAACGCAGAGGACGTCTCCGGTGCTATTGAGCATTTATTTCTCTCTGTCCTTCCCGACGGGTTCAACGGTGGTAACGACGGGCACAGCAACGTGCGTGACGCTGAGTACGGCAGTCTTGCCGGGCATCGTGAACGCCAATGGCGCGTCAACGACGGTATGGTTTCAGTACGGGACGGCAACCGGTTCATACAGCAGCACAACGTCTACGCAGGTCATGAGCGGTACGACCACAGCAGGTGTAAGTACAACAATAAGCGGATTAAGTCCGTGGGTGACGTATTATTATCGGATAGCGGGGCAGAACGACAGTGGGACGACGTACGGGAGCGAGTCGAGTTTCCTGCCGAGGCCGCAGATAGCGGCGGGGATTTCCAGGGACAATGGGTTTAGTCTGTCACTGAAGCCTGACGGGCGGGTGTGGTCGTGGGGAACTAATAGCGATGGACAATTGGGGGACGGCACGACGTCAAACAAGACAGCGCCGGGACTGGTAAGCAGTCTTACGGGCGTGATTGCCATTGCCTGCGGTGACGCTCACAGTCTTGCCCTGAAGTCGGACGGTACGGTGTGGTCGTGGGGGCGCAATGGCAATGGACAACTGGGTGACGGGAGCACGACACAGAGGACGACGCCGGTGCAGGTAAGCGCTCTTACGGGAGTGATTGCCATTGCCGGCGGTGAGTCTTATAGTCTGGCGCTGAAGTCAGACGGGACGGTATATGCGTGGGGGTACAACAACTATGGTCAACTGGGTGACGGGAGCACGACAACCAGGACGACGCCGGTGCAGGTAAGTGGTCTTACGGGCGTGATTGCCATTGCCGGCGGATGGTATCACAGCATGGCGCTGAAGTCAGACGGGACGGTGTGGTCGTGGGGGCGCAATAGCAATGGACAACTGGGTGACGGGAGCACGACACAAAGGACGACGCCAGTACAGGTGAGCCTGATAGGCGGTGTGGTTGCCATTGACTGCGGAAACACTCACAGCCTTGCCTTAAAGTCGGACGGAACGGTGTACGCGTGGGGGGCTAACGGATATGGACAACTGGGTGACACGAGCACGACAACTAGGACGACGCCGGTGCAGGTAAGCGGCCTGACGGGCGTGGTTGCCATTGCCGGAGGTGGGTCTTATAGTCTGGCGCTGAAGTCAGACGGGACGGTGTATGCGTGGGGGTACAACAACTATGGTCAACTAGGTGACGGCACCACGACAAACAGGACAACACCGGTGCAGGTAAGCGGTCTGACGGGTGTGGTTGGCATTGACTGCGGAGACACCCACAGTCTGGCGCTGAAGTCAGACGG
>Ga0082335_1004807_pt1 | contig 19720 bp, 20 predicted proteins | sample Subgrocontami58m_FD_72375 | JGI IMG/M metagenome (GOLD analysis project Ga0082335, IMG submission 72375) | Subsurface groundwater microbial communities from S. Glens Falls, New York, USA - GMW37 contaminated, 5.8 m (SPADES assembly) (version 2) ... | reverse complement strand
CCGACAGAGTCGTTCTGGCGGGTCGGACGGGGGGCTAGGGGAGGTTGCCGTCGGTCGAAGTCGAAAGATCCCTTGCCTGACTTCTTCGAGGTTCTCCTTGATATGTGCAAACCACGCTGGATGCGTCCAATCCCCGGTCGCGACAATATCAATCCCCTTACGCGCGCACCACTGATCGATCATCGGCAACTCAAGCTGCTTCGAGCACGCTCGAGAATATCTGGAATGAATGTGCCAGTCGACAATGGTGCGCATACTAACTGATCTCTTTTGTTTGAAGCGTGAAGAGTTCCTCGTAGAGGCCACACTTCAGCATTAACTCGTTGTGCGTCCCTTCCTCGACGAGAGCCCCATCTTTGAAGACCAGAATCCGATCGGCAATGCGGACGGAAGAGAAGCGATGTGAGATGACAAGGACTGTTTGCTTTTTCGCGCGACGGAAAAGCTCGAGGAAAAATTGGTACTCGCTCCTGGCATCCAACGCGGCGGTGGGTTCATCTAAAATGAGGAGGGATGCGTCCTTGATTAGCGATCGTGCCAGAGCAACCTTCTGCCATTCCCCGCCGGAGAGCTCGATCCCTTCCTCGTGAAACTCATGCCCTAAGATTGTCTGGTACTGTTTTGGAAGCGCCATAACTCTTTCGTGGATCCCCGACCGACTCGCCGCCTGTTCAATGGCAGCTTGATCTTCAAGATAGGACAGTTCTCCAACGGCGATGTTCTCCTTGACGCTCAGAGAGAACTCGAGAAAATCCTGGAACGTCACTCCCATTTGCTTACGCAGGGACGCAAGTCCGTACTCTTTATAATCTCGCCCATTGATGAGGATGTTCCCGTCTGTAGGTTCGTAGAGCCTTAGCAGAAGTTTCACCAGAGTCGACTTGCCCGCCCCGTTTTCCCCCACCAACGCCACACGCTCCCCCGCCTGGAGGATAAACGATACACGCAAGAGTGCTGGACGATCCGACTGAGGATAGGTATACGTCACGTTTTTGAATTCGACGGTCTTAATCGTCCCAAGCTCTGGTGCTCTCTGTTTGTCGACAATGTGGGGCGACAACGCTTCAAGCTCCCTAAAGGAATCAAGATACTTCGTGTGCTCAAGCAGAACAGCGAGTTGCCAAACCTGGCTCACCAAAAATCGTTCCAGGCTCATGAATGCCCCGACGTACAGGGTGAACTGTCCGATCGTCGAGGCGCCCACGAGGACGGAACGAACGATCTGCATGTACACCAGGACGTACACGACAAAGGCTCCAAGGTTCGTGAACGCGCTGGCGCTCAAACGCTTCTTCTCAATCTCCATCTCTTTCTCAATCACCTTGCCGACGAGCGCTTTATACCGATCGGCAAAGTAGGCTCCGACGTTGTGAATCATGAGCTCGATAAGGGAACGTCGAAACCGGAACAAACTCTCGAAATACCAGACCTGCTTCATGAGCGAGGCCTTCCCCCAGGAAATCTTTGTGCCAGCGTTGAGCGCCCAGATGGAGAGAACGAGGCTTGGAAGAACGGCGACGAGAAAGAGAAGGGTGAACCAGGGAGAAAATGTCGCCGCCAAAATCACATACGAGATCGACGCCACGACGTTGCCAAACGTTTGGAAAACGGAATAGACCATCTGCATCGGTCGCCAAGATTGGTCTTTGAGATACGTCAGAAGCGTATGAACGCTGGAGCGTTCGAGCGTAGGAAGATCCAACTGCAGCACCATGCGATGGATGCGATCATTCACGGCAAGGTGAAGGAAGCTGCGAAGATATTCCGTCAGGTAGTCATTAAACGTGAACACGAGCCGCTGGAGTCCCAACAGGACTAACACAATCAGGATCAACAACGACAGCCTCGAACTCCAAATTCCGGTCCCAATGAGAGCCGTTAACTCGTCGATGATCTGTGCGGCGACAAACAGCTCGACGGCGGGGATCAAGCCAATGAGAAATTGCAGGCCCGTGAGAGCCAGCCCTTGCTTGGGCGCAACCCGGAACACAAATCCAAACTCCCGAGCAAACGTCGAGAAGAGTTGTCTGGCAGCCTCAAAGCCCTTTTTGATCATAGGAAAAATTTGGAGTGGACACGCCAGTCGACAATCGTGCGCATACATTACCCGCGATAAATTTCACTTCGATGACCAATGCTAACAATGAGAACTACGTTCTACTTTGTCACCACACTTATAATCACTCGGTAATCACCAATACGAAAACGAGCATCACCACTACTGGAATGCTCTAATCGTCTTGCAAACGCCAACGCGTCCTCTTGATTGAAAACCCATTTCAATTTCTTGAGAATACGCCTGGCAACAGCAGGATCAAGTGCTTTAAGATCATCCTGCGCACGTATGGACCACTGTACCTTATACGCCATAGCGCTTGGCCATGGTTTCCATCGAGGTTGTTTTCCCCACTTTCAGCTCGCGCCTCGCTTGTGTAACACGCACCTTGAGACTCTTGCTCACTGTCGCCTCCAAGTCCTCCATGAGCTCCTCAAGCTCCTCATTTGAAAAGAAAAAACCGATGGTCTTGCTCCCACGAACAACGCGTGTAATCCCTTGAAGAGCCTTCGATGGATTTTTTTGAATGTCCCGAATGGAGGCAACACCTTCACGCGCCAATAGTTCAAATGTATGCGACATACAAAAATACGTTACAAGTTACCTACACAGATTATCAATATTGATCTCCCCTGTCGATGAACCCAAAAAGCCGTTCCAATCAAGCGATTGGGTGTGCTAAACTTGAAGCCTATGGATTTTACCGAATATCAAGAAAAAGCCTCCACAACCGCTCTGTATCCAAACGCTGGTCAAAACCTCTACTACCCAGCGCTTGGTTTAGGGGGCGAGACTGGCGAGGTCCTCAATAAAATAAAGAAGGTGATGCGTGATCACGGTGGGAAAGTCACGGATGAGTATCGGGAGATTCTCCGTGGTGAGCTTGGGGACGTGTTGTGGTACGTGGCAGCCCTCGCGCGCGAGCTTGGACTCAATCTCGACGACATCGCGCAGGCGAATCTTGAAAAATTGTTCTCGCGAAAAGAACGAGGAGTCCTATCCGGCGACGGGGACACGCGTTAAATCCATTTCAAAATTTCCTCGTGGTCGAGGGCGGTGAAGTCCGTCGTGTCCACGATTTTTAGTTTCCCTGAAAGAGGGAGCGGGATGAAGGATTTGTTGAACCACTTGGCTTCAAATTCCTCGAGGACCGTGTCCAAGGCGTCGTTGTGCCCTGGGTGACGATGGGTATGCGCCCGCTCAATGAATCGTTCACGCAAAACGGATGGATCTGCGATGAGATGAATCTGAATGAACTCAACGCCGTATTCCTGTTCAAACATCTCGAACCACTTGAGGTCCTCCCCGTGGATGAACGGGTTATCGACAATAACCGACTCTCCGCGCTTGAGATACATCTCCACTACCCCCATGAACAACGGAAAGGCGAGCGTTCCCAACTCACGCGACCACTGACGGTCCCGGTACTCAATCACATCAAAAAGATGTTCCTTCAAAAGATCCTTGGAGACACGCCGATATCCGGTTGCCGCTTGGATCTTTTCTGCCAGGACGCTTTTCCCCGTCGCTGGGGCTCCTCCAATAATGATGAGTTTAGGAGCCATGTCGTCGTAGGAGGAGCGCTTCCGCAATCGTGCGCTCCTCTTGGGTGTTAATGCCCACTGCCTCCTCCGGCGGGATGCTCAAGCTGGCGATATCGTGTCCCTGTGCGACCGCGAGTTCAACGAGATCCGTGAGATAGTATTCGCCTTTGGCGTTTAAATTTTTGACTTGACCGATGTTCTCCCACAGCCAACGCGTCTGGAAACAATACAGCGCCGGGTTCACTTCCGTGATCGCTTGCTCACTCTCCATCGCGTCCTTGTACTCGCGGATCGCCATGATGTGACCGTGCTTGTCACGCACGATGCGACCCCAGTGAAAATAGATTGGCCACTCATCAAACGACGGAACGGTTGTGGTCATCATGCAGAGCACTCCGCCGCTTGTCTGGTGAAGATTCGCGAGTCGCTGGAGTGTTTCCTTGGAGATAAACGGGTGATCGCCGTAGAGGACAACAATCGCGTCGGCATTCGTCACGGCGTCACGACAAACATTAACGGCGTGTGCTGTGCCTAACTGTTCCTGCTGCACCACGTACTCGCATACCCCGTTCCATGCCTCGCAGAGCCTTGGCTGATCTGACCCAATGACAATAACTGGGACTCCATCGATCCCAGACGCCTCTACAGATTCGTAAAGATGCTGGAGGATCGGTTTTCCCCCAATGGGGGTGAGCGCCTTGGGAAGCTCCTGCCTCATGCGCGTGCCTTTTCCGGCCGCGAGAATGATAAATCGAAATGTCATAGTTTGGAAGTTGGAGATCGGAAGTCAGTAGTCAGAACAAAAAACACAGAGATATCATAAACTCTGTGGTTTTTTTGACAAGATTGACAGGGGTACTGATAGATGATCTCGCTTAGAGAAACAACATCGTCCCAATAATCCCTACGAGCACCCCAAACGTGAAGAGAATCGCGGCGAAAAATACTCTGCACAGAAAACAGGCTTTCTTTGGTTGAACATCCATACGAGACCATTATACAAAACAAAAAACCCTTTGTCCTGGCGCCGACCTACTCTCGCGCAATCGCACTACCATCGGCCCGCGGAAGCTTAACGACCGTGTTCGGGATGGGACCCACCGTCGCCCTTGCGGGCTATGGTGGGCTTAACGGGTGTGGCCTTCCTGGAAATGGCACCAAGACAAAGGATTCTTTAGTTGTAACTGAAAAGGGTAGTGACAAGATGAATCATTTGATTGTCAAAACGAGATGCGATGCGCCGTTCTGGAGCCATGAAAGATCTCGAGACGACCATACCGGTCGTTGAGAGATTTTCTTGGCGAAGAACAAGCAGCGCGCTCGTTTTGGCGATCAAATACAGAAGTGGTTGTAGAGCTCGTCCTATTAGTACCGCTCGGCTGAACGTCTTACGACGCGTACACCTACGGCCTATCAACCTCATCATCTCTGAGGGGACTCAAATGAAGACTAATCTTTGGAACGGCTTCGCACTTAGATGCTTTCAGCGCTTATCCGAACCGAACGTAGCTACCCGGCGATGCCCTTGGCAGGACAACCGGTACACTAGAGGTTCGTCCATTCCGGTCCTCTCGTACTAGGAATGGGTTCCATCAATCTTCGACGCCCATGGCAGATAGGAGACCGAACTGTCTCACGACGTTCTGAACCCAACTCACGTACCGCTTTAATAGGCGAACAGCCTAACCCTTGGGACCTTCTCCAGCCCCAGGATGCGATGAGTCGACATCGAGGTGCCGAACCTCCCCGTCGCTGTGGACGCTTGGGGGAGACTAGCCTGTTATCCCCGGAGTAGCTTTTATCCGATGAGCTTCCGCCGTCCTATTTCGTACGGTCGGATCACTAACTTCCGCTTTCGCGACTGCGCGACTTGTTGGTCTTGCAGTAAAGCTGGCTTCTGCGTTTGCACGTCCAGCGCGATTTCCATCCGCGCTAAGCCAACCTTTGTAAACGCCTCCGTTACTTTTTAGGCAATGATGTTAACCAAACTTTTGGGATCTTATATGCCATCGAAGGAATCAAGTATGGACAAATCGTGCGCAGAAACACATCGACAGTCTCCGATCTGATGTACAGCCGGTTTCCATCTTTGTCTGCGCTCACGCTTGCCTTGATTCCATAGCGACGTTCAAGAGCTTTTTGAAGTCGCTTCACATCCTGCTCACCAAAGCCCTGCGTGTTGAGCAGGACAGTTCTATGTTGGTTCGATTTGATCGAACCGTCATCCATATACCACACGGCCATGGCTCGCGGAGTGAGCCATCGATGGATGAGTGGCGGGACAATTTTTTTCGCATGGCGATAAAATTGGCCGGCATAGAATCGCAGTGAACCTGAACTTAGTGTCGCAAATCCTACGCGCTTGTAGGACTTTGTCCGGCCTCGAAATGTCACCTCTCTTGAACGAACAACGGGCGCGGTGCGTACCCACTCATGAAACACCTGATACAGCCAGCTGACGTAGTCTTGCTGCGTAATCGTGTGCTCAATCTTGAGTCGGTACGTCCGGCCTTGATTCATCGTTTCAAGGTGTCCATCGCCTAGCAATGTGCCAATGAGCACATCACGTTGGATGGCCGACGGTCGCAGACGACGCGACCATTCTTCAATTTCTTTGCTGTGCATATGCTTCTTGTTTGGTCCTTATGCTTTTCTGTCTCGGGCGGTATTGAGACAATGCCATAAGGTCTCCAGCTCTCGCTGAAGTTCAGACTATATTATTCCCTTCTTCCGAAGGGATTCGGCATGTAGTCGTTGAGGGGTCAATCGAGCTAAGCTCGACGACTTCCCTGCTGATTGTCCTGTGATACACATGGTATCGCAACGTTATACTTTTACCTTTCGGTGATAACGTATTTTTCAGGAGATTCCAGCATATAGCCGAATGTGCACTTTGACATTGCTGCCAAAGGGCCCCATAGAGATTCAATCCTCTTTGCGAGGAAGTAACGGTTTGAATCTCCGTTAAGGCACCCGCCCCAGGTAAACTACCCATCAGATCCTGTCCCTGACACCGGTTTCACGGCGCCTGGTTAGAATTCACACAACACAAGGGTGGTATCTCACTGATGCCTAAGCTCCCACCTATTCTCAACATGTGAAACATGAACCCAAGATCAAATTGTAGTAAAGCTTCACGGGGTCTTTTCGTCTTGCCACGGGTAGTGAGCATCTTCACTCACATTGCAATTTCGCCGAGTACATCGTTGAGAGAGTCGTCAACTCGTTATGCCATTCGTGCAGGACGGAACTTACCCGTCAAGGAATTTCGCTTTTCGTTCCTTTCTACGAAGGACCATATCTTCACCCTTCATAAGGAAGGGGCACGGCGTGTGGTCTCTGAGGGATCCAAAGGGGACTTCCCTGCTGATTACCCAATGGCAGGGTTTCCAGCATATAGCCATGTTGTTTGACTGTAATCTGTGTGTTACCACACAGCAAGGCAGCTATTTTTTCTGTTTATCTGACTATAATTGTCCCAGTCCTTCATCAGATTTTCAGCTAAAGTTAGCCAAAATCTGATAAACCTTAGGACGATTATAGTTATCGCCGGCGTTCATCCGCGCTTCAGTCAGAGGCTTTGACCCCGAAGGATCTAACCCCCTTCCTTAACGTTCGGACACTGGCCAGGCATCAGCCCCTATACATCACCTTGCGGTTTAGCAGGGACCTGTGTTTTTGATAAACAGTCGGTTGACGTCTTTCGCTGCGGGTCTCTCCCTCCCGGGAGAAACCAGTCCTTATCCCGAAGTTACGGACGCTGTTTTGCCTAGTTCCTAAACGATGTTTCTCTCGTACGCCTTAGTGCATTTCGCACCCATCCACCTGTGTCGGTTTACGGTACGGGTCCCTATCACATTAACCCTAGCAGCTTTTCTTGGCTCTCTGTCCCTTCCCCTTGCCTGGACTATTCATCCAAGCTTGCGATTACCTGCGTGTTTGGCCAGCTAAGCTGGCCTGCCTGGCGGATTTGCCTACCAGACACCTACAGGCACCCAACGTTATAGCCATAGAACGCGGGAAGTTTCAGAAAGCGTCCCTGCATCAGTGTGATAGAGAGTGCTGGAATATGAACCAGCTGTGCATCGACTACGCCTTTCGGCCTTGCCTTAGCTCCCGACTAACCCTGGGACGATTCGCGTTGCCCAGGAAACCTTGGATTTACGGCGGACATGATTCTCACATGTCTTTTTGCTACTCATGCCAACATTCTCTCTTCGCATCGCTCCACCATGGGTCACCCCACAGCTTCAGTGCAATACGAATGCTCCCCTACCGCACACTCAACTAACGTTGAGTGCACCCTCAGCTTCGGTACGTCATTTAGCCCCGGTACATTTTCCGCGCAAAGAAGCTTGACCAGTGAGCTGTTACGCTATCTTTAAAGGATGGCTGCTTCTAAGCCAACCTCCTGGTTGTAAAAGCCTCTTCACCACGTTCTACACTTAATGACGATTTAGGGACCTTAGCTTGAGATCTGGGCTGTTGCCCTTTCGACTGATGGAGCTTAGCCCCCATAGTCTGACTGCCGGGAACACAAATTGGTATTCGGAGTTTGGTTAGGCTCGCTAGCTAAAAAGCCGCTAAGCCCATTCAGTGCTCTACCCCCAATTTGTTTTAACCGACGCTAGCCCAAAAGCTATCTCGGGGAGAACCAGCTATTACCGAGTTCGATTGGAATTTCTCCGCTATCCACATGTCATCCCGGACTTTTGCACAGGTCTAGGGTTCGGGCCTCCACGGGTTGTTACGCCCGCTTCACCCTGCACATGGATAGGTCACCCGGTTTCGGGTCGTGTGCGCGCCACTCTCTAATTTTATACTCGACCCGGCTTACAGAAATCTGCAAGCGGATGGACCGAGTATAAAAATAGATCACGCGGGTTAACGCTCGCTTTCACTACGCCTTCGTCCCGGAGGACTTAAGCAAGCGACGCACAGCACACTCGTTGGCTCATTCTTCAATAGGAATGCCGTCACTCGTGCTTCGCACGAGAGTAGTCAGTAGTGGGTAGTTTGTCTTTGGGTTACAAAATACAAACTACAAATTACTCATTACCCTTGTGCGAAGCACAAGCTCCGACTCCTTGTAAGCATACGGTTTCAGATACTATTTCATTCCCCTTCCGGGGTGCTTTTCAGCTTTCCCTCACGGTACTTGTTCACTATCGATCAGAACATGTATTTAGTCTTGCCAAATAGTCTCGGCTGGTTCCTACAGGATTTCACGAGTCCCGTAGTACTCAAGGTTCTCCACTAGATGTATGAATAATATTTCGTGTACAGGACTTTCACCTTCTTTGGTTCTGCGTTCCAGCAGATTCTCCTATATATTCATTTCACCACCCGCTCCTGGAAGGAAACGGACATGGAGCCTTACAACACCTATCTCTCACAACGACTTCCATCTTTCGCCACCGCTTGCACAATTGGTACAAGTACCTTTCATGTTTGCCATGACTTCATGAGAGAGGTTTGGACTGTTCCCCGTTCGCTCGCCGCTACTGAGGGAATGGAATCACTTTTCGTTTCCATCCGACGTGACCATGGATGAAAACGTAAAGTGATCAATACTTTTTCTTTTCCTCTGGGTACTGAGATGTTTCACTTCCCCAGGTTCCCGACCTCACACCTATGTATTCAGTGTGGGTTCATGCGACATTCCTCGCATGGGGTTTCCCCATTCGGATATCTCCGGATCAAAGGTTGCTTGCCACCTCCCCGAAGCTTATCGCAGGCTGCTACGTCCTTCTTCGGCACGTTCTGTCGAGCCATCCTCCGTATGCTCTTAATGATGCTCTACAACCGCTTCCATATTCGACTTTCTCGAACGAAGCGATCGTTGATTCTCTTAATTCACTACCCTTTATTCAGTTGTGAAAGTTCTATTCTGGTGTCCAGTACATCATTCCTTCGAACCAGAGTTCAGTCGTTTAAGACTCTGCTCTGGATCCAAGGACGTAACCCCCCTTCGCTGAAGCTTCGGGGGGTGATCCATCTTAGAGATGGATCAAAAAACCGCCGAGGCGGTCTTATCGCAACCAAAGTTGTACGATAAGATCGCTCTATCATCGTGACGCTTTAGCTACGTTCATCATAAGGTATGACTCCGTAAGCTCTTGCCGCTTCTATCCCTGCCAGTACATCTAGTATTCTGGGGACAAGCGAGCGAAGAGCCATAATTCAAATGCACCGGCAGTTTAGTCGAAGCATGGAAAGGTGTCAAGGGGTTTGTATCCCCTGGTCTTCCACAGGAAAAACCTTTATTTTATATGCAAAAAGTTAAAGTTATCACCGTTGGAAAAATGAAACGTGGATCCTTAAAAGACCTAGCGGACGAACTCTTAAAAAGGCTGGAGCCGTATACGAAAGCGAAAGAGCTGGTTGTAGATGAGCTTACGGTGGAGGTCCTCGAGGAACAGGACGTGACAATCATGCTCGCGGAGGATGGGAAAACCATGGACTCGATAACCTTCGCAAATGCCCTCACAAAGTGGAGCGAGCAGGGACAACGAGAACTGACCTTTGTGATCGCGGGTCCATTTGGATTCGACCGTGCGCTCCTTAAACACGCCGACCATGTCCTCTCACTTTCTCCCATGACCTTCCCGCACGAGATGGCGTACGTGATTCTCCTGGAACAACTTTACCGCGCCGGAACGATCCTTGCTGGTAAGACGTATCACTACTAGGCTTCAAAAGGGAAAAGCGAATACTTGAGATTTTGAAACAACGAGAGTGTCTTCATGCTCACAATCTGATCGCCAAACTTTTCTGCAATTTCTTGGAGAGTAGAAAGGAGGAGTTGACTGTCTGGAACCTCGATGCCGATTTCATAATCCCACTCTCCCAAGCATGAAACAAAATGGACGACGTACTTGTGTTTCTTTGAAAAGGTAGAAAGAGATTCTCGTAATGATTGACTGGCTCCCTTTGCGTTTATGAGAACCTCATAGGTCTGCATTCCGATAGCAGACGCATTCACCTGATAGAACTCTCCTAATAGAATCTGTTTATCTTTGAGGCGTTTTGTCCTGGCACGGAGCGTTGATTGAGGGATGTAGGGCTTGGTGTTGTTTGCCATTGAGGAAAGGATCATCGCGTCGGTTTCGTTGATAGTTTGAGGAGTGGTTGATCCAAAACTTAGTGAGTCTGGTTTGCCGCCGAAGTACTTGCGATTGAACTGGGTAAAGGAAAGTCTGGTGCTGATGGTCTTCTCGAAAAGAATGTTTCCGAACTTTTGATTAATGGAGTCGAAAAAATCTTGAACCTCTGAGGGGTGGCGAACAAAAAGCGTGACGACGTATTGGTAGTCTCCACCCATTTCCGCCAACCACTGGACGTTTTGGTGGTTCTTTAGGGAGGCAAGAAACGCTTCTTTTGAAGAGGAGGAAGATGGAGCGATGGAGAAGAAGATTGCGTGACCTGTGTAACCCAATGGATAGACGTCGATGAATGGCACTTTTGCGATGATGCCTCTCTCTTCCAGTCTTTGGAGGTTGTATCGGATGGTATGTCCGCGCTGGTTTGTTCGTTTTTGAATCTCGGCCAGAGGGAGGTCAGCATGCAATTCAACAATCGCAAGTTCGGCAACCTCTTTTTCAGAAAGTGTCATATTCAACCATTTTTAGTCAAAATCCTGCTCGATTTAACAAAAATTTGCAGATTATTATCATATTGTAGCACCCTTTTTGCAGAGGTGAAACACTATGAAAAATAGTACCTTCGACTCATCTCTTTACATCGGCACCGAGTCCCACTACCAAACCTGGCTAAGACTAACCACCGAAAAGGTCCTGCTCCAATTCTGGCTCCAAGACCACCTCCCCACCTTCGCTCTTTCAAAGAAAACGAATCGTGAGGTTCATGTTCTCAACCGACGACCAAGTAGCCGATGCGCTCCGCCTCCTCCACTTCAATGGAAAGCGAATTTCTCATTCTCGCTTCCCCAGCACAGTGGCTGTCCGCGCATGCCAACTCCCAGGCTCAACGGCCGGCAACAACTTGATCTCATTCTTCCTGGAAAGGCCGTTCGAGGAGGTCGACCCGCTCGTCGTCCAAAACATCCGCACATTCATGCGCGACCTCTACGCCCCAGACCATCTGATGGTCCACGATGTAGGCGTCATCACAATCCGCCCATAGCGCAACGCAAAGCACCCCATCGCCGGGGTGCTGTTTCTTATTCCAGTTCGTTCAGCGATCGGATCACACGCCAGACCTGATCGTCGAGCTCGTGATCGTCTTTGGCGTGGCGTTGTCCTTCACGACGCATGCGTACCAACTCAACAGGCAGTCCCGCCTCGTGGACGCGTAAAAGTTCTTTTGGATTATCGTCAACAAACAAGTGAGGAACTTCACTCATAGCGAGCATCTCCTCCAGATGTTTTACTTTACGATATTCCGGTCCGGCGATGCGGATACCTCCAATACGACTATCCAATCCCGCGCTTGTGATCTTGAATTTCTGAAACGCCTCTTCCCCATGAGTAAGAACCGTCGAAGGTCGATCCTGCAAAAACGAGAATACATCTGGATACAGGAGTTGTGGCCCATGTTCTCTTATCCATCCTTCAAAGGCTTCGATGAGTTGTTGCTGTGCCTCTCCTTCAAGACCAACAGCGAGGGCATGCCCCTGCAACGTGAACCCGTTGTGAAATAGCTCCTCGGCTGTTTGCGCCGCATGCTCAAACGCGACTCCTGCTGTGACTAGCTGATCTACCCATCGCTGCCACATCACCTCCGTATCAAACAGCGTTCCATCAAAATCCAGCACGTAATGTCGGCTCATAGCAGAGTCTGAATATCCGTATAGTCATCGGTCAGCGCCATACCCGGGGCGAACTCAAATGGTCGTTTGGCAATCTCCTCAATCACTTCCAGGAGCACGGGATGTTTTTCCTCCATAAAGTGTCCATCACTTTGTGTTGTCACAAGACGCGCCTTGAGCTGAAGCGCAAGTTTCTCGCCGTGCTCAAACGGGACGATCTTATCATCCTTGGAATGAACGACGACATACTCGCGTGCCTTCCACATCAACACCTCCGCATCGAGATCCTCAACGAAAAGGCGACGGAGCTCTGGCTTGGAAACCTTCCATGGTGATCCAACCAGGATGACGGCCCGCGGCGTTTCGGTCATTTCAACCGCCTCAAGATATTGCAAAATCACAAGCGCACCGAGTGAATGCCCAAGCAAGATGTCATCGCTCTTGAGGTATCCCACCTGATCCTTCATCTTCTCGATGATATTAGGAAGGTTGAACCCTTCCTCGTCTTGGATTGACAGAGGAAGCTCGGGGGCAATCACCTCAAACCCACGATCGCGAAGTGCCGCGCAGAGCCATGGGTGAAAATGTTTTACTGGGCTGGCGTTGAGACCATGAACAAGGATGACGCGCATAGTTCGACCATTCAATACTTCATGGTCGCCCTGAGTTAGATCGAAGGGCGACATTGCTCACTACAAGTAGATGGCTCGAGCGTATCGGAAATAGTCACGCTTGTCGAGATGGCCTGCGAACGGTACTATCATTGGGCTATGCCATTACAACTCGTTGAAACAACCATTACGCTCGCAGAACTTGCGATCCTCGCGAACGAGCGATTCGGTGATCTTGTAAAAGCGGTTGTTGATGTTGAGCAGGAAACCATGGCAGTAGGATGCGAACTCCATGTCGATGCAGAAGAGCTATTGCTCAAACGAGGTTCTCTCCAAAAAGACCTATGGGGGATCAACCTCTACCCGGACGCATACGGAGATGACGAACGGTTTGTCGAGTTTGACTCGATGATTAACCTGCGCCCGGGACAAGGCAATCGTTCAAGAGGGGTTGAGGATCCTGGAACCAGGAAAAAAATTATCGAGATCATCCGAAAAAAAATCACCAACTGATTATGCCAACTCAACACTCTTCTCTCGCCGCCGGTCGTTGGCAGCAATTCACTCTGGCGCAACAGCTCGGACATGTTGGATCCGAGGTGAGTCGAGCACGCAAAGCCGAAGGAGACGAACAACGTTTTTGGTCTGCGGTCACACGCGCGTTTGAACTACTTGACTTGACGATCGAGGATTCTCGTTGGCGACCACGCCTACGTGAGTTACTCCGTGTCCGAGAGGTTCTCGCGGACGCAGTTCTTGGCGGTTCAGAGTACAAAAGTTCACTCACAGATGTAGACAAATATTTTTTGAGTTTTGCACGAGCAGCGCAGATAGGTCGATAGCATTCCATTTTGGGCGAGTGGTGAAATTGGTATCCACGCCAGCCTTAGGAGCTGGTGCCGCAAGGCATGAGAGTTCGAGTCTCTCCTCGCCCACCAGCCGTCGCTTCAACAGTATCCTCTGTTGTTGGGTCGACGGCTGTCCGCCATAGCTCGTAGAGCGACGGCGGGCGCGCCTCGATTCAATCTTGACAGCAAGTTCTTTTTCTGATGTAATGAAACTGCCAATCGAGAAAGCTCGAATGATTGATGTCAATATAGAATCCCCTCTCTTCAATGAGCTGGGGGTTCTGTTTTTTATCCCGGGTCACATGGGCCCGTGGAGGTAACTGGTAACCTCGATTGGCTTGACATCAATCGTTACCGGTTCAAATCCGGTCGGGTCCACCAGCCGTCGCTCCTTCGGAGCTATGGCTGGCAAGCCATTGACCCGGGTCCAAGCAAAACCGTCCCCAAGGGGCGGTTTTGGATTGACGGACAAGAATCCTCGCTGAGTTGAGAGGTGTTTTGCGCGCGCGGCGACGAGGCTCGTGCAAAATCGACGATGCACTCGATTGACCGCACCGCAATATTATGTTGTGATGAACGTACAAAAGAAGACCCCTCTTCAACGTCTCTCCCCCTACGCTCTTACGAGCTACGGGGGACGTGCGTGAGGGGTCTTTCTTTTTGCGCGCATTGCTCTGCAGAGCTCTTTAACAATTGAACAAAATCTTATGTTGAAACTATTTGATTATCGATGGTTGGCGTTCGTCATGTTACTCACCGTTGTGGCACTACCTGTGCGCACCCACGCGCAGTCGCAATCCGTCGTCTTCTCTGAAATCGCCTGGGCCGGGTCTTCGATCTCTGCTTCAGACGAATGGATCGAGCTTACCAACGTAAGTGACGCGACCATCGACCTCTCTGGCTGGACGCTCACCGGAGCGGGCAGCTCGGGCGCTGTCTTAACGTTGCTCGATGGTGCACTCGTCGGACCTCATTCAACCTATCTGATTGCCAACTATGAACACGCACACGCAAACTCGGCGCTCGCGGCCGAACCAAATTTTGTCACGGCCACCTTGTCCCTGCCAAATGGAGGATTCAATCTTCGTCTGCTTGATGACGGAGGTGCCCTCATCGATGTGGCCGGAGGAACCGGAACTCCTTTCGCTGGAAGATCTGGCAGCGCTGCAAGTTCTGATGATGGACGATACGCGAGCATGGTCCGAACCGTTGGAGTAGGTAACGGCGCACTCCCAGAATCCTGGGCGAGTGCAAACGCATCGCAAGGATTTCTCGCGGGAGTTGATGATCTTGGAACGCCGGGTGTGGTCGTGTTTGCGGCCATCGTGAGTGAACCAGAGGCTACCGACGAGGCCATCGAGGAAGAACCTGCCGCCGAAGAGGCGGACGAAGAAATCGCCGAAGAAGTGACGGACGAGGCAGTCGCTGTGTCGATGTTGATAAGCGAGTTCGTCGTCGACCCCAATGAGGGAGAGAACGAATGGATTGAGCTCGTCAACGTGACGAACGCCGCGATCGACCTCGCAGGCTGGACGCTGGAGGATGCCGCAGGCAAACAGACGGTCTTGGAGGGAACCGTCGCTGCCGGTGAGTACCTCCTCGTCACCGCTCCGCTTGGAAAACTCAACAACGATGGGGACTCAATCTTGCTCAAAGACGTTGCGGGGACGTTAGTCGATTCGGTCAAGTACGGAACCGACGAACTTCCATCACCCAAGGACGGAGCTGCGCTCGCACGTATTGAATTGGGAACATTCGAGCTGACCTATAAGACAACTCCAGGGAGCGCGAACGTCATCGACCCGGAGAAACCGATAGTCGTAGAGGAAGTCGAAACATTCGACCCATTGGTCGAATCGGACCCATCCGACCAAGAAGCTGAAGCGGTCGTGGAAGAGACAAGCATCTCGATCGTTACAATTATCCGTATCAACGAGTTCGTCGCCGACCCTGCGGGGGACGGGGTTGAGTGGATTGAACTCTACAATGCGAGCAACACACAGGTGATGCTCGAGGGTTGGTCGATTGAAGATGCGAGTGGAAAAGCAACAGACCTCTCGGCTATGACAATCGAAGCGGACGGTTACACACTCATCGAATCGCCCAAGGGCAAGCTCAACAACAACGGTGACACCGTGGTTCTAAAGGATGCGAGCGGAGCCATCGTCGAGTCGGTGACGTATGGAGGTGATGGCTACCCAGTGCCAAAAGACGGCGAGTCGCTCGCCCGCGATGGAGAGACGTTTACAGTGACCGAGCTCACAACGCCAGGGGCTCCGAACCTGATCTTTGCTGCGCTGCAGGAGATTGAGAATGCGCAACAAACGGAAGAAGAACCAGCCCCAACTGTCATCCCGAGCGAAACGAGCGAAGCGAGTGAAGCCGAGGGATCCCAAGTCGAGCAGACTACGATCGTAAAGACTCTTCGCTTCATCACTCTGTACCCCAACGCCTCTGGTTCAGACGAGACCCAGGAGTACATCGAACTTCGAAACACGGGGACGCAGACCGTCGATCTCCAAGACTGGACGATTGAGGATGGATCAACGGATCGCTACACGATTGAAGACTCGACTCCGCTGGCTGCGGGAGCGACGATCAGACTCATGCGCACACAGACCAAAATCACGCTCAACAACGGCGGCGACACACTGGAGCTCATCGCCGATGACGGCGCAGTGGTCGACCAAGTGACGTACGGGAATGCTGCCAAGGGCGCGACATATGCGCGGGTGAACGGAGCATGGCAGTGGTCGGCAACAGCGGCCGTCCAGGAATCGAAGCCAGCGGCATCGAACTCGACGGCGCCGCCAACAACTTCAGCGGCGACCAATGCGTCCAACTCGACCAATGCGACCTATGCGTCATCGACCACCGCCTCACGCGTGGCGCAGTCGGTAACCGTTGAACAGGCCAAAACGAAAGCGGACGGACAACAGGTTTCGATCAAGGGTGTCGTGATCGTCGAGCCCGGCGCTTTCGGAAGCCAGATCTTCTACCTCGCGGACGAGACAGGTGGAATCCAGGTGTACCTCTACACGGGAGATTTCCCCGAACTGATCATCGGTGACGTCGTACAACTCACAGGAGAGATGAGTACCAGCCGAGGAGAGCGCCGCGTAAAACTCTCTGGATCCACCAACGTCGTGCCTGCAAGTGGAGCGTTTGAGAGTAACCCACAAGCCCTCTCGCTCGAACAAATCGACGAGCTGTACGTCGGAAGCCTGATCATAACCCAAGGCCAGATTCAATCAAAGAGCTCGACCAAGTTGATACTCGAAGAGTCCGGAGCCACGCTCACGATCTACCTCAAGCAGAACCCGACGATCGATCCAAACCAATTTGAACGAGGCGACACGATCGACGTGACCGGCGTTCTCACCACGTACGATGGAGAGTTGAGACTTCGACCGCGATCGCTCGCGGATATCCGCATCGTCGAAGAAGCCTTGTTCGCAACGGCTGTGGTGAGTGAATCTCGCGGCGGAGGTTCGATGGCAGGACTCGTACTCCTCTTCTCGACCATCTCCGCGCTCTGCGCCCTCGCGCTGTGGCGCTATCTGCCCCGCCGCCGTCTCACACCGGCGAGCGCTTAATATGGCTCCCGTTGTTGTGAGCGCTCGCGAGCTTAAAAAAGCCGTCGAGCGCAAGGCGTACGCCTACGGCACCTCCGAGGCCGTCTCTATTCTTCTGGGAGAGTACGTTGTGGACTTAATCAAAAACCTTTATGCCAAACCAACAGAACAACTGGTACCAAAAACTCTGCGATAAAGTGAACGAGTTCGCCGAATCGTTCGGACTCGATGATCCGCAAACAAACAAGTTCCGAGACTTCATCATGAGCCTCGCACGAGATCAATTCAAAGCAGGGAATCGCAGCGGCGCGGGCTGGGCGTTTGAAGAAGCGCGGAAAAAAATAGCTGCAGGTCAGCCCGTTTAGTATGAACGGCTAGCAAAAAGGGCCCGGTAAACAGATCGGCCGGGCCCTCGACCCCTATGCTATAATGAACTCATCGAAACCAAAACACCCGGGACAGCCGGGTGTTTTTGTCATCTGTTCTAAGATCTGATACATTTCCGGCCTTCTATGACACAAAATAACGTCATCGTACGTTTTGAAAACGTAACCTTCGGGTACAACACAGAAAATCTCATCCTTAATGAGGCAAATTTTGCTGTCCGTGAGGACGCAAAACTTACCCTCATGGGTCAAAACGGTGCAGGAAAAAGTACCATCTTCAAACTCATCACCGGCGAGCTTACTCCTGACCAAGGGGCGGTACACCTCTCACAAGGAGCAACCATCGCTACGGCCAAGCAAGTCATGGGCCGCGAATATCTCACGGAGACGGTTCGTGCCTATTTTGCTCATGCGTTTACAGAAACACCCTACAATTTGGACAAACGTATTGCCGACGTGCTCGCGGTCGTGAACCTCTCAGCCCCATTGGACAAATTGGTTCGTGAATTTTCTGGAGGTCAACAGGCTCGACTCCTCCTAGCCTACGCCCTCATTCAAGAGCCGGATATCTTGCTTCTTGATGAGCCTACCAACAATCTCGACCGAGAAGGAATCGACCACCTCACCATGTTCCTCATCATGTATCCAAAGACTGTTCTCGTAATTTCCCATGACGCGAACTTTTTAAATAGTTTTACGGAAGGAGTCATTCACTTAGATGTCTTTACCGGAAAAGTCGAGAAGTATGAAGGCAACTACACGGACGTTGTTGAGGAGATTGCCGCGCGTGTAGAACGCGATCGTGCAAAAAATGCCCAGCTCCTCAAAACGATTCAGGATCGTAAAGACAAAGTGAACTTCTTCGCACACAAGGGGGGAAAAATGCGCAAGCTCGCAAGCAAACTCAGAGAAGAAGTCGCGGAGGCAGAAGAAAACATGGTCGATGTAAGACGCGATGACCGTACGATCGACGACTTCAAAATTCCGGCACAACCGTTCACCGAACCGATGGTCATGCTAAAGTCGATAAAAATTATCCAAGACCACGAAGCTCACCCTACCCCCGTCGACCTCGTCCTTCGACGCAGGACGCACCTTCTCATTGCTGGGCCAAATGGGATTGGGAAGAGCACGCTTCTGCGCACGCTTGCGCAAGAGCAGGATCCAAATGCCGTCATCACTCCAGGTGTAAAGGTTGGATACTACAAACAAGATTTTTCCGGACTCAACTTCTCCCAAACGGCCTACGCCTCACTCGAAAGCGTGATGGATATGCCGGACAACGAAACCCTTCGTCGCACCGCCGCACGATTCCTTCTCAATGGAGACGCGCTCGCAACTCCTGTGGGATCACTTTCAGAAGGTCAGAAAGGACTGCTGTGCTTTGCTCGATTTGTTCTCCAAGAGCCAGGCCTCCTCATCTTTGACGAACCGACCAATCACATCAACTTCCGTCACCTTCCCGTCATCGCCCGAGCGCTCAATGCCTACGAAGGGTGCCTCATCGTTGTGAGCCATGCAGAAGATTTTGTGAAGCAAATCCGATTCGATCAAACCCTCGACCTCTCAACACTGATCAAATAGAAAAAGACCCCAGCTTTCGCTGGAGTCTTTTTCTGGAGCGGGTTCGAACTGTTTCTCATTCCAACAAAATATCCCAGCGGGGCTGGGATATTTTGTTGGAGCGGGCAACGGGGTTCGAACCCGCGACCTTCTCCTTGGCAAGGAGACGCTCTACCACTGAGCTATACCCGCTTATTTTTGAGACGCTCCCCGCCGCGCACCCGTCGTCTAGCCGGCTTTTGCCGGATAGACGGTCGGGGCGCAGGCGGGGCCCCCCGCCCGTCCCGCCTTGCTGGGCGAGGGGGGGGGGGCCACCGCGCTATAACCCCCCTTTTTTTTTGTGCTCCCCCCCCGCCGCCCCGCGGCC
>Ga0082335_1004806_pt1 | contig 19723 bp, 18 predicted proteins | sample Subgrocontami58m_FD_72375 | JGI IMG/M metagenome (GOLD analysis project Ga0082335, IMG submission 72375) | Subsurface groundwater microbial communities from S. Glens Falls, New York, USA - GMW37 contaminated, 5.8 m (SPADES assembly) (version 2) ... | reverse complement strand
CGGCGCGCTCGGTGCTGATCTCGGGCGACCAGTTGCTGCCGCAAATCTCGACCAACATCTCGGTCACCGCGATCGACCCGGCGGCCGAGCCGCTGTCGGAGTGGCTCGCTTCACTCGAGCGCCTGCTGGCGATTCCGGACGATACGCTGGTGCTGCCGGCCCACGGCCTGCCGTTTCGCGGCCTCCACGCGCGCGTCGCGCAGTTGCAGTCGCACCATGCGCGCGTATTGAGCAGAACGCTCGCCACCTGCACCGAACAGCCGTGCAGCACGTACCAGGTCAGCAAGGCGCTGTTTCCGGGGCCGTTGAAGGGAATTGCGCACGTGCTCGCGCTCGGCGAGAGCCTCGCCCACCTGCATTACCTCGCGCGCCGCGGCGATGTCGCCAGCGCCCTGGACGAATCGGGCGTGCGCAGATTTCGCGCGCGCCGCGAACAACCCGCATAAGAGTGTGAGAAAAAATCGTGGCGGGCGGGCCGGTGTTGAATCCGGCCTTGGAGGTCCGAGTGTCCGAGTGTCGGTGCCCTTTGTGGTCGGTGCCCTTTGGTTGCCGCCGCCTGAAGTAGGGTATAGACTTCTTTCAAAAGAACAGAAAACCAAGAGGAGGCCATCGTGGCGGACTATTCTGGAGTCGTATACGAACGGCGCGGCGCGGGCGCATGGATCACGCTGAACCGGCCGGATGCGCTGAATGCCCTTTCGTTCGGCCTGATGCGCGAGCTGGGTGATGCGCTCGCGCAGGCACGATCCGACGACGCGGTGCGCGCGCTCGTGATCACCGGAACCGGCCGCGCGTTCTGCGCGGGCGCCGATCTGAAGGAAGTGGCCGAGATGCAGGCGCACGCCAAGCCCGGCGACCCGGATTTCCTGGAGGTGGTGCGGACGATCTTCGACAAGCTGCGCGCGTTTCCAAAGCCGGTGATCGCGGCGGTCAACGGCCTTGCGCTTGCCGGCGGCATGGAACTGGTGATGGCGTGCGACCTGGTGTTCGCGGCCGAAGGCGCGAGGCTGGGCGACGCCCACTCCAACTTCGGCGTGTTTCCCGGCGCCGGCGGCGCAGCGCTCCTGCCGCGGCGCATCGGGCTGAACCGCGCGAAGTACCTGCTGTTCAGCGGCGACCACCTGTCGGCACGCGAGATGATGGACATGGGACTGGTGAACCGGGTGACGCCCGACGCCGAGCTCGATTCGGCGGTGGAGGAATTCGTCGAGAAGCTCGCACGGAAGAGTCCCGCGGTGCTGCGCCGGATGAAGGCGGTAGCCAACCGTTCGACGGACCAGAGCCAGCAGGCGGCGCTCACCGACGAAATGCTCAACCTGCGCGAACACTCGCTCTCCTATGACATGCAGGAAGGCCTCGCCGCGTTCCGCGAGAAGCGCAAGCCGATTTTCAAGGGGTACTAGCGATGGGCAACGTCTACGTGATCGGCGTCGGCATGACGCCGTTCGGCAAGCTCGCCAACCTCAGCGTCAAGGACCTGACGCGGCTGTCGGTGGAGGCTGCGCTGAAAGACGCGGGCTGCCAAACCGGCGATCTCGAGGGCGCGTTCTTCGCCAACGCGGTGCAGGGCCACATGGAGGGCCAGCACATTATCCGCGGGCAGATCGCGCTGCGCGAAATGGGCATCCAGCGCATCCCGGTGGTCAACGTCGAGAACGCCTGCGCGAGTGCGAGTTCCGCGTTCAACCTCGCGCTGAACTTCCTGCGCGCGGGCGCGGGCGACGTGGCGCTCGCCGTCGGCGCGGAGAAGATGTTCTCCGACGACCGCGAGCGCATGTTCAGCGCGTTCGACAGCGGCTGGGACATCACCAGCGCCGACGCGATTCGCGCGCGGCTGGTCAAGCTCGGCGAAGGCGTCGAAGTGCCGCCCGGAACCACCTCGCCGCGGCCCTACAGCGTGTTCATGGACGTGTACGCGGCGTTCGCCCGCTACCACATGCGCCGGTTCGGCACCACGCAGCGCCAGTTTGCGGCGGTGGCCGCGAAGAACCACGAGCATTCGGTCGAGAATCCCTTGTCGCAGTACCGCAAGGCGTTCACGCTTGACGAAGTGCTTGGCGCGCCGCCGATTACCTACCCGCTCACGCTGCCGATGTGCGCGCCGATCAGCGACGGCGCGGCCGCCGCGGTGCTGTGCACCGAAGCGGCACTGAAGCGGCTCGGTACCGACCGCAGCCGCGCGCTTCGCGTGCTCGCCTCGGTGATGCAGACCGGTTCGGACCGCCTGCCCGAGGAGGTCGACCAGCACTGCACGCACCTGGCGGCGAAGCGCGCCTACGAGCTTGCGGGCGTCGGCCCGGCGGACGTGTCGGTGGCCGAGGTGCACGACGCGACCGCGGTCGGCGAGATCATCCAGATCGAGAATCTGGGGTTCTGCGCGTTCGGCGACGGCGGGCCGATCAGCGAGCGCGGCGACACGCGCATCGGCGGGCGCATCCCGGTGAACCCGTCGGGGGGGCTGGAATCGAAGGGCCACCCGATCGGCGCGACGGGCCTGGCGCAGATCGCCGAGTTGGTGACCCAGTTGCGCGGCGAAGCCGGCCGGCGCCAAGTGGCGGGCGCACGCATCGCGCTGGCGGAGAACGGCGGCGGCCTGCACGGGGTCGAGGAGGCCGTTGCCTGCATCACCGTGCTCGGACGCTGAACCTCGGGGAGATGAGACCATGAACGACACGCTGCCGGTAATGCAGATGCTCTATAACGAGGAGCAACGGCTTGCGATCGCCGGCTTTCGCAGGTTCGCCGAAGCCGAGCTGCGGCCGCTGGCCGACAAGTACGAGAAACTCGGCTGCCCGCCAGACCGCGCCGCGATGCTCGATCTGTTCCGCCGGCTCGACGACTATGGGCTGGTCGGCGGCCTGATCCCCGCGGCCGACGGCGGGCCGGGCATCGATCGCTTCACCTACGGGCTGCTGTACGAGGAACTCGCGCGCGCGTGGCCGGACATGGCGATCGCGATCCTGATCCAGAGCCACGTCGCGCTGACGCTGGTCGAGTTGGGCACGCCGGAGATCAAGAAGAGCCACCTGGAGCCCTTGCTGCGCGCGCAGCGCATCGGCTGCTCGTGCATCTCCGAGCCGAACGTGGGATCGAGCGTGGCCGAGGTGCAGACACGAGCGACGCTCGAGGGGTCCCGCTACCGGCTGCACGGCCAGAAGCTGTGGATCTCCAACGGCGCACAGTCCGACTTCGCCATCGTGGTCTGCCGCATCGACGGCAAACTGGACATGCTGCTGGTCGACCGCGACGGCGACAACTACCAGCACCGCGAACTCGAAAAGATGGGGTTCGTCAGCGCATCCACCTGCGAGATTTTCCTCGACGACGCGTTGGCGCCCGCCGGCCACCTGCTGGGGCAATCCGGAGGTGGCCTGTTCCAGACGCTGAAGCTGTTCGAGTCCGCGCGCGTGTTCGTCGGGCTGACCGCGGTCGGCATCGCGCAGGCGGCGCTGGAGGAGGCGATCGAGTACGCGAAGCAGCGTCGCCAGCACGGCAAGGTCATTGCCGGCCACCAGTTGATCCAGGCCTACATTGCCGAGATGGCCACCGAACTGGATGCCGCGCGGCTGCTGTGCCAGCGCGCGCTGCGCCTGCTCGATTTGGGCATTCGCTGCGACACCCAGACCTCGATGGCGAAGTGGTACGCGACCGAGATGGCGGTGCGCGTCACCTCGAAGGCGATCCAGATCCACGGCGGCGTGGGCATCACCAAGGATTTCAAGGTGGAGCGCCACTTCCGCAACGCGCGCATCCTGCCGATCCCGGACGGCACCACCGAGATCCAGAAGCTGATCATCGGCCGCAACACGCTCGGGGTGTCGGCATTCTAATGACGCCCCTCGCCGCGCGCGACGTGACGCTGCGCTTCGGCGGGGTGATTGCTCTGGACGGCGTGACGATCGAGGTCCGGCCGGACGAGTTGCTGGCGATCATCGGTCCCAACGGCGCCGGCAAGACTTCGCTGCTGAACGTGCTGTCGGGCTTTTACCGGCCTCAGTCCGGCCGGGTCGAACTCGAAGGCGAGACCATCCGGTCGCTGCGCGTCGACCAGGTCGCCCGCCGCGGCGTCGCCCGCACCTTCCAGGGCACCCACCTGTTCGCCGGGCAGACCGTGGTCGAGAACATCCTCGTCGGTCGCGACGTCCACATGCGCACGAATATCCTGCAGGCGTTCTGCTACTTCCCGTGGGTGGCGCGCGAGGAGGACGAGCACCGGCGCGCGGTCGAGGAAATCATCGAATTCCTCGAGATCGAGTCGATCCGCAACGAGCGTGTCGGAACGCTGGGCTACGGCCTCCGGAAGCGTGTCGACCTCGGACGGGCGCTGGCGCAGGAACCGCGCATTCTGTTGATGGACGAGCCGATGGCCGGCATGAACGCCGAGGAGAAGGAAGATCTTGCGCGCTTCATTCTCGATGTGCGCGAGGCGCGCAAGACCCCGCTCGTGCTGGTCGAACACGACATGGGCGTGGTCATGGACTTGGCCGACCGCATCGTCGTGCTGGACTTCGGGCGCGTGATCGCCGAGGGCACGCCGGCGGAGGTGCAGCGCAACCCGGACGTGATCCGCGCCTACCTGGGCGAGGCGCAATGACGCTCGAGCAGGCACAGACCCTGGCGCAGGTGCTGGCCGAGCGCGCAAGGCTCAGCCCCGATGCGGTGTGCGAACGGCACAAGCGGCTCGGTATCTGGCGCGAGTTCACCTGGGCGCAGGTGCAGGACAACGTGCGCGCGCTGGCATTGGGCCTGCAGGCGCTCGGAGTGCAGCGCGGCGGCGTCGTGATGGCGATCGGCGAGAACGAGCCCGAGCACTTCTGGACCGAGTACGCCGCGCACGCGCTGGGCGCCGCGGTGGTGTCGCTCTATCCGGACCAGAACACCGAGGAGATCACCTACCTGGCGCAGGACTCGGGCACGACGGTCATCGTCGCGCAGGACCAGGAACAGGTCGACAAGGCGCTGGCGGTCGCGCCCCAGGCGAGCGCGGTGAAGGCGATCGTCTACTGGGACGACGCGGGTCTGTGGAGCTACCGTGACCCGCTGCTGCACTCGTTCGAGGACACGCAACGCAGCGGACGCGAGATGCACGCGGGCGAGCCCGGTCGCTACGAACGCGAACTGGCCGCGGGCCGAGCCGACGATGTCGCCGTGCTGTCCTACACCTCGGGCACAACCGGGCGGCCCAAGGGCGTGACCCTCACGCAGCGCTACCTGTTCGACAACGCTGCACGCATCACCGGCGCGCTCGCCTTCAAGCCGGGCTGCGAGTACCTGACTTACATCGCACCGGCCTGGGCGACCGAGCAGTTCTTCGGCATTACGCTCGGCCTGCTGGTGCCGATGGTCGTCAACTTTCCCGAGCGGCCCGAGCAGGTGCTGGCCAACCTGCGCGAGCTGGCGGTCGAGGCGATGCTGTTCAGCCCCAGGCAGTGGGAGAGCCTCGCGTCCGTGGTGCAGGCCCGCATGCTGGATGTGGGGCCGGTGCGGCGAGCAATCTACGATTGGGGCGTCGCGGTCGGGCGCGAGGTCAACGTCGGCCGGCTCGAGGGCCGGCAGCCGTCGCTCGCCGCGCGGCTGATGTATCCGCTGGCCGAGGCGCTGGTACTCGAGCCGCTACGAGACAAGCTGGGCCTGGTCCGTGCCCAGATCACGCTGTGCGGTGGTTCGGCGATGGCGCCCGACGTCTTCCGCCTGTTCCACGCGATGGGCGTGCACCTGCGCAACGCCTACGGCACCACCGAGATCGGGCTGCTGACGCTGCACCAGGGCGAGAAGTACGACCTGGAGACCGTGGGCCACTGGCTGAAGTGCGACCCGCGGCATGGCCCGCCGCTCGAATGGCGGGTGTCGGACGAGGGCGAGCTGCTGGTCAAGGGCGGCTCCGGCTTCATGGGCTATCACGGCAAGCCGGATAAGACCGCAGAGGCGCAGGACGGCGAGTGGTACCGCACCGGCGACGCGGTGTCTCAGACCGGGGGGGGCGAGCTGGTCTTCCTCGAACGGGTCAAGGACATGCGCCGCCTGCGTTCGGGCCACGGTTTCCCGCCGCAGTTCATCGAGACCCGGCTGCGCTTCAGCCCGTTTATCAAGGACCTGATGACGCTGGGCGACGAGCGGCGCGACTACGTGGCCGCCCTGATCAACATCGACATGGAGGTAGTGGGCCGCTGGGCCGAAGAGCGCAACATCGGCTTCTCGACTTTCACCGACCTGTCGCAGCGACCCGAGGTGCGCGAGCTGATCCGGGGCGAGATCGCCCGCATCAACGCCTTCCTGCCCGAGCACGCGCGGGTGCTGCGCTTCGCGAATTTCCCCAAGGAGCTGGATCCAGACGAGGGCGAACTCACCCGATCGCGCAAGCTGCGCCGGGACTTTCTCGAGGAACGCTACGCCCGGCTGATCGACGGCCTGTACGCGGGCGAGGACGTGATCACGATCACCGTGCCGGTCACCTACCAGGACGGGCGCAAGGGGCTGCTCAACGCAAACGTGGCAGTCACCGAAGTCACCGCTACCGCCGCCGGAAAGGCGCCGCCGCAGCACCGGACGGCCGCAACGGAAGGGGCGCGATGATCATCGACTTCGTCAACTACGCGATCAACGGCGCGCTGCTGGGCCTGCTGTACGCGCTGATCGCGATGGGGTTCGTCGTGATCTACCGCGCCAGCAAGGTATTCAACTTCGCCCAGGGCGAGTTGGTCGTGCTCGGCGGTTTCTTGCAGTGGTGGATGGTGGTCAGCATGGGGCTGCCGATGATCGTCGGCATCCCGCTGGCCTTCGTGCTGGCCGGCGTGGTCGGCTTGCTGATCGAGCGCATCTTCTTCGCGCGCCTGGTCGGCGAGTCGGTGTTTGCGATGGTGATGGTCACGATCGGCCTGCTGGTGCTGCTGCGCGGCGTCGTGCTGGTGGCGTTCGGCCCGCAGGTCCGGCCGTTTCCGATCGTGTTTCCCCTGCAGCCGCTGGTGATCGGCGAGCTGATGATTCCGACCAACCTGCTGTGGGGCGGCGTGCTCACCGTGCTGGCGGCCATCGGCTTGTCCTGGTTCTTCAACCGCACGCGCACCGGCCTGACGATGACCGCCGTGGCCGAAGACCACCAGGTTGCGCTGTCGATGGGAATCTCGGTCAAGCGCTCGATCGCCTTCGCCTGGATACTCGGCTGCGTGCTCTCGACGCTGGGCGCGGTGGTCTTCCTGTCCGGCAAATCGCTGAACTTCCTCGCTTCTGAAATCGGCTTCGCGGCACTGCCGGTCGCGCTGCTGGCGGGGCTCGAGTCGATCGGCGGGCTGCTGCTGGCCGGCGTTATCGTCGGCGTGATCCAGGGCTTGGCCACAGCGTACCTGGACCCGCTGGTGGGTGGCGCGGTCGGGTCGGTGCTGCCGTTCGCAATCATGCTGCTGATCCTGCTGGTGCGCCCGACCGGCCTGTTCGGCTGGCGCACGATCGAGAGGGTTTGACGCGATGGATCCCGCAGGCGTATTCGCCGTCCGCTACGCCCAGGATCGCGCGCTGCTGCGCACGCGCAGGCAGTGGCTCGCGCTGGCCGTCTTCCTGGCCGCGCTGGCGCTGCTGCCGCTGGTGGTCGGCCCGCGTCTCATCGCGGTCGCCAACATCATGCTGATCAGCGCCATTGTCGTGGTCGGCTTGCAGATCTGCACCGGCTACGCCGGGCAGGTCAACCTTGGCCAGGCGGCGTTCATGGGCGTGGGCGCCTACACGGCCGCCGTGCTCGCCGAGAAGACCGGCCTGTCGTTTCTGCTGACGATTCCGCTGTCGGGCGTGGCCGCCGCCGGCTTCGGTTTCGTATTCGGCCTATCGGCCGCGCGCATCAAGGGCTTCTACCTCGCGCTCACGACCATCGCGGCGCAGTTCGTGTTCCACTTCGCGGTCCTGAACCTGCCCGGCAGTTGGCTCGGTGGCTCCAACGGAGCGACGGTGCCGCCGGCGACCCTGTTCGGCTACCGGATCGCGTCGGACACGAGCCTGTACTACCTGTGCCTGATCTGCACCGTGATCATGGTCTGCGGCGCGTTCGGCATCGTGCGCAGCCGCTTCGGTCGCGCCTTCGTCGCGGTGCGCGACGACGACGTGGCCGCCGGCATCATGGGCATCAACGTGGTCGCCACCAAGGCCACGGCATTCCTGGTCGGCGCGTTCTACGCCGGGGTCGGCGGCGCACTGTGGGCCTACATGCTGCGCTTCGTCGCGGTCGACCAGTTCACGCTGTTCAATTCGGTGTTCTTCATCGCGATGATCATCGTGGGCGGCATGGGATCGGTGGTGGGTGCGCTGATCGGCGTGTTCGTGATCCGCGCGATCCAGGAGTTGATCACCACGCTCGGGCCGGAGTTGGCCGCCAGTCTGCCCTTCCTCGGAGGCGACATCGTGTTCGCCAGCATGAACGTGTTCCTGGGCGGCACCATCGCCCTGTTCCTGATCATCGAACCCAAGGGCCTGATGCATCGGTGGAACATCGTCAAGGCCGGTTACCGGCTATGGCCCTTCCCGTACTGATAACCTACATCCATTCACAGAGGGAGATCGCACCATGTTCAATCCACGCACACCCCGAGACAACCCACATTCATTCACAGACGGAGGTCGCACCATGTCCAACTTACGCAAACTCGGTGACCACACACATCCATGCACAGACGGAGGTCGCATCATGTCCAAACCACGCGCACCCGGCTTTACCACGCTGGCGGCCGCCGCCGCCCTCGCATGCGCACTGGCGGCACCCGGCGCCGCGCTCGCCCAGACGAGCTACGGCGTGGCGATGCTCTCGGACTACTCGGGTCCTTACGCCGACATCATGCCGATGCTCGGGCGCTCGCGAGAAGTGGTGCTCGACTGGTGGAACGCCGAAGTCGGCGCCAAGCTCGGCGTCAAGCTGAACCACAAAAACTTCGACACCCGTTACGACGCTGCGCAGACCGCCAGCCTGTGGCCGGGGATCAAGTCGGAGATGAAGCCGATCGCGGTGCTGGGCCTGGGCGGCCCCGACGTCGCCGCGCTAGGCCAGCGCCTGCCCGATGACGGCATTCCGCTGTTCATGTCGACCGCCGGCTACGGCTACGCGTGGAAGCCCGATTCATGGATCATCAACCCGCGGCCAACCTACGCGCATGAAGCCGCTGCCGCCTTCAAGTGGCTGAAGACTCGGCGTGGCGGCAGCCAGCCGCTGAAGGTCGGCATCATCAGTTCAGAGGCCTCGCCCGCCTACGTCGACATCGCCCGCGGCATTGAGCGCTACGCCAAGGACAATCCGAACGAGATCCAAGTCGTTGAAACGATATTCACCGAGGTGCAGCCCACCGACATCAGCACGCAGGTGCGCCGCCTCGTTCGCGGCGGGGTCGAGGCAATCTCGATCCAGACCAATACCGCGGCGGTCGTTGCGACCAAGCGCGCACTACAGGGGCTCGGCGCCAAGGTGCCGGTGATCACCAGCTCGCACAACGGCTTGCCGGCCTCGGGCAAGGCCGCCGGCGGCCTGAACCAGATGGAAGGCGATTACGAGGCCTACGGCATGGGCATCGCATCGGACGAGGACACGCCCGCGCGTCGCTTCTACGAAAAGCTGAAGGCCGACTACAAGCTGGCCGCGCCGTGGAACGTGCTGACGCTGATGGGGATGAGTCAGGCCTTGTACACGGTGCGGGTGATCGAGCACGCGATCAAGAAGCACGGCGCGCAGAACCTGACCGGGGCCAAAGTGCGCGAAACCCTGTACGCCGAGCCGGTAACCACCGAGGAGACCTTCGGCACGCTGCCGACGCTGAAGTTTACCAAGGAAGCGCCGTTCCCGGTCGTGGGCCTGAAGGTCAACATCGCGACCATCACGGGCGGCAAGTACGTGACCGCCGCGACCAACGTCGACACGCCCGCGGTCAAGAAGTGGTGAGTCCGGGGAGCCGCGCATGCTCGTGTTGAACAATGTCGAGGTGATGTACAGCGAGGTGATTCTCGCGCTAAAAGGCATCACCCTCGCGGTTCAGCCGGGTACCTGCGTGGCGATCCTCGGGGGCAACGGCGCCGGCAAAAGCACCACGCTGAAGGCGGTCTCCGGCACCATCGAGTCCGAGGACGGCGAGGTCAGCGGCGGGTCTATCACGTTCGAAGGAGAGCGCATCGACGGCCTCGACCCCGCAGAGGTGGTGCGCCGCGGGCTGGTGCACGTGATGGAGGGCCGGCGTGTGCTGCGCCATCTGACGGCCGAGCAGAACCTGATCGTCGGCGGCCACCTAGCGCCCGGCGCGGCCGAGCTGCGCCGGCGGCTCGATCGCGTCTTCAGCTTCATCCCGCCGCTGGGTGGACTGCGCGAGCGCACCGCCGGCTATCTGTCCGGCGGCGAGCAGCAAATGCTGGTAATCGGACGCGCAATGATGGCGGTGCCCAAGATAATGCTGATCGACGAGCCGTCGCTGGGTCTGGCGCCGATGATGGTGCAGGACGTGTTCGCGCTGCTCGCTCGCCTGAAGGCCGAGGGCACCACGCTGCTGGTGGTCGAGCAAAACAGCCGGGTGGCGCTCGAGCTGGCCGATCACGGCTACGTGATGGAAAACGGCCGGGTGGTGCTCGAGGGCACGGCCGACGAACTCAGGCGCAACGAGGATGTGCGCGAGTTCTACCTCGGCATGACCGCCGAAGGCGAGCGCAAGAGCTATCGCGAGGTCAAGCACTACCGCCGGCGCAAGCGCTGGCTCGGCTGAGCGGCGTTGCCCGACCTAGGCTTCGCGCAGAACGTAGGGGCGAATCATGAAACTTCAAGGCAAGGTGGCGGTGATCACGGGCGGCGCGTCTGGGCTGGGCCGGCGCACCGCGGAGTATTTCGTGCGCGACAAGGGCGCCAAGGTTGCGGTGTTCGACCTCAACGACGAGGCCGGCGTGGCGCTGGTCGCGCAACTGGGCGGGCAACACGCAATGTACCAGCGGGTCGACGTCACCGACGAGGCCGGGGTCGCGGCCGGCGTGCAGGCGTGCGTCAAGCGCTTTGGCCGAATCGACGTCTGCGTCAACTGTGCGGGTATTCCCACGCCGATGAAGATACTCGACAAGGGCGGACGCGCGTCCAATTGCGGCAAGTTCCAGCGCACCGTAATGGTTAATCTGGTCGGAACATTCCAGGTGATGGCGTACTGCATCGAGCAAATGGCCAGGAACGAGCCGGAAAACGGCGCTGAGCGCGGTGTCGTGGTAAACATTGCGTCGGGCGCCGCATTTGACGGCCAGGTCGGGCAGACCGCGTATTCGTCGAGCAAGGCCGGCGTCGTCGGTCTGTCACTGCCGGCGGCGCGCGAACTCGCGGCGATCGGCGTGCGCGTCAATTCGATCGCTCCGGGCCTGTTCAACACACCGATGGCGCAGTCGCTCAGCCCGAAGGTGATCGAGTCGCTGACGACGATGATCGAGTTCCCGAAGCGTTTTGGCGACATGGCTGAGTTCGCAAGCCTGTGTGCGTACATCTGCGAAAACGCGTACCTGAACGGCGAGTGCATACGGCTCGACGCGGCTGCGCGCCTGCGCGCGCGCTGATCCGACGATCCGGCCTTCGCGGGCAACCGGGTTGAAGCCTCGAGCAGACAACGCGCGTTGGGCCGGCAACGCGCCGGACCGCGACGAGCAGCAGTCCGTCGTCAAAAAGCGGGCGATTCTTCGTGCGGCGGCCGCACTGTTTCGCGCGCGCGGTTACGAAGGCACCCGCCCGAATTACGCGGCCATGTAGCCGAACGGTGACGAACCGCTGGCCCCCATCCGCAAGAGAGCCTGGGCAAGAGTTGCCGCTCATAACCGGGGCCGTCGGTACCAGCTCAGGGATTTCCCGAGTTGACCACCAGCCTAACTAGCGTTAGATTAGCACCCCTGAACAAGGAATGATGCAGGTCTTGCCTGACAACAAGACACAAGACAGGCAACCCACCTCCCCCAACGCGGCCAACACCGGACAAACTTTGAGAAAACTCGCTGCGCTTTCGACCGATGCCCTGCGCGCCACAGGCAATGGTCGCGTCCATTGCCCCGGCCGGTCCGGAGCAAAGGGCTGCACGGCCGCGGCTGCGATCCTGACGATCTGCCCCAAGAACTCCAGGTTCGAGCGCGTATCCGACCCCATCCCCGTGACGGATTGACATCCATTTCCGTCGAGATGTGTCGACAGCCTAGGACCGTGTAGCCGAACCATGCCAGTGTTTCAAAAAGTCCTGATCGCCAACCGCGGCGAAATCGCGCTGCGGATCCACCACGGCCTGAAGGCCATGGGCCTTTCCACCGTGGTGGCCCACCACGCGGTGGACGCGGGCAGCCCGGCCGTGCTCGAGGCCGGCGAGGCCATCGAATTGCGCGGGCCGACGCCGGTGGCGGCCTATCTCGACATCGCCCAGATCGTCGAGGCATGCCGCCACACCGGGGCGCAGGCGGTGCACCCCGGCTACGGCTTCCTGTCGGAGAACGCGGCCTTCGCCCGCGCATTGGAACAGGCGGGCATCGTGTTCATCGGGCCGCGCGCCGACACCATCGAACTGATGGGCGACAAGGTACGTGCACGCAATTTCGTGGCCGAACGCGGCTTTCCCGTCGCGCCCGGCGCGATCGAGGAGGACGACCCGGCGACCTTCGTCGAACGCGCCCGCCGGGTGGGCACGCCGCTGCTGATCAAGCCGTCTGCCGGCGGCGGCGGCAAGGGCATGCGCATCGTGCGCGACCCGGGCAAGCTCGAAGCCGAGATCCAGGCCGCGCGCCGCGAGGGCGAGCGCTATTTCGGCGATGGCCGGCTGTTCGTCGAGCGCTATGTCGAGCGGCCGCGCCACATCGAGGTGCAGGTGCTCGGCGACGACAACGGCCAGGTGGTGCACCTGTGGGAACGAGAGTGCTCGGTGCAGAGGCGCTTCCAGAAGATTATCGAGGAGACGCCCTCCCCGGCGCTGTCGGCGCAGCAGCAGCGCGACATCTGCGAGACCGCCGCAGGCATCGCCCGCGCATGCCGCTACCGCGGTGCGGGCACCGTGGAGTTCATCTACGCGGCCGGCGGCGAGTTCTATTTCCTCGAGATGAACACGCGCTTGCAGGTCGAGCATCCGGTGACGGAAATGGTAACGGGCGTCGACCTGGTGCGCGAACAGGTGCGGGTGGCGCGCGGCGAGCCGCTGGCTTTTGCACAGGCCGACATCGTGCAGCAAGGCCATGCCATCGAATGCCGGCTCTATGCCGAGGATGCGGCGCATGACTTCCGTCCCGCCACCGGCAAGATCCTGTGCTGGCGAGCGCCGACGGGACCCGGTGTGCGCGTAGATGCGGGGGTGCGCGAAGGTCAGGCCGTGACCACGGCTTTCGACCCGATGATCGCCAAAATCGTGTGCCATGGCGCCACCCGCGCCCAGGCCATCGAGCGCTCGGTCCGTGCCCTGCAGGACGCAGTGCTGCTGGGCGTGACCACCAATGCCCGCTACCTGACTCGCGTGCTGCGCCATCCCGAATTCATGCAAGTCCGCGCCGACACCGGCATGTTGGCTCGCTGTGCCGAGGAACTGCGTTCCGCCCCTGGCGACGAAGACACCGATCTGGCGATTGCCGCAGCCGTGCTGGCCGATCGCGAGTTGCTGCGCGCCGTGCACAGCGTGCCGCCGATGCATGCCGCGATGGGCGCGTGGAGGAACTGACGATGCGCCGCCGTTATCTGATCGACGGACAGACCCACGACGTGGTGGTGACCCGCGGCACCGATGGCGCAGTGCAGATCGCCCGGGCCGGGCGCCGCATCAGCGCGCGCGCCGAGCCGCTGCCCGACGGCCGCCATCGCCTCACCATCGACGGCCGTGAGCACGCCGTCTGGATCGCCTCCAGCGCGGATTCGGTGTTCGTGCACAGCAACGCCACCGGCGCCGCCGAGATCGAAACCGTGGACCTCACCGCCGCCGCCGGCCACGCCCGCGCCGGCGCCGCGGATGCGCTTACCGCGCCGATGCCAGGCACCGTCATCGCGGTCCACGTGGCCGTCGGGGACGCGGTAGTCGCCGGGCAGCCGCTGATCGTGATCGAGAGCATGAAACTCGAAACCACTCTTATCGCACCGCGCGACGGGCGCGTCAGGGCCGTCCACTTCGGCGTCGGCAGCAGCTTCGGGCTCAAGGCCGTACTGGTGACACTGGCCGACGCCTGATCCCCCCAACCTTCAGACCCGGCGCCATGAAACGCATCGAATCCCGCATCGACACCTCGTCCGAGGCGTTCCGGCGCAACCACGAAGCCATGAGCGCCATCGTCGCGAAGTTCCGCGAACGCATGGAGATCACCCGCCACCAGAGGCCAGCGCATGAAATCAAGCGTGTGCGCAATCAGGGCAAGCTGCTGGTGCGTGAGCGCCTCGATCTGCTGCTCGACCCCGGCACGCCCTTCCTCGAGTTGTCGGCGCTGGCCGCCTGCGAGGACTACGACGGCGAAGTGCCGGGCGCCAACGTGGTCACCGGGCTGGGCGTCGTCAGCGGACGCGAGGTGCTGATCCACGCCGACGACTCGAGCGTCAAGGGCGGAGTCTGGTACACGCTGACACCGCGCAAGCTGGTCCGCATGCTGGACATTGCGCTGGAGAACCGCCTGCCGGTGCTCCACCTGTGCGACAGCGGCGGCGCCTTCCTCGAAGAACTGTCGGGCGTGTACATCGAGGGTGGCCGGGTGTTCCGCAACCAGTGCTTGCTGTCCAAGGCGGGGGTACCGCAGGTCGCGATGGTGTTCGGCCACTGCACCGCGGGCGGCGCCTACATCCCGGCGCTGTGCGACTACAGCATCATCGTGCGCGGCACGGGCGGCGTGTTCCTCGGCGGCCCGCCGCTGGTGAAGGCGGCGACGGGCGAGGAGCACACGGCCGACGAGATCGGCGGATGCGACCTGCACACCCAGGTCTCGGGCACCGTGGACTACCCGGCCGACAGTGAGGCCCAGGCGATCGAGATCTGCCGCGAGATCGTGGCCCAGTTCAAGCCTGCCGTGCGCAGCTTCCTGCCCGAGCGCGACCCCGAGCCGCCGTACTACGACCCGGATGAAATCCACGGTATCGTCTCGCCCGACCACAAGGTGCTATTCGACCAGCGCGAAATCATCGCCCGCATCGTCGACGGCAGCCGCTTCCACGAGTACCAGCCCGCCTACGGTACGACGCTGGTCTGCGGCTATGCCTACGTCTGGGGCTACCGCGTCGGCATCCTGGCCAACAACGGCGTGCTGTTCAGCGACAGCTCGAAGAAGGCGGCGCACTTCATCTCGCTGTGCAACCAGAACCGCACGCCGCTGCTGTTCCTGCAGAACACCACCGGTTACATGATCGGCCGCAACTACGAGATGGAAGGTATCACCAAGGACGGCGCCAAGATGCTGATGGCGCAGGCCGGCAGCGCGGTGCCTAAGTTCACCGTGATCACCAGCGCGGCCTTCGGCGCGGGCTACTACGGTATGTGCGGTCGAGCCTGGGATCCGCGATTCATCTGGGCGTGGCCGAACGTGCACATGGGAGTGATGGGCCCGGAGCAGGCGGCCAACACGCTGGCCGACGTGAAGATCGCGCAGTTGCGCCGCAACGGCCACGCGCCCGACGAGACCGAGATGACGCAGTTGCGCCGGCGCGTGTACGAAAAGGCCGAGCGCGAGTCCAACGCCTACTTCGCCACCTCGCGCCTGTGGGACGACGGCCTGCTGGCGCCAACCGACACACGCAACGCGCTGGGCATGGCGCTTTCGGCCGCCGCCCACGCACCGATCGCCGACCCGCATTACGGTATCTTCCGTTTCTAAGGACACAAAATGACCGACGCCACCACCTTCGGATTCAATGACGAAGCCCTCGCAATGCGACCCAGCGTCTACCGGCCCGGGCTATTCGACGGGCAGGTGGTGATGGTCTCCGGGGCCGGCAGCGGCATCGGCAAGGCCATCGCTTTCCTGTACGCGCGCCTGGGGGCCAAGCTGGTCATCTGCGGGCGCGACCCGGCCAAGCTCGAGGCCTGCGCGGCGTGGTTGCGCCGCCTGGGCAGCCCCGACGTACTGGTGCAGCCCGTGAGCATCCGCGAGCCCGAGCAGATCGAACAGTTGATGGATGCGGCATGGCTGCACTTCGGACGTGTCGACGCGCTCGTCAACAACGCCGGCGGCCAGTTCCCGCAGAAGGCGCTGGACTACAGCGCCAAAGGCTGGAAGGCGGTCATCGACACCAACCTGAACGGCACCTGGTACATGATGCACGCCATGGCACGGCGCTGGCGCGACTCCGGCGTGCCGGGCAACATCGTCAACATCGTCGCCACCTTCCAGCGCGGCATGCCGGGCGTGGCGCACACCTGCGCGGCACGCGCGGCGGTCACCTACCTGTCCAAGACCGTGGCGGTCGAATGGGCGCAGTACCGGATCCGCGTGAATTGCATCGCTCCGGGCGCGATCGCGAGCAGCGGTTTTCGGCAGTACTCGCCCGAGGCGGTGAAGACCTTCGCCACGGCCAATCCGATGAAACACGTCGGCGACGTACAGGACGTGGCTGACGCGGTGGTCTACCTCAGCGCGCCCAGCGGCAAGTTCATCACCGGCGAACTGCTTACCGTGGACGGCGGCGGCGTGCTGTGGGGCGACGTCTGGGCCATCGCCAAACCCGACTACTTCAAGGTGAACGCATGAGTTCGGTCACCACACTACACCCCAAGTTCGGCCCGGGCGACGAGGCGCTAGCCGCCTTGCCCACGGTCTATCGCGACGACCTGTTCGCCGGCAAGATGGTGCTGGTGTCGGGCGCCGGCAGCGGCATCGGCAAGGCCATCGCGTTCCTGTTCGCGCGGCTCGGCGCCACGGTGGCGATCTGCGGTCGCAAGGCGGACAAGCTCGAAGACTGCGCCGATAAACTGCATGCCCTGTCCGGCCGTGAGGTCTACTGGCATCCGATGACCATCCGGGAGCCGGACCAGGTCGATGCGCTGCTCACTGCGGTGTGGGAGCGTCTCGGTGGGCTGGACGTTCTGGTCAACAACGCCGGCGGCCAATTCGCCGCCCATGCGATGGACTTCACCATCAAAGGCTGGAACGCGGTGATCGACACCAATCTCAACGGCAGTTGGTACATGATGCAGGGCGCGGCCAAGCGCTGGGTGGCGCAGGGACGGCCCGGCAACATCGTCAACATCGCCGCCGCGATCGACCGCGGCATCACGGGCATGGCCCACACGACCGCCTCGCGCGCCGGCGTGATCGCGCTGTCGCGCACGCTCGCCATCGAATGGGCCGAGCACGGCATTCGCCTCAACTGCATAGGCGCGGGTGCCATCGAGAGCACCGGATTCAACAACTACCGGGAAGAACATATGCCCGGGTTCTACATCTCCAACCCGATGAAACGCGCCGGCGACGTGCAGGACATCGCCGAGGCGGTGGTCTACCTGGCCGCTCCCTCGGGTAAGTTCATCACCGGCGAGGTGATCAACGTCGAGGGTGGCATGATGCTCTGGGGCGAGCTCTGGCCCGCCGGCAAACCCGACTATTTCAAGGTCGAATGACAGTGACCGACCGCTGCCACAAAGCGTCGCAGCCGGCGAAGCTGCGCCCCTTCTCCGGCGCCGGCCGCAGCATCAACGCGGGCTGAGGCCGTGCGCTCCGGTGCGGGCTGCCACAGGATTTCGGGGCTCGGCTGCCGGGTCATCGGGCTTGCGTCGGTGGCCGGGACCGTCTTTAGTTCGAGCCCAGGCGCACCACGCGGTCGCGCGCGAGCTGGGCCACCTCCGCCGGAGCGTAACCCAGCTCGCGCAGAATGCTCTCGCTGTGCTCGCCGATCTTGGGCGGCGGCGGCATCGCATCCGGCCGGTTCATGCCCTCGGCGAGTTGCGCCGGAAACGGGATCAACGGCAGGCCGGGCAGCGCCGGATGTTCGACGAAGCGGCCGGCCAGCACCGGGTCGGACATCGCCTCGGACACGGTATTCACCGGACCGCAGGGAATGTCGGTGGCATCGAATGCGGCCACCCACTCGGCAGCCGGGCGGGTAATGAAGATCGCCTCCAGTTCGGCAAGCAGCGCAGGCCGGTTGGCAACGCGCGCGGCGTTACGGTCATAGCGCGAATCGGCGAGCCAATCGGGCCGGCCGACGACAGCGCAAAAGCGCCGAAAGGCCCCTTCGCTGACCACCGATACGCTGAACCAGGCGCCATCGGAACCGCGAAAGTGGCGGCTCGGCACGGCAATCGGCAGGTTCACCGATCGCGCGGGCTCGCGCTTGTCGACCGCGAATTCGCCCACCTTGCACGCCATGAAATTGAACATGGTGTCGGCCAAGGACAGCTCCACACGCTGCCCCCGGCCGGTCTGCTGCCAGTGCATCACCGCGGCAAGCACGCCTAGGGCGCCGCACATGCCCGACGCCACGTCGACGATCGGCAGGCCGATGCGAATCGGCGGATCCCCCGCCTCGCCACTGGCGAAGAAGGCGCCCGCCATACCTTGCACCACGCTGTCCACCGAGGGCCTCAGCCGGTAGCCGCCTCGTTCACCGAAAGCGCTGACCATGTAGTACACGATCGCGGGGTTGAGCCGCCGTACCGCGTCGTAGGTCAATGTATTGGCCTCGGCAAAGTCGGGGCGGAAGTTGTGCACCAGCACCTGTGACTTGACGATCAGGCGCTCCAGCACCTTGCGCCCCGCGGGCGTGCGGATGTCCAGCGCGAGCGACTCCTTGCCACGGTTGCAGGTCATGAAAGTGACGCTGGAGTCGCCGTAGAACGGCGGGCCGAAATGCCGCCCCTCCTCACCGGTCAGCGCCTCGACCTTGATGACGCGCGCGCCGAGGTCGGCAAGCACCATCCCCACATATGGTCCCGCGATCAACCGCGACAAGTCGACGACGGTGATGTCTTTGAGAATGCCCGTCACGGCGCCTCCTCCTCTTACTTGGCGCCGCGCGACCGGCCGCGGAAAGCGGCAATGCCGGCGCGATGTTCGGGCGTGTCTTCGAGCACCGCCATGTGCGACGACACCATGTCCAGGTGGGTCGAAAGCGCCATGCTCTGGCTCTGGTAGACGGCGCGGCGGAAGAAGCGCACGGCCTGCTGCGACTTGGCGGCGATGCTGCGCGCCAGCTCGCGGGTGGCATTCATCAGCTCAGCGTCGGGCACCACGCGATTGACCATGCCGATACGCTCCGCTTCTTCGGCGGTGACCACACGACCGGTCCAGAACAGCTCGAGCGCGCGCGCAGTGCCGACGAGGCGCGGCAGGAACCAGGCGCCGGCGTCACCGGCGATCAGCCCGATGTTGATGTAGCTCTCCGCCAGCGTGGCCGATTGCGCCATCAGCCGCAGGTCGCACATCAGCGCCATATCGCACCCGGCGCCGCGCGCCGGGCCGTTGATGGCGGCGATAATCGGCTTTTCCATCCGCTCGATCAACAGCGCGATGCGGTGAACGTGCCGATAGAGAAAGTTCTTGCGTTCCAGACTGTCGAGTTTGCTGAACTTGGCCATCTCCTCGAAGTCGCCGCCGGCACAAAAGCCGCGGCCCGCGCCGGTGACAACGATGACCTTGACGCGATCATCGACCTCGGCCTGTTCGAGCGCCACGCGCCAGGCATCGATCATGTTGAGATCGAACGCGTTGAGCTGCTCCGGCCGGTTGAGCGTCAGCGTGCCGATGCCGTCGGCATCGGTGTCGAATCGAATCGGGGGTTCGGCAGGCAATCTGGATCTCCCATGCGGGTATGATTGGC
>Ga0082335_1004804_pt1 | contig 19726 bp, 24 predicted proteins | sample Subgrocontami58m_FD_72375 | JGI IMG/M metagenome (GOLD analysis project Ga0082335, IMG submission 72375) | Subsurface groundwater microbial communities from S. Glens Falls, New York, USA - GMW37 contaminated, 5.8 m (SPADES assembly) (version 2) ... | reverse complement strand
TTGAGCGGGAACCATTTGCCGGTATCGGCAAACCGGAACCGTTGAAGCACCAGTTGTCCGGCTTCTGGTCGCGCCGCATAGACTCTCAACATCGTTTAGTATATTCCGTTTGTGATGACACGCTGTGTATTGCTCAATGTCGAGATCATTATTGAGTTCATGAGTCTAACTTACTAAATATATGAGCCTACTATATCTTGGCCGACATCAGCGGGCTGCCCGGGAAAAACAGCAAGGAAAGGGCCATGTATTTACTTCAGAAAACCGGTGTCGCCTGTGTTCCCGGCGAGGCCTTCTATCATGATGACAGTGGAGAATATCTGGCCCGTTTCTGTTATGCCAAAGATGATCCGATTCTGGATGAAGCCTGCAAGAGGATTGAGAGCTTGCGGCTCTAGGACACAGTTATGCGCACCGCCACGCGAGGATGGCGATTTTATTATTGGTAAAAGGGTTTTGGGGGTCAGGTCTTGAAATTTAGCGTTTTGCCGGGGGTGTGAGACCTTCCCCTGTCTAATCTATCCCGAATAAATATTGTAGTTGAATATTGTATAGATATGCGGTAGGCTTCGTTCCCTGGAGGTGATAGCGGATGGCTTACATCGAACGAAGAATAAGCGCTGCGCTGGGGCAAGCGGCGCGCGAATACCCTGTCGTCACCGTAACGGGACCGCGCCAGTCCGGAAAGACGACGCTCGTCAGGCATCAGTTCCCCGATTATGCGTATGTCAATCTGGAGTCCCCGGACGACAGGCGCTTTGCAACGGAGGACCCGCGATCGTTCCTGAAACGGTATGCTCCGCCGGTTGTCTTCGACGAGATTCAGCGGGCGCCGCAGTTGCTAAGCTACATCCAGGTCGAGGCGGATGAGCATCCGCAAGAGACGGGCCGGTATATTCTTACCGGGAGTCAGCAAATGGACCTGCGGGCCGCCGTGAGCCAATCCCTGGCCGGACGCACCGCCCTTTTGCGGCTGCTTCCCTTCTCTATCGCCGAGCTCCGCGACGCCGGAATCATACTCGACAGGGACGAATACCTCTATAAAGGCTTCATGCCCCGGCTTTACGAAGCCGAGCTCCAGGTTACGTCGCTCTATCGGAATTACTATCAGACCTATGTCGAGCGCGACGTCCGGCAATTCGCGGCAATCCGCAACATCATTGCCTTTGAAACCTTTTTGCGGCTTCTGGCGGGCAGGGTGGGGCAGGTGGCGAGCATGAGCGATCTGGCAAATTCCACCGGGGTGAGTTCGACGACGCTGGCCGAATGGCTGGGAATCCTCGAAGCGTCATTCATTGTTTTTCGCCTGCCGCCCTACTACAAGAATTTTGGCAAGCGTCTCATCAAATCGCCGAAGCTCTATTTCATCGAGCCGGGACTTGTCGCCTATCTTCTGGGCATCAGGGAGGTTGGGCAGATTGCCACCCACCCGCTTCTCGGCGGATTGTTCGAAAACCTCGTCGTCGCGGAGGCCCTGAAAGCCCGGCTCAACAAAGGGGAAGAACACGGTCTCTATTTTTTCCGGGACAACAACGGGCTCGAAGCAGACCTGGTCATCGAAAACGCCGCGGGACTTACGCCCATAGAGATCAAGGCGTCGCGAACGTTTTCGCCTGATTTCTGCAAGGCCTTCCCGCACCTGCAAAAGATCGACAAGGCGTTCGGCCCGGGCCTGGTGATCTACGCGGGCGATCAGGAAACAGAGTTCAAGGGCGCCCATGTCCGCAATTTTTTTGGGTCAGGTCTTGAAATTTAGCGTTTTGCCGGGGGAGAGACAAGTGATGGGTGCTGAGGACTGAGTAAAGAGGGCTTATAATAAGTGATTGAGGTTGTCAGGAAGTTTTACGGGAAATAAATAAGATTGCCACGGCGCGAAAGCGCCTCGCAATGACAAGGGGTGAAATAAAGGTCACCACTCATCCCCGTCCTGTCGGCCCGAACATATTCCTTGACAAAATATTCCCTGTAGTGAATAATCATGTGGGGAGACTTGAAGATGTCTTCATTTAGTCATCCCGGACTTGATCCGGGATCCAGAATGTGTTGAAAATACTGGATTCCGATTTTCATCGGAATGACGATTCTGAGGATTCAAAAGAAATTCAAAGTCTCGGAGAAGATTATCCAGAGGAGCGACCCATGAGATTTTCTGAAGAAAGTATTCATGCCGTTAAAGACGCTGTCCACGCTGCGTTTCCTGGTCAATCAAAGGTGTTTCTGTTTGGTTCTCGGGTATATGACAACAAACGTGGCGGCGACATTGACTTGCTGGTGGTGAGCGATTTGCATCGAAGCGCAATGGAATCAGCTAAAATCAGGGCAGTTGTCAAAATCCAGATGGCCTTGGGAGATCAAAAGATCGACATGGTCGTCACCGCTGATCCACATCTGGATTCACGACCGGTAGTGCGCGAAGCGCTGCGGAATGGAGTTGAACTATGACCGATATCTTGAGGCTTAAAGTTGAGTCGGCGCTGCTTGAAGGCGAGGCTCATCGGTTGCGTCTAATCAGCGGCAAGGGGAAACTGACGCCATTCTTCCCGCTTGCGTCCGAATCGCTTGAGGGCCTGGCGGATGAAACGGTTTCTTACCTGGATCAATTCATCTACCGTTTCACAAAATTGCAGGACGCCATGGGTACACGGCTCTTTCCGGCTTTGGTCTGCATGATAACGGGGAGTGACGCACCACGCCCATTCCTCGATATTTTAAACCAGTTGGAAAAAGTCGGCATCATTTCTTCATCTGAGACGTGGCAGACATTACGGGTATTACGCAATAATTTGGCACACGAGTATCCGGGCAGCAGTGAACAGTGCGTGGCAACAATAAATATGCTTTTTGTAGAGTGGCATCAACTCGAAGCCATGTTCCTTGCCGCAAGAGTTTATTATGAGGAAAAATTATTGCCACTGCTTGCCAGCCAATAGCCTGCACCAACAGGTAGCGGCATCGTGATTTGAGAGAAGAAATGAAAGCAGAAAAATATACCGATTTTTTCGAGGAAGCTGAAAAGAGCATGTCGAAAGACAGCATCCGCCGCGCTGAGGGAGAAGCAAATAAAATCATGTTGAATCTTGGGCTGGCGGAGCTGCGAAAACATGCGGGGCATTCCCAATCTGAAATCCCGGGATACCGGCAATCGAGTGTTTCAAAGATCGAAGCGAGGAAAGACATGAAGATATCGACACTTGTTTCTTATTGCCGTTCTCTCGGCCTGGGGGTTGAGATCAACGCGGTTCAGGTCAATCAAAAAGGGAAGAGCATCAGGAAGAACCTCTTGCGCATAGCATCATAATATACGACACCTAAAATATAAAACCTAAAAATTAAAGGTACTTTCCATGTCATTAGAACTAAGTGAATGGCACGAATGGGTCATGCAGTCTGAGATCCGGAATATGTCCATCGAATGCGACCGGGTTCGCGGGATCAATCTTTCCCAAGGGGTCTGCGATACAGTCCATTAGGGACAGAGCCCTATTTTCCGTCCCCTTGGAAAATAGGGCTCTGTCCCTAATTACGGCCGGCATTTGAGGGGCTTTCGCTGACCGAGCGGCGCTTTCTCGAAAACGGCAGCGGGCCGCCGGGGATCGCCCGGAAAAAGGGTCCCGAGGCAATCTACTACAACGCCGGTTCCTGCGTGCATCCACGCTGCATCACCGGCATCGAAATCACCGCACAACAGAATGCGGGCGGCCCAATCCGTCCGCATTTTTCGTTGGTAAAATGGGCCGTCCAGCCCGCCGCCGTTGAAACGCCTTCCCTTGTTATTGGTCGCACCGTGTTGGAGGAGTAAGTTTTGGTGGTCAGGTCTTGCGTTTTAGCGTTTTGCACTAATCAGTCCATTCCGAAAAAGTCTTGACTTTTTCGGAATGAAGGATAGAATGGCCGCAATGAAGAGATACCTAAGAATACATTCAGAAAGATCTTAAAAGAAAAATCGTCCTGATTACCGGTCCGAGACAGGCCGGCAAGACGACCCTGGCAAAGATGCTCAGTCATAATTTCGATTATTTCAATTATGATTATGCCGAACACCGCCTGAGCCTGCTGGATAAGTCATGGGATCGCGCCAAAGAACTGGCTATTAGGGACAGAGCCCCTATTGTTTTGTTGACACGCCATTCCGTACAACCTCAACTTGATCGATGCCGAGAATATCACGTGCTATAGCAGTAGGTTACCCCCACCACGTCACCCAGCGGGGCAATTACCGGCAGACCGTGTTCGCCGCGGCGGAGGATTACGCCCGTTATCTGGAATTGCTCATCCAATATTCCCGGCGGCACAATCTTGAAATCTGGGCCTACTGCCTCATGCCGAACCATGTCCACATCGTCGGCGTTCCCGGCGCCGAGGACACACTGGCGAGCGTCTTCAGAACCGTCCATATGCTCTATTCCCAGTATTTTAATAACAAGGCCAACGCCGTAGGACATCTCTGGCAGGGCCGGTTTTACTCCTGCGCCCTGGATGAACGCCATGTTTATGCGGCGGTGCGGTATGTGGAGCTGAATCCGGTGCGGGCGGGCCTCATCGCCACTGCGCATGATTACCCGTGGTCAAGCGCGAAGAGCCATGTAAGCGGCATTGCCGATGGCGTTCTTTATGGTCCTTGTTTTCTTGACGAAACGGTGCGGGACTGGAAGGAATACCTGAATGAAGCTCCGGATGCCGAGGCCCAGGACGGCCTATTTAAGTCAACCAAAACAGGTCGCCCCTGCGGTGGAAATGAATTTGTCGCGCAAGTGGAGGATATTCTCGGGCGCCGCTTCACGACCCGTCCCGCCGGCCGACCCTATGCCCACATTGATGAAAAAGAGGATGGTAAATAATAGGGCTCTGTCCCTAATTGGACTAATTGGATAATATTTTCTTGCATAATTTGCAACAAGACTGCATATTATCTGCATGTGGATCACAAGACATTCTGAAAATCTACTCCGGCGCATGGCAGGGCAGTTTCCGGCCGTGATCGTTACGGGCGCACGGCAGACAGGGAAGACCTCAATCCTGCGGCGGATGTATCCACAGGCTTCTTTCCTCAGCCTCGATCTTCCGGCCAATGCCGAAGCGGCCCTTACCGCGCCGGAACAACTGCTGGAGCAATACCCGGAGCCGGTGATCATCGACGAAATCCAGTACGCTCCTTCTTTGCTGCGGCATCTCAAGTACCGGATAGACCGGAATCGATCCCCGGGGCGGTATTTCCTCACGGGATCGCAGGTGTTTCAGCTCATGCAGGGTGTTTCGGAGAGCCTCGCCGGCCGGTGCGCGATTTTGAGCCTGAACACCCTTTCCCGGGCGGAATTGCTGGATGCCGGCTTGCCGATTGAGGAAACGTCCTATATCTTCCAGGGCGGATATCCGGAGCTGCATGTCGGGGCCGAGGCGGCGTTATGGTATCCCGCCTATGTGGCCACCTATCTGGAACGGGATGTACGCAACATTTTGCGGGTTGTGGAACTAAGGGATTTTAATCGGTTCATCCGTGCCTGTGCCCTCCGGACAGCGCAGGTTCTCAATTACTCCGATATCGCCAGGGATGTCGGTATCGCACCCAACACTGCCCGTAAATGGCTTAGCCTCTTGCAGACATCGGCCGTTGTCGCCCTGATCGAGCCGTATTGGGGAAATCGAACCAAGCGGTTGATCAAGGCGCCGAAGTTGGTTTTTCTGGACACCGGTTTGGCGGCCTTTCTGGCCGGATTTCGTTCTGAGGACGAGTTGTTTGCTTCCTCTCTGGCGGGCGCTTTCTGGGAGTCTCATGTTTTCGGACAAATCGTCCGGCAGAGTTCGTCAGGCGGGGACGCCTCCGTGGTGCACTATTGGCGTACCGCCAACGGAGCGGAAGTCGATCTGGTCATCGAACAGGCGGGAGGTATGGTCCTGGCCGTCGAGTGCAAATGGAAAGAGCACCCCGACATTGCGGATGCGACCGGCCTCCGGGCTCTGGAAGCCGTAGAGAAGGACCGCATCAAGGAAAAATTTATTGTATGCCGCACAAAGGCGGTCTACAAACTTGCCGATGGGACCTGGGTGATGAACATGACGCAATTCCTCAAAAATTTGGTTTAAATAGGGACAGAGCCAATACTGTTCGGCATGATATTTTCCCATAATCATCAGTATTCTAATTCCTTGATATAACGTGACAAATAGCAATTAACTTCTTCAAACACGGTGGACAGGTAGTACAGGGCAGACAGGCCAATTCCCCGCCGTAGCAATGTAGTCAATGAATATATGCAGTTACAGATTATGCCTCTTCAGCCAAGATTCGTGCCGAACAGTATTGGTCATGTCCCCGTATTTCCGAAGTTCCATTCCGATCGTGCCTATTACAATACCGGCTCCTGCGTTCATCCCCGCTGCATCACGGCCATTGAGATCACGCCGGGGAAAGAGGGGAAGTCTGCCTTCACCCTCATCAAGTGGGGCTATGCAGCCCAAGGCGCGGGGCGGACACTGGCTATCGAAAGGGAAGTGCTGAGTGAAAATAAGTGCTGCGTGCCCCTACTTCAACTTGACCATCCAGCAATATCAGCGTATATTTCACGTCAAAGGACATACACAAAATCAGAGGAGGTGAAGTGATATGCCGCAAGTCAATATTCAAGGACAGCCTACTGATCACATACAGAGCTTTATCAAAATAGGCATCGAAAACCAGTTGAGGATCATCATCAAGTGGGCCGGTGAGTACGAAACGCTGGAGCATCTCGAGGAAGATCAACGCGAGCTTCAGGAGTTTAACCGGTGCTTATAACTGAGTATTTTCAGAAAATTGAAGCGAATATTGCCGCCTGTCCGAACGTAGTTGAGTCACAACTCACAAAAGATATCCGTTCTCTTCACATTGGTATCGTTGAAGGAATGCTCACCTTTACAGATGAATCTGTTCTTAGGTGAATAGGGGCAGGCATGTTCCCGCAAAGTACAGAGGTTTTGATTGGCGATGTCACTGATCAAGTGGCGGTCCAATCTGCAATGCGAGGCGTGGATGCAGTCATTCATATGGCGGCGCTTCTGCACATTGTCAATCCGCCGCCTGAATTACGTGAAAAATACGAGCGCGTAAATATTGGCGGAACAGCGACGGTAGTTGAGGCTGCAATCAAGGCTGGTGTGAAGCGCGTTGTTTTGTTCAGTACGATTGCGGTGTATGGGCCTTCAGGTGGTCGCGTGCTCAATGAGATGTCGCCAACTCATCCTGACACTTTTATGCGCAGACAAAATGTGCTGCCGAACAGATTGTCTTGAGTGCGAAAGGCGCCGACGGTGGGAATCGGGGGACACGACTTTGTCATGTCCCCCGATTCCCACCCCATTTTCCTTTTATTCCTGTTGGAAATGGGATCAATCGACGGACGCTGGTTTATGATAAGGATGTAGGTCGGGCGGCTGCGCTGGCTGTTTCTCATCCTGCTGCTGCGGGGCGGGTATTCAATGTAACGGATGGCGGGTTTCATAGCTTGAATGAAATTATTGAATCCATTTGCGCTGCCCTTGGGCGGAAACCGCCCCGGTTACGCGGGCGACGATTGACAAATATACTGAGGATGTTGCTGTTGATGGAAGTCTCATTCAAAAAGAACTCGGTTTTGTACCCCAGTAGTGACCTTTGCACAACTTGCTTCGAAAGGCCCCATCCTTTACTGGTCCTCAACTCCTCACAGATGGCCGTCCCCGAATATACCACCCAATAATAAAGGTTGATTTTAAGGTCAGTAGTGTATATACAAAAAGTATATATGGTGTGTAGGGGTGATAAAATGGAAACAGCAAAGTTATTTCAGAATGGGAGCTCTCAAGCGGTAAGGCTGCCTAAGGAATTCAGGATTACCGGCAATGAGGTGAAAATATTCAAACAAGGTAACCGTGTTATACTGGAGCCCATAGAAACGACTTGGGACCCGTTGTTTGAATCTCTCGGTGAATTTCCGGAAGATTTCATGAAAGACGGTCGTAATCAACCCGGCATGCAGAAAAGAGAATCTTTCTAATGCGCTATCTGCTTGATACCGATATTTGCATATACCTCATAAAAAAACACTCATCCGAGATTCTTGAGCGATTCCGAAAACATTCACCTCAGGATGTTGCAATTTCCACAATCACCCTCTTTGAGCTTCAATATGGGGTGGAAAAAAGTCAATACAGGCAACGTTCCGAGGATGCCCTTGATAAATTCCTGCTGCCATTGAACATTATTGATCTGGATCGTTCCGCTGCTATTGAAACCGCAGCTATTCGTGCGCAACTTGAAAAGAAAGGGATATCAATCGGACCTTATGATCTTCTAATAGCCGGTCTTGCCCGATCACGAGACATGATATTGGTGACTAACAACACCAAAGAATTTGAAAGAGTTGTTGACCTACACCTGGACAACTGGGCCTAATTAGACAGAGACAATTAAAATTGTAGGGATGATTTTAGATTCTTGATTTTGGATTAATAAGTCGAAAAGATTTATTGATTCATACCGCCAATACCTGACCCATTCCTGCATAAAAGTGCTTGTGTAAAGTTATATTTAGGTGGATAAAGTCATTGCATAAAAAACAATATTGTGTATTTATCGCCGCATGAAACGCAACCTAACCGAATTTTTAAATGACTGGAAATCATCCGCGAACCGAAAGCCCCTGATTATCCGGGGTGCCCGGCAGGTTGGAAAGACCTATATACTGAAAGAATTCGGTAGCGCAGCCTTTCCCCGTTGTCACTACGTTAATTTTGAAGAGGATGAACGGCTCGGGCGGATTTTTGAGCAGGATCTGAGACCAGGTCGTATTCTCGACGAATTGCAATTTTATCTCGATCAGATCATCGATCGTTGCCGGGACCTGGTGATCTTTGATGAGATCCAGCGCTACCCCAAGGCCCTGACCAGTCTGAAATATTTCTCCGAGGATATGCCGGAATTAGCCCTGTGCGCTGCCGGATCGCTCTTGGGCGTGACGCTGCATGAGGACTCATTCCCGGTCGGAAAAGTTCAGTTTCTGGATATGTACCCTCTTTCTTTTGATGAATTCCTCGAAGGTGTGGGAAAGGAACGACTGGCCGAATTGATCCGGAAACATGACTTAACCCAGCCCCTTCCGGAGACGGCCCACGAACAATTATGGGTTATGTGGAAGCATTACCTGGTCGTCGGCGGTCTGCCCGAAGCCGTGAACAATTATCGGGAGAGATCGGATAATTTGTATGAGGCCGTTCAGATGATCCGGAAGACCCAGCGGGACCTGCTGGATGCCTATCTGGCCGATATGGCTAAACATAGCGGGAAGAGTAACGCCTTGCATATCGAGAGACTCTGGCGGAATGTCCCGGCGCAATTGGCAAAGACACAGAACGGATCAGCCGGGAAATTCAAGCTTCGTGACGGCATACCCGGAATCCGCGGTTACGAAAGGCTATCCACGCCGTTAGACTGGCTCGAACGCGCTAACCTCCTCATTCGGGTTCCCATTGTAGACACGGTCGGAATTCCCCTTTTCGGGTATGTGAAGGAAAATCGCTTCAAACTTTATTTCTTTGATGTGGGACTGCTGGGAGCCGCAAGCGGCATTGCCCCGGCCACGTTCCTGAACTATGATTTCGGCAGTTATCAGGGGTACGTGGCGGAGAATTTTGTGGCTCAGGAACTGCGGACCGCAGGGGATAAGGCTCTCTACTGTTGGCAGGGTCGCACGGCCGAGGTGGAATTTCTTCTTGAAAAAGAGGGTGAAATCATGCCCGTGGAGGTCAAATCCGGATGGGTGACTCAATCCAAGAGCCTAAAGGTTTACACCGAGCGCTATCACCCCCCGAGGGCGTACATCCTGAGCGCCAACAATATAAGCCACAGAAACATCGTTCGTTATCTACCGCTCTATGCGGCCGGTCGCCTAGGTTAAAGGGGGGCAGGCAATTAGGGACAGAGTGCCTCAAATTTAACTTTTCGACTGATGTGTTTTCGTGTTATGAGAGCGATACTGGTAGCAAGGGATAGTTTATGAAGCAGTTGGTTAGAAACAAAAACTTCTGGTTAAAAGTTAATCAGCATCATCAGTTAACTTCTTTAGGTCTGGCCCATATTTTTTACAAAAAGCGGGCAGGAAAATGAACCAGAAGCAAAAATATGAAAATTCAAGGCTCTCTCAGAGGAGGTGAATTGTATGAGGAATTTGAAGACGGCCATTTCAATCCCGGAGAATATTTTTCTTCAGGCCGACGAAACGGCAAAAGTGCTGGGATTGAATCGCAGTCGGCTATATGCGGCAGCAATTGCTGAATTCTTGGAGAAGCATCGGGAAGGCAGCGTCAAAGCAAAGTTAAACGAGATCTATGCCCAAGAGAATTCTCAGGTCGATCCGATAGTTAATAAAGCTCAAATGACGGGATTGGCAAAGGAGGACTGGTGATGGTGAGGGCTGAGCGGTGAAACGGGGTGAAATCTGGTGGGCGGACCTACCTTTTTGGGGGTCAGGTCTTGAAATTTAGCGTTTTGCGGGGAAAGATAGTGCTGAGGGGCGGTGTGGCAATGGTGGGATGGGTTTTACGTGTTATGTTAACATGGCAAACATGAAGCGTATTGAGTTTTACAGGACAATAAACGGTGCATCCCCTGTTGAGGAATTTTTGGAGACTCTGGATGACAACCAGGCCAGAAAAGTACTCTGGGTGTTGCGTTTGATGAGGGAATTGGATCCGATACCGCCAAATTATTTCAGCAAGCTGGTCAATACGGACGATATCTGGGAAGTGCGTGTGCAGTACGGTGGTAACATTTTTAGGCTGCTCGGGTTCTTTGATGATGGGAAACTCATAGTGCTGACGGGTTTTCAGAAGAAGACGCAGAAAACTCCAAAGCAACACATCGAACTGGCTGAATCAAGAAAACGAGATTATTTGAGCAGGAGGTGAACTAATTATGGATGATCTGGAAAAATATATCGCCAAGCGGAAAAAACGAAGTGCGGCCTTTGCGCAGGGTTTTGATGCCGGCTATGAAGAGTTTAAGATTGGTGTCGTACTTCGGCAGGCGCGAGAGCAGGCCGGTATGACGCAGGAAGAGCTGGCGCAGAAACTTCAAACCAGAAAGTCGGCTATATCCAGGATAGAAAACCATGCCGATGATATACGGCTTTCCACCCTGCGCTGCATGGCAAAAGCCCTTGGTAAGCAACTTGTTGTTCATCTTGCCTGAGTTTCGGGACGAGGGACAGAGCCCTATTATTTGAGGAGTGGCATGAATAGGATATGAGGAGGCCAACGGTGAGGAATCAACCCTGCGGGATTAGAAAAAGGGTGTGAAAACATGTTGATAACGGTGGATAGACTATAGACATGAAACAGTTGATTCGAAATAAGAACTTTTGGGCGATGTTTGCCGTTGATGCATTTCTCAGCGGGTTGGCGTATTTTATTGCTTACGCTTTGCGCTTTGAAGGGCGAATTCCGGAAGATTACCTTGTCACTTTCAGGCAAACCATCTTTATTGCCGTACCGTTGAAGATGGTTTGTTTTATAGTCTTCAATCTTTACCGGGGGCTGTGGCGGTACACCAGCCTGGTTGATTTCCTGAATATCCTGAAGGCTACTTCGGCTGCCTCCGTCCTGCTTGTGCTGGTCAAAACATTTCTCTTCGGACTGGCGGGGTTTTCACATTCCATTGCGATCATGGATTACATCCTGACGTTATTCTTTATGGCCGGGTCACGTCTGGCAATCCGCATTGCTTTGGCTAATGAGCAGACGCGTCCGTCCCTATTCCTGAACGAAAAACATTATGATGGCAAAAGGTTGCTGCTCATTGGCGCTGGCACAACAGCAGAGCGCGTTATCCGCGAAATGCTGATAAACCCCGGCGTGAGGCTTGTCCCCATCGGTTTGCTCGATGATGACCATGAAAAAATAGGGAGATCTATCCATGGCATTTGCGTGCTGGGGAATATTGAGCAGATAAAATCGTATCGCGATTTTTTTGATGAGATTCTCATTACATCGCCTTCGGCCAGCAGCGCTCAGATGCAACGTATTGTTGCCGTGTGCAGAAGTACCGGTAAGCCTTTTAAAACCATGCCGGCCATTGCCGAGTTAATTGATGGACGCGTTTCTCTGAAGATGGTGCGGGAAGTCACCATCGCCGACTTGATCGGCAGGGAGGAAGTCCGCTTGGACAATAAGGATATAGAAAGTTACCTCCTGGGGAAGCGCGTTTTAATTACCGGCGCCGGCGGCTCTATTGGTGAGGAGCTCGTGCGGCAGATTGCGCGGTTTCGGCCGCAAGCTCTGGCCCTGCTGGATTTCAGCGAATTAAATCTTTATAAGGTGGAGATGGAATGCCGGGAAATATTAGCCTATAAAGATGTTTGCGCCTATCTTGTCGATTTGCGGAACCCCGGCGCGACAGAACGTGTCTTTCAGGAATTTAAACCACAGGTTATTTTCCATGCTGCCGCTTATAAACATGTGCCGATACAGGAAGTAAATCCCTGGGAAGCGGTCCATAATAATCTACTGGGAACGAGGAACACGGTGCTTTCCGCCATCGCCTGCAACGCCGAGAAATTCATCCTTGTTTCTTCGGACAAGGCCGTGCGACCCACCAATGTCATGGGGACGACAAAACGCATTTGCGAAATTCTTTCTTCCAGCTTCAATGGCAGTGTTAAAACGGTATTTCTTGCCGTGCGGTTTGGCAATGTGCTGGGCAGTTCCGGCTCGGTTATTCCCCTTTTCCGCCAACAGATAGCTGCCGGCGGCCCGATAACGATTACCCATCCCGATGTCACCCGCTATTTCATGAGCATTCCCGAGGCCGCCCAGCTTATTTTGCAGGCCGGTGCGATGGGTAAGGGTGGGGAAATCTTCATCCTGAAAATGGGCGAACCCATGCGCATCGTCGATTTAGCCCATTCCATGATCAAACTAAGCGGTTTAGAACCAGGCAAAGATATCGAAATTGTGACGACAGGCATGCGGCCGGGAGAAAAACTCTACGAAGAACTGATTACGGAAGGCGAAGGGATTATCCCGACGCATCACGAAAAGATCCTGGTGCTGCGGGGAAATCATCATTTTTCCTTCGCAGAAATTTCGGCGGCGGTTGATGAATTAGTCGTCATCGCAAATGGGTTTGACGCCGAGGCCATAAAAAGGAAACTGAAAGAGATCGTGCCGGAATATACGCCGCAGTGAAGGATGATTCCGGATTCCCGCTTTTGCGGGAACGACAGTGGGGGAGCAAGTATATGAAGGGCGGACAATCATGATTCTGGTCACGGGGGGGGCGGGTTACATCGGGAGCCATGTGGTGCGGCAGCTTGCGGAGACGGGGCAGCGGGTGGTGGTTTTTGACAATCTCTCGACTGGTTCGCCTGCTGCTTTGCTCCATGGCGAAGAGTTGGTTGTGGGAGATCTTGGCGATACGGCGGCGCTCCAGGCGCTTTTTGAGGAGCATCCTGTCCATACGGTGCTGCATTTTGCCGCTTCCATCGTGGCGCCGGAGTCGGTCACGAATCCGCTCAAGTTTTACAGCAACAACACCCGCAACACCCTGAATCTGCTTACCGCTTGTGTTCGTTTCGGGGTGCGGCGGTTCATCTTTTCCAGTACGGCGGCGGTTTATGGTTTGCCGGAAACCGGCGTCGCTGCGGAGGAAAGTCCGACCGTTCCCATCAATCCCTATGGCACTTCCAAACTGATGAGTGAATGGATGCTACGGGATACGGCCCTGGCACACGGCATGAAATATGTCGCGCTCCGCTATTTCAATGTGGCGGGCGCCGATCCGCAGGCGCGGATGGGGCAGCGGACGCCCGATGCCACGCACCTGATCAAGGTTTGCTGCCAGGCGGCGCTGGGGATGCGGTCAGCCGTCGCTATTTTCGGCACGGACTATCCGACCCCAGACGGCACGGGGATTCGTGATTATATCCATATCGAGGATCTGGCAAGCGCCCATCTGGCGGCGCTCAAGTATCTGGAAGGGGGCGGCGATTCGACGACGTTTAATGTTGGTTACGGCCAGGGCAGCAGTGTCCGGGAGGTGATCAAGGTGATGAAAGAGGTCACGGGGGTTGAATTTGCCGTCCTGGAAGCGCCGCGCCGCCCGGGAGATCCAGCCAGTCTGGTGGCTAAAGCGGAGCGCATCAGGAAACGGCTCGGCTGGCAACCGCGCTTCGACGATCTTCCGACGATCGTTGCCGATGCCTGGCGGTGGGAGCAGCGGTTAAATAATGCTCTTGAATTATGATGGCCTCGTAAAAAGTCCCAAATTCCCTCCTCCTTGACGGGGGAGGGTTAGGGTGGGGGTGACAACATGTCGCATTAACACATGTTTTTCCCCCTCCCCTCAATCCCCTCCCGCCAGGGGAGGGGAAGCGTGACTTTTTACGAGGTCATCATACACGGCGAATCTTTTTTCTTCTTTTGCGACCGAATATTCAAATACAAAAATAAGAGGTGAATCAGATGAAGATTATCGCGCTGGTTGCCAGCCCGCATGGCCTCAAAGGAAACACTGCGGCGCTGCTGCGGTACGTGGTGGAGGGTGCGGAGGCCGAAGGGGTCAGTACGGAGATTGTCGTCCTTAAGGGGGATACAGTATTGCATTGTCTGGCATGCGACATCTGCCATATAAAAGGCAGGTGCATGCAGAATGACGATTTTTTGGCCATCAAAGCCAAGATCGCCGGAGCCGAGGGGCTTATACTTGCCAGCCCGAATTACATCAATAATGTGAGCGCCCAAATGAAGGGATTTATGGACCGGTGCTGCGGTGTCGTGCATTGCATGCAATTTTGGGGCAAATACGGGGCGTCGGTGGTGACATCGGGCGGGGAAGGCGACGAACCGGTTGCGAAGTACATGAACCAATTTCTCATTATGACGGGAGCGGCGCCCGTGGGAGCTGTTTCCGCAAATATGTCCGTCATGCCTGCCGAGGACTTCACCGAGGAGCTACGGGAGCGTGCCCGGGAGCTGGGCAGAAAACTGGTTACGGCGTTGCGTACGAGCGAGGTCCCGCCAGAAGTGGAGGCGCGGAAGAACGCTTTTCGAGAGCGCATGCGCTCGCTTATCGCATGGAAGAAAGAAGAATGGCCGTACGAGTACCAATACTGGAAAGACGGTATGGGCTTATAGCGGCCTAAATGCCGCCGCTTTTGACATACGCTGACGGCAAAGAAATGTAATTTGCACCCTTTCCTGCGGTTGCAAATGATTGTATCCGAGTTTTAAAACCCTGCCCGGTATTAATCCACCTGCGTGCTTGTGTAGGCGCTATCCAGGACACTGAACACAGCGATGCTGCGGTTGATTCCCTTGATATGGGGGAATGATAGCTTTTCCGCCTTCACATGGTTTTGAACGTGGCGATAGGTTTCTTCACAAATCAGAATCTGCCCTGCCTCGGCCAGGCGCTCCAGGCGGGCCGCCAGATTCACGGGAGATCCCAGCACCGTGTATTCTTTTTTTCTCAGCGAACCGAAGATCCCGGCCATTACCTCTCCGGTACTGATGCCGATGCCAATGGCTATTTGCCGCTCCTCCTGGCCTGCCGCGGCATTCATTTCTGCGATAGTTTCTCTCATCCGCAGGGCGCTCTTTACGGCCCTGAGCGCGTCGTCAGCGGCGGCGAGCGGCGCTCCAAAAATGCCCATGATATTATCGCCGATATGTTTGTCGAGGGTGCCGTCAAATTCATAAATAATGTTGTCCAGAGGAGAAAAATAGCGGTGGTTCAGGATTTCGGCCAGGATTTCCGGGGACATGTTTTCTGCCATAGCTGAAAAACCGCGGATATCGGAGAAAATGACGCTCACCGTCTGGCGGCGGGGGAGAAGGCTGGCGCCTCTGGCCTGCAATTCCCGGAGGACGGGCTCGGAGACAAATTGCTTGAGCCGCTTCTTCAGAGTATATTCCCGCACCTTGGCCTTCAGTTCATTATTGTCGAAAGGTTTCGTCAGAAAGCCGTCCAAACCGGCATTGACCGCCTCGATGGCGCTGGCCATTGTGGCATAGCCGGTGAGCATGATGCGGGTAATTTCGGGGTTGATCCTGCCGATTGCCGTCAGCGTTTCCATGCCATCCATGCCGGGCATCTTGTAATCAGAGATGACCGTTTCAATGGCCCGCCCGTTATTTGCGACGATGTTGATTGCCTGGGCGCCGTTTTCCGCCAAAAGGACATGATAGCCATCGTTTTCCAATATTTTGCGCAGGGCTCGCCTGACTCCTTCTTCATCGTCCACGACCACCAGTTCCCTCATGTCTGCCTCCGGTGACATGGCAATTCAATCACCATGGACGTGCCGATGTTTTCCACGCTGGTTACATCCATGCTGCCGCCATGCCGTTTAATAATCTCGTGGGATACATAAAGACCGAGCCCCGTGCCCTCGCCCACGGTCTTGGTAGTAAAAAAGGGCTTGAAAATGTCTTTCTGCAATGCGCCGGGGATGCCTCGGCCCGTATCGCGACATTCGATCACAACGCGATCACTATCTTTTGCGTAATGTGTGTTAAGAATGATTTTACCCTTGCCGTCGGGCAAGGATTGGAGGGCATTCTTTATGACATTGATAAAAACCTGGCCGAGGTTGGCAAAGTTACCTTCTATGACCGGCAAGTTCTCGTCATAGTTTTTTTCTATTTCCACCGGGAGATATTTGTATTGGTTGTACAGGATGCGTAAGGCGTCATCGAGGGCCAGGTTGACCAGGACGGGTTCAACATACACCTGGGTTTTCCGGGAAAGGTCGAGCAGACTGCCGACAATCTCTCCCATGCGCCGCAGTTCTTTAAGAGAGAACCTGAGATCGTCCGCCACCTCGTCCTGATGCGGCGTTGCCTTTTCAATGCTTTCCAGACTGCTTTGAATCAGACTGGAAGCGCCTGCCAGGGGATTGTTAAGTTCATGGGCGGCACCGGCTACAAGTTGTCCGATGGCGGCCAGGCTTTCCGATTGTATCAATTGCTGCTGCGTTCTCTCCTTTTCCTCCAGCGTCTTGCGGAGCGAAGCTGTCCGTTGCGCCACCTTACGCTCCAATTCTCTGTTCAGCTCCTCTATTTCTTCATAGGCGAGGGCATTTTCTATGGCGGTCACGCTTTGGTTGGCGATGGTTGTCAGAAGCTCCATATCTTCCTGAACAAGCAATTCCCCCGATTTCTTTTCGCCCAAAGCAATTATTCCTACCAGCCGGTGGGCGGAGAGCAGCGGCACCAGCATTGCAACTTGCAGGGTATCGAAGAATTGCCGGACTGCTTGCCTGTCTGCAAGGGGCAGGGGCAGCCGTTCCACCGCAATTTTACTGAGGGGTAGCGCCTGCTTTTCAAAGAAAATAACCAGAGGATGGGTGCGGTCAATAATTATATCGAAGGTGTTGGCATTTCCCGCTTGTTTATCTGTAGCGATGTTAAAGCCAGCCGTGGCGCGGTCATAAAGAAGCAAAAAAACGCTCTCCACTTGCAGCGCCGTTGTGATGGATTGCAACAGGAGGTCTCTCACTTGATGAAGTTTTAAAAGAGATGCCAAGTCGCCGCTGATTTTTTTTAGTAGTTGCTGGTAGTCATAGCGGCCCCGAAAGAAAAAGTTGTCAATGCCCTGTCGCACCTTTTGATGGAGGGGATTGAAGAGGAATACCATAAAGATAGCCAGGAAAAAGGGCAAAACGACGGTGCTTTTTTCAGACGGAACCAGTACGCTGTTGAAAAAATAAATGATGACAACGTAGGAAACCGTCACAAGAGCCGTCAGGATGAAATAGAAAAGACTGCGGCGGAGGACGGCGTTCATGTCCAGCAGGTCATATTTGAGCACTCCGAAGGCCAGCACAATTGCCGGGATGAAACTGAAGTTGCCGGGTGGATATATGGGAAAACCCAGGATAGGTAAAATATTTGCGACCAAAAGGACGATGCTCAATCCTATGCCTCCCAGGATATACTTGATGCGGTTTTTCAGCTCATTTTCCCGGGCTCGGTGCATCGCCGCAAATAATGCAAAAAAACAATAGGAGACTGACAACCCTGCGGCTGCCATGAAGACGTAATAAAGGGGGCCGGCCTGGGCGATTCTGCCAAAGCTATAGATATTTAAACCGCTGATAAAAAGATCGGTAGGAATGAAGAAGAGCAAGCTGAGGCTGAAGATGTAGGCCAGACGCTCCAGCCAGGCGCGCCCGGTGATGCCGATAAAGACATGTACGAACTGAATGAAGATGGGCAGACTGAAGACAAAGAAAAAATATGTGGTCCGGTCAACTTTCAGAGCCACGCTTTCATCGGGGATGAGCGAAACCAAGGCCACGTCGGCGTTGATCAGCGCTCCTAAAAAACAGATCCCGGCAAAAAGGAAGGTAGTGCGATTTCTTTTACCCCTGAAAAGGGCAACAAGCGACAAAGACAAAAGGACGAGAAAACCGAGCACCGGGGGCGCGGAGTAAGCGTAGGAGTTCTGCAAGTAGAGAAGCATATGCGTGCCTTACTCCTTTCACCCCTTCAGTGAATAAATGGCAAGACCTCGACTTCAATTGCAAATATGTTTTCTAAAAAATTTTGCCCCCGCTGAAGCGGCCGGGGGCGTGGTTCATAGGCAATGCTAAAAGACGAAAACGGCCACCGCGAGGACGGTCGTGTATCCCTGATTTTTTACGATGCTGGATTGGGTAATATTGCGGGTGCTGACAATCTTGCCGCTTATCTTAAAGATTTCCTTTTTTTCATCCCAGCTCTCATCAATATTGAAATCTATGCCCAATGTTGAAGCCAGCATGGCCGCGGCCAAATCCTCTGCATAGTCTCCCGCTTGCCTTTCCGTCTGGCCGAAGGCGTGGTGTTCGCTGATATAACCGTAGGTATTCCTGTCGGTGGGAACGGCGCATCCCACTGATGCAGCCAGCAATCGCCGTGGTTCATTGCTGCAACAGCGGCTGAGCACGCAGTAGGTGATGGCGCCGGGTTGCAACGATTTCAAACCCTGCGCCCGGGAGATTACCTTGCATTTCGGCGGCAGGATGCTGGAAACCTGAACCAGATTGCACTTTTCAATACCGGCATCCCGAAGTGCCAACTCAAAGGAGTGGAGTTCCTCCTTATGGGTGCCCACACCCTTGGTAAAAAATATCATTTTGGGGACAAGTACATTCAATTTATTTTCTCTCCTTTATTCGTATGGTTATATAAACTGCCTGTTTAAGGTTTATATCTTAATCCGGACAATCTTCCTGGGTCAAATAACCCATGACGCGATAGACCAGCTTGGCCGCCAGAAAATCCGGGGCGACCATTCCGGGGAGCGGGGCCAATTCGACCACGTCAAAGCCCCTGATCCGGCAATGGCGGGAGGTTTTTTTGATCAGGCCCAATACGTCCCTCCAGGTGAGTCCATCGGGTTCCGGCGTGCCGGTTGCGGGCATAATCGCCGGATCAAAAACGTCAAGGTCGATGGTTACATATACATCACCGGATAAACATTCGCTAATTTTTTCCAGCCAACCCTTTTCGCTGTGAATAAAATCCGCCGTAAAGGTACGCACATCGCTGTCGGCCATAAACATGGCTTCTGCCGCGCTCATACTTCGGATGCCCGCCTGCACCAGCGGGCACATTTCCGCAATGCGGCGGGCAACGGCCGCGTGGCTATAAGGACTGCCTTGATAAGATTTTCGGAGATCCGCGTGGGCATCAAGCTGCAGAACCGATAATCGTGGATATTTATCCTTCATTG
>Ga0082335_1004803_pt1 | contig 19730 bp, 13 predicted proteins | sample Subgrocontami58m_FD_72375 | JGI IMG/M metagenome (GOLD analysis project Ga0082335, IMG submission 72375) | Subsurface groundwater microbial communities from S. Glens Falls, New York, USA - GMW37 contaminated, 5.8 m (SPADES assembly) (version 2) ... | reverse complement strand
AAAAAGAATCTATGAAGAAGATGCCTCTTACCGTTGAACTGGAACCCGGCACGTATCATTGGTGTGCGTGCGGGAATACGAAAAATGAGCCGTTCTGTGATGGTTCACATAAGGGAACGGACAAAAAACCTCCCCCGTTTAAAATTGTGCTGAAAAGAAAATATGTAATTTGCAATTGCTATTTAACAAAAAACCCGCCATTCTGCGATGGTGTCTGTCGCCGTGTCAAAGCAGATCAAGCCTGAACGGAGGCTTTCTTACACGACAATGCAACTTTCGCGACGAAGCCACCTGACCAACATAGAAATATTATTACCTGAAAATCTTTTAAATCTCTCCTAACCCCTCTTTGTTAAAGAGGGAAACTGAAAAGTCCCCCCCCCGTGGAAAAGCCGGAGTACAGGACGTGCAAAGGCGGCTCAGGCTGCACGTCAGTAACTCCAGTTTTCATGACGTAATGGACTTCTGTTCAATTCCTCTTTATAAAATCTCCACTTTGGTAAAAATTTGTCCATGTAAGCAATAAATCTTTCATTATGGTGTCGTTCCAAGAGATGCACCATTTCATGGACAACTACATATTCGACACATTCCTTTGGCTTTTTTGCCAGTTCAAGATTCAACCAGATTCTTTTTGCTGCTATGCTGCAAGTGCCCCACCTGGTTTTCATTTTTTTGACGGCAAACTCAGCCACATTAACTTTTAATTTATTTTCGTATTGAGAAATTATTCCGGGAATAATTTCTTTCAGTCTTTGGCGGTACCATTCATCTACAATTTCTTGTCTTTTTCCGATACCCGTATTTGGCCGTATATACATTTCCATTGTTTCATGCCTTATTGCCACTTTTGGCAAAGCGTTATGTTCTATTACTTTTAACAGGTAACGCTTACCCAGGTGGTAATGACTTTCTCTGGTAATATATTCTCTTGGCGCTTCTCTTCCCTGTCTGAGAAACTTGCCTTGTTGTTTCTTTATCCAGCTCAGTTTTGAAATAGCAAATATCCTGACGGTATCCAAATCCATGCGTAAGGGCGCTGCTATTTTTACCCTACCCGTTGGCGGATAAACGCTCAGATACACATTTTTAATGTCTTTATGCGCCACATCAACGCAAATGTCACCAATCATTATTTGCCGCATCTCAATACTCATTTTGCTGTTTTATTATAGGGAAAATCCGTTCTACTTCATTTTTATCTTTCAGAATGTCATACAGCGCCTTTTTTATTTCTCTTTCCTTGGCTTCATTACCGCGCCAGTCAGCCTTCTTCACATATTTAACAGCTTCGTCCATAATAACAGCCAATTCCTCGTCACCATCGAGATTATTGTATAATGCCCGCCTGGCATTGCTTTTTTTAATGCTTTCCGGCAGATACTCTTGTGCAGGATTGCTCACTTTATTCGCCAATGCAGCAATCTTCTTTAAATATTCTTCATAACTGACGGCATTTGCTTTTCTTTCCTTAATAATTTCCTTCAAGAGCTTAGACATCTCTTCGAAGTAAGCCGGGTCTATCAAATGCTCTTTGATTATTTTCCGTCGGACGTTGTTTTCTATTGTTTCGGCGATGGCTTCCGTGCTGCTCTTTATGCCTTGCGGCAAATTGTTGACTGCCTTGGCAATCCCGCTTTTCGCAATAATATCAAGCAGCGTCTGGTCTCCAAACGGGTCTATTCTTTTGCTTTCTTCTGCCTGAATAAAGTTATCAATCAGATGCCGCATATCGGCTTCGTAGGCTTTCAAATCAAGCGTTTCACCGCTTGCCCTCCTGATTTCTTCCCTCAGATTCAAATAAAAATCAACCTGTTTTTTGATGTCTTCTATTTCTTTGGCCGAATATCCGGCTTCTTCCATTTCTCCGGCAATATTGGCATAGGCCCTTATCAATGCCACAGTTTGCTTATATAACGCCGTACGTTTTACCTCATTGGCTTTGAGGTCTTCTTCATTCTCAGGATTACCGCAGAAGTAGCGGATGTATGCCAGTGAATCTTTGGGTGGTGCAACGGGTTCACACAATAAGGCTATTTCTTCCAAAGCAGCGCCTAACCGCTCTCTGCCTGTTTTCAAACGGTCTTTCAATAACACATCTACATCTTCTTTCCGGAAATTATCGTAATCCAATTCAGATGTGTAAACGGCTACGGCGTCTTCCACTTTCCTGAACAGATCCTTGTAGTCAACAATGTATCCGAATTCCTTATCATCACTATCAAGACGGTTGACCCGGCAAATGGCCTGGAATAAACCGTGGTCCTGCATACTCTTATCTATGTACAGATAAGTGCAGGGGGGCGCATCAAAACCGGTGAGTAGTTTGTCCACCACAACAAGCAGTTTCATGTTGGCCGGTTCTTTTATGAATTTGGCTTTGGCCGCATCTTCATATTTTTCAGTGGTTTTGCCGTTAAGCAAGGCAACATAGGTTTTGTAGATGTATTCCTTTTCGGTTTCGGTATTCGCCCCGGTATCTTCGGTAGTGATGTCACGGGTAGAAGGATTGTATGAGGTAATAACCGCGCATTTCCCTTTCAGTTCGGTGTTTTGAAAGAGGTCGAAATAGCGGCAGGCCTCGTAAATGCTGCCTGCTACCAGAATGGCATTGCCCATGCCCGAACTTAACCGGGGTTTTACATTAAAATCGAAAACAATATCGCTGACAATTTTCTCCAGCCGGGAACGGGAACTGAGCACCCGCTGCATGGTGCCCCATTTCTTCTTCAGTTCGGATTTTTGAAAGTCGTTCAATCCTTTTGTTTTCGCTTCAAACCACTCGTCTATCCTTTGCTGTGAAGAAATCTGCTGGTCAATATCACGGGCTTCATAAATCAAGTCCCGCACCACTTCATCCTCCACCGCTTCGTTGAATTTGTAGGTATGGATGTATTTGCCAAACACCTCCAGGCTGGTCTGTTTGTCCTGTTTTAAGAGCGGGGTTCCGGTAAAACCGATGAAAATGGCGTTCTTCATAATTGCCTTCATTACTTTATGCAACTTGCCCGACTGGGTGCGGTGGCATTCATCCACAAAAACAAATATTTCGCCTACGGTATTTGTCGGGCCGCTCTTTAATTCTTCAATAAACGCATCAAAATTCTCAACATCTCTCCTGCCAAACTTATGCACCAGCGAACACAATAATCGTGGCAGTGTGTTACCCAACTGTTCCATTAAATCCTTACCGCTTGTGGTTCGCACCATGCCTTCGCCTGCATCGGTAAACACCCGCTCAATCTGTTTGTCCAGCTCGTCACGGTCGGTGATAATCACCACACGGGCATTGGGGTTGTTCTCCAGAATCCATTTTGCCAGCCATACCATTACCAGGCTTTTGCCGCTGCCCTGTGTGTGCCAGATGATGCCGCCATCTCGCCTTCTCACATGCTCCTGCGCGGCCTTGACGCCGAAATACTGGTGCGTACGGCAGAGCTTTTTCATGCCGCCGTCAAACAGGGTGAAGTTGTAAATAATTTCTAAAAACCGTTCTTTATCACAGATTTTTAAGAGGTATTTATCCAATAGATTCTCTTCGCTGCCTTCTTCCTTCCATTTCAGAAAGTATTTTTCTGGCGTTCCGATAGCGCCATACCGCAGACCTTCGGTATCATTTCCGGCAAACACAAATTGAATGGTTGAGAAGAAGGACTGAATAAACTCTTTTTGCTGGTTTACGATGCCCTGCCTGATGCCGTCTCCGATGGAAACCGTGCTGCGTTTCAGTTCCAGCACACCCAATGCAATGCCGTTTACATACAGCACAATGTCGGGCCGTTTATCGTGGTTGCCCTGCACGGTAACTTCTTCTGCAATGGCAAATTGATTTTTCAGCGGATGCTTCCAGTCAATCAGCGCTACGGTTTCGTAGTTCTCTCCAACATCGGCTTTTACCTTTACGCCATAGCGCAAAAGTCCATACACATTTTTGTTGTTCGTGTATAAACTTTCGTTGTAGTTGTTGGCGGCGATGCGCAATTTATCAAGTGCCTTACTGATAAGTATTTCGTTGTATCCTTTTTGGCTCAGGTATTTTCTGACAATACCTTCTTCAATATTGCTGTTATTCGGGCGGTCTTCCCAATTGCCGAGGTAGGTATATTTGAGGACATTATTGAACAGCTTAACCACACGATTTTGGGTTCTTCGTTCGATTTGTCCGACGGCGGGTGTCTGCATAATGTGGATTACCCCTCTGTTATTTGATATTATTTGAACAACTGCAAGTAGGCAGCAAACACATACATCTTGCCCCGCTTGCCGCCGGTGATTTCTTCCAGTATCCCGAATTGCTCCAAATCGGCAATCAGTTTGTAAGCCGACGCCGGTGATATTCCCGCCGCCTCTCCCACTCTCGCGGCATCAATCATCGGACGTTGATACAAGCAATGAAGGACCTTCTGTGCATTTGCCGTTCTGCTGCCCAGCGACTGTATCTTGCTATCCACCTGCTTTTGCAGCTTGAGGATGTTGTCAAAAGTGGCAATGCTGTTTTTCGCGGTTTCGATAATTCCCACCAGAAAAAACTTGAACCATTGCAGCAGGTCGTTCTTCTCTCTCACCCGCATCAGGTTGTCATAATAATGCGTGCGGTTGCGCTCGAAGAAATCCGACAGATACAACACGGGCTGCTTCAATATTCCCTTGCTGACCAGATACAGGGTAATGAGCAAGCGCCCTACTCGGCCATTACCATCCAGAAATGGGTGGATAGTTTCAAACTGATAATGCACCAGGGCAATTTTTAATAGTTCTGGAAAGTACTGGGTATCGTTATGCACAAACTGCTCAATATCGCCCATTAACTCCCCGATAGAGGTATGCACCGGCGGCACAAAAACCGCATCGCTGATGGTTGCCCCGCCAATCCAGTTTTGGCTGCGCCGGAATTCACCCGGCTGTTTGTGCTTGCCGCGCACACCTCGCAGCAAGGTCTTGTGGGCCGCCCGTACCAATCGCGCGGAAAAGGGGAGTGTCTGCAACTTCGCAATCGCCTCATTCATGGCCGCCACATAGTTTTGCACCTCTTCCCAGTCATCCCTTTTGTCCGGGGCGACGTCCTCCTTCTCCAGAAGCGCCTCCTCCATGTTAGTCTGAGTGCCTTCAATCTTGCTGGATTGAGTGGCCTCCTTCAGTACATGCATACTGATGAACAGGTCAATGTTGGGGATATAGTCCGAATATATATCCAGCCTGCCCAATTCCCGGTCCGCCTGCCCAAGCAACTGAATCAATTCCATGTTGTCCAGCACCCAGGCACGGTTGATTGGATTGGGCTGGAAGCTCTTGTAATGCCCTTGCTGAACATAGCGACCAGACTTGAAGTTTTTCATCAAAGCGGCCTCACCTTAAAATCAAAATAACCACGGCTGTTGTTTTAGATTATACACAAAAACTAAAATAGCGCAAAGTGTTATTTCAGTTTTCCGTGCGGAAATCTCATACCAGCCTCGTTTTCCCGGTGAGCAGCTCCTGCATCATGCCCTGTTTTATCATCCGGTATTTTGCCAGCTTCCTTTCCAAAGCCTCGATCTCCGCATCCGTGTCGGAAAGGATGGCGGCGATGCGGGTTTGTTCGGATTTGGGGGGAATAGCAATTTCAATCTTAGCAATATTTGTCTTACTTATACCGCTTACTTTAGTTCCAACTGCGTAAAACTTAAACTGACTTTTTACTACTTTAGTCTGAAAACAATATCGTTTAAAATCATTATCAAGTAAATCATCTGTGCTCTTGGCAACAATAGTATGCAAACCAGAAATATAAGGTATTCCATCTGGATTTTTCACAATAAGATGCCTACTTGTACCCTCGTCATCTTCGGAGGCATCTACAAAAACAATATCGCCATCATTCAACAAAGATTTTGGCGAAACATTTTTTAATAAGATATTAAGTTTGGGAATTTCAGTATATTCATTTTTTACATTAATAAAAGTTTTCTTAGCTCCATGTATATCTCCGTAATGCAGATAACAAAATCCTTCATTAGATAATTGTTCTCTTGATGCTGAATAACCTCCACTAAAGGTTAAAATATCCCCCAACTTCTTCATGGCCCAATTATCTTTGGGTTTGAGGAGTTGCTGCATAGCCCCCTGTTTGATGTTCCGCTTTTTGGCAATGAGTTTTTCGAGGCTGCTAATGAGCGCATCGGCATCGCTTAAGGTGGCGGCAATGGCGGTTTGTTCGGCTTTGGTGGGAAGTGCAATAAGAAGTCCACTTATTTGTTTAAGTGATAAAAAAGGTTGTGCTCCACCAGTTGAAATAGAATTAGTAATTCTTGTTTTAGAAAGTGCTTGATAGTAGTTCAGATAAGAACCAATAAGCGATGCATTATCTGGTTTAAGTAGTGCGACATTTTTTAAACTAAACTCATAATCCACATACACTAACGCAGTTGTAGCAACACCAGCACCTATATTAACCATCAACACATCACCCTTTTCCGGATTACATCTCTTGTAAATAGTCTCATGAATATTCTGTGGTAGGAAATAGCAATTATCAAAGTCAATAAAATTATCTTTTACATGAATTGCAGTTAAAAATGGAATACCATTGTCAATTGGTTTTGGAGTGTCATGAGTGCCATCCGTTATTTTTCTACAACAGTCCCCCAACTTCTTCACCTCCCAATCCTCCGGAATAACCCCCACCTCAGTCTGTTTATAGCCTTTTGGTATATTACCCATCACCGATTTCCTCTTCATGTGTTCCGCCCAGTTCTGCTTCGATTTCCTCAATGCTCGGCAGGCTGGACTTCAGGTTTTCCGGCAGGGCGCGGGTCAGTTCATACTCGGATATGCCGATGGGTTTATGTACATCCCGCAAGGCATACTCGGCAAGGATTCTGTCTTTGGTCTGACACAAAATGAGCCCGATCGTCGGCTGATCGGTCTGGTGTTTGAGATGGTCATCAACTGCGGAACAGTAAAAGTTCATCTTGCCCGCGTATTCCGGCTTAAAGTCACCTTTTTTCAGTTCAATCACAATAAAGCAGCGCAGTTTGAGATGATAAAACAGAAGGTCAATATAAAAATCCTTATCGCTGATGGTCAGTTGATATTGTCTCCCGACAAAGGCAAAGCCCTGACCGAGTTCAAGAAGAAACTTCTCCAGATGCTTCACCAGCCCAACTTCCAACTCCCTCTCTTCAAAAGGTAGTGTAAGTGTCAGAAAGTCGAAGATATAAGGATCTTTCAGCGTTTGCCGAGCCAGTTCTGACTGGGGGGCCGGTAGATGAACATCAAAATTTGTGACAGCCTTCCCATGCCTTTTGTAGGCATCATTTTTGATCATCAGCCCGAGAATATCTCGACTCCAGCCGTTTTCAAGTATCTGTTGCATATACCAGAAACGGCTATGCAGGTCTTTTATCTTTTCCATCAGCAAGGCATGATGTCCCCATGGGATACTATGCAGCAAATCAATGATTTGTAATTTTGCCACAGGCTGTGGCAAATTTGGTTCTGCCGCTGTTTTTGCCACGCCCTGTGGCAAATTGTAGTCTGTAAATTGATATTCCCGGTAAAAAGCCCGCATTCTTCCCAGGTTGCGTTCAGAAAAACCTTTTAGTTCGGGGAGTTCATTTTTTAAGTCCTTAGATAAAGCAGGAATAACAGCCGCTGACCATCCTTGCAACTTTTGGCGTTCATCTATCATCCTGCCAACATCCCAATACATCGCTATCATTTCGGCATTGGCGGAAAGGGTAGCTTTGACTTGTGCTTGTCTGATGCGAACTTTTATCTCGCCAAGCAACTTGCCGTAGAGTTCCATATCCATTTTCTTTACTTCCATACAAACCCCATGTTTTTCAGGTGCCTATTTACCTTTTTCTCCAACACATCCACTTCGTTCGTCAACGCGGGCAAGGTGGCTTCATACCGTTCCGCCAGTTCCTTAATGCGCCCGGTAAGCCGCTGGCTGATGCGCTCCATTTCGGTTTTTATGTCTCTTTCAAGTGTGGCCATCCATTTGTCTTCTACAACTAAAGTTTTTATTTCGGATTCGGTAATGGCCTGATATTTTACCAATACCTTTTTCTCAAGAGAGGCCTGGGCTTCTTTAATTTTCTTGCCGGCATCGGCTTCCTGTTCGATTAATTGCAGATAAGTTGTTAAAACTTCGTATTCAGCTTCCGGATTTTCACACACAGGAGAATTTCCGTAAACGCTTAAAGGTTCGGCAGCCACCAAAAGCTCTGTTGCAGGCATGCTTTTTTCTAACTCTTTTAATCGTTTCTGTACACTGGCTTTATTGATTTTGTCCTTATCATTTTTTGCATCGGCCATGAACCCTTCTTCGCTGCCGTGTTCTTCCTCTATCTCTTCCATTTGTCGGGCAATTGCATCACGGTCGGCCTCTAAGTTCTCAATGGCTTTTTGCTCTGCCGCAAAATAGCGGGCAATGATAAGCCCTTTGGGTATGATGCGGCCTTCCCATTCTTTTTTCTTTTCCTGTTTTTCAATTTCCCTGCCTGCTTCCCACCCATCGCAGACAAGGATATACATATCGTCCTGCATGGTTTCAGACCAGTAAACCATGAGGCGTTGGTACACATCGTATTTATCAATCAGCTTTAAGTTGGAGAAGGCTTGCAGTAAATCTTCCGATATTTCGTGTATTAGTTTTTTGGGCTTATCATCAACAGCGATGCCTTTCAGTTTTGGCATGGTTTTGTTTTTCCATTGGCTGAATACGGTAATTACCTTTTTGCTGTAAGCCGTAAACTCCGGGTGAGAAAAAATGGCAGGTTTTACGGCATCATGAGTAATAAGCAGTTTGCCGTAATTGGCTCTGCTGCCTGCCGTGAATAATGTTTTTCTTAAGGTCGGGTAAACTTCCCAATACGGGTGCAACGCGTTAATATCGGGATTGGGAATATCACCCAGCAAATGCGCTTCAATGTCCTGAATGTCTTCTGCTTCCTGGCTGTCGATGTAGCGGGGAATGTTGAGGTTGAACTCATTGGCTTCAATCTCCGTTACCGGCACCATGCGGCTGTATTTTTCAATTTCCAGTTGCTTGTTGAATACATCCACTATCTTGTGTATGTCCTGCTCACGCAAGCGGTTTTTGTTGCCGTCTTTTTCAAAACCTTTAGAGGCGTCAATCATAAAAATGCCTTTGCGGTTTTCGGCATTTTCTTTATCCAGCACAAGAATACAGGCGGGAATGCCGGTGCCGTAAAACAGGTTGGCAGGCAGGCCGATAATGCCTTTGATGTAACCCCTGCGGATGAGATTTTGACGGATTTCGGCTTCTGCATTGCCGCGGAACAGCACTCCATGCGGCAAAATGACCGCGCCCTTTCCTTTGCCTTTGAGTGAGCGGATAATGTGTAACAAAAAAGCATAGTCGCCGTTTTTGGCTGGAGGTATGCCGTAATCCTTGAAACGGCCATATATGTCATTCACCGCATCTACGCCATTACTCCACGATTTGAAAGAGAAAGGCGGATTAGCTACCGCAAAATCAAAGGTCTTAAGCCTGCTGTTGGCATCTAAGAACAGCGGATTGGAGAGGGTGTTTCCCTGGTTGATTACTGCGGTCGGGTTGTTGTGCAGAATCATATTCATACGGGCAAGGGCGGCGGTGGCCACATCCATCTCCTGCCCGTAAATCGTCATACCCGATTCTGATTCATCAGCCACTTTGAGCAATAGCGATGCAGAGCCGCACGTTGGATCATACCCTGTTGTTGATGGCGTTATTTTTGAGTTAAAAGTAGTAATCTTCGCCATTATCCGGCTTACCTCGGCGGGGGTGTAAAATTGTCCTTTGCTTTTCCCGCTTTCGGTGGCAAAGTGCCGCATGAGGTATTCATAGGCGTCGCCTAAGATATCATCGCCTTCAGCACGGTTTTTACTGAAATCCAGGGCAGGATTTTCAAAAATACCAATAAGACGGGTAAGGCGGTCAACCATCTCTTTGCCGCTGCCCAGTTTATCTGCGTTGTTAAAATCAGCCACATCAATGGTGCCAGTGAGCTTGTTGGCTTCGGCAATTTTTCCGATGATTTTCTTGTTAATGTCATCGCCAATGGTGGGCTTGCCTTTAAGGGCAACCATGTCTTTAAAACTTGCGCCTGCGGGCACGGTAATGGGCGCATAGGGCACACCGGCATATTTGTCGGAGATGTATTTGATGAACAAAAGCACCAGGACATAGTCTTTGTATTGGGAGGCATCCATGCCGCCCCGGAGTTCATCGCAGCTTGCCCAGAGTGAGCTGTAGAGTTCGGTTTTTTTATGGCCATTCGTTCATTTTCTTTTCAACGGCAACCGCAAACGGTGTGCAGGATTTGCGAACGCTTGCGTCCGCGTAATTCGCGACGGCAAGGCGGCAGCCTGAAGGGGTTGTCTGCGTTAGCGGCATGAACACTTATTTTTATCGCTTGATAACTCTCCTGTTAAAACTGGTCTAACAATTCCTTCTTCTTTTCGTTGTAATCCTCTTCTGTGATTAAACCTTCGGATTGGAGGTCTTTTATCTCTCGCAACTGCTCCTTTAGGCTCATATCATTCATGGCTTCCCTAAGCATTTTGGCCTTTTTATAGTCGTAATCTTCTTCTGAAATAACACCATCATCTACCAATTCACGGAGGATGGTAAGCTTGTTTTTTATTTTGCTTTCGCTGCGAAGTTCCTTTGCTGGACTTGTTGGTTCAAGCTGTTTGGGTACACCCGTATTGCTCAGCCGCTCTTCTAATTTCTTTAAGCGGGTATCCAGTTCAGAGGTACCCGTCTTTATCTTTTCATCAACCGTTCCCACCCTTTGGGCTACAGGCTGCTGGTACATTTCATCGGACAAGTCTACGACAAGCCAGTTCTCATGGTCAGGCTCCAGTCTCTGTCCCGATGATGGCACCAATTTCCAAAAACGGCTATGGTTTATTTTTGCTGGATTTTCTTTCGAAATAATGTTTCTTTTTTTCTCTGACATGGAATCATTATACGTTTGAAACATATGAACACGACTGAAGGCAATATTCAGGCTATGATCCGAAATAAATAAGATACAATAATTCTGCTGGTCGGTTAAAAGCATGCGTTCAGAATAAGACGAGACGGCAACAACTTGTGTAGGTGTTGCAACTGAAAACGCCTGCACAATCAAAGGAACTAGATTTTTTATTTCATCGTCCTGAAAAACCCTAAGGCTGCCTTTCTTTTTTAACAACCCTCTTTCTTCATAGTAAATATACGATAATGCATTCGTGATGACATTTCCCGCCATTTCGTAAGGATGGTTAAACTGGATAAGGCGGCCATCCTTTTTAACAGGCAATGCTTCATGCTTTACGGTAATCATACCGTCTTTATACGTGTCTGCGTGAATATTCCATAATCCGCAAGAGGAGACCATGCAGATAAATCCCACAATCAAAATCGTCCGTTTCAATATGTGTTCTTTCACAAAATTATCCTATAATTTCTACGGCTTCAGAAAGATAGCATACCTCGATCAATTCTATCCCAAAATCCTTGCCCAGACCTTTTGCATTGTCCTTTGGCATAACGGCCTTTTTGAAACCTAATCTTTGCGCCTCTTTTAGTCGGATTTCAATCTGGTTTACACTGCGAACCTCCCCGCCAAGCCCTACTTCTCCGATAAATATGGTATCCGGTGATATTGCCTTCTCCTTAAAACTTGATGCAATCGTCATGGCAATACCGAGATCGGCTGCGGGTTCATCCACCTGAACACCACCTACGATGTTCACAAAAATATCCTGTCCACCAAGTTTTAACCCTATCCGTTTTTCAAGGATGGCCAGAAGCATCGAGACTCGATTATAGTCTACGCCGCTAACTTTTCTTTCTGGTATACCAAAGTTTGCCCTTGTTACAAGGGCCTGAATCTCGACCAATAATGCGCGGGTTCCTTCCATGCATGAAATAATGGCGGAACCGGCGCTGATTCTTCTCCCTTGTGAAATAAAGATTTCAGAAGGATTATCTACCGGTTGTAATCCATTTTTTCGCATCTCGAAAATCCCGATTTCATCCGTAGAACCAAACCTGTTCTTGACCACCCGCAGAATGCGGTAACACTGGAATTTTTCTCCTTCAAAATATAAAACCGTGTCAGCCATATGCTCCAGCACTTTAGGACCTGCAATGATCCCCTCCTTGGTTACATGTCCCACAAGAAAGATGGCAGACCCAGTTGACTTGGCATTGAAGATCAACTCATGAGCACATTGACGTACCTGTGCAACTGTTCCAGGGGAAGATTCCAATTGCGGTTTATAAATCATCTGAATAGAATCAATCACCACCAGGGTTGGATGTGTGTTATGGACGTTTTCCAGGATAAAATCCAGATTTGTTTCTGCAACGACCAGCAAATTATCTGACAGGATGGATAACCTCTCAGCCCGAAGTTTAGTTTGAGTTACGGACTCTTCCGCAGTTACATAAAGAGTGGTATATCCTTTCTGGCTGATATACTGACATACCTGTAAAAGAAGCGTAGATTTGCCTATTCCAGGCGTCCCTCCAATCAATACTGCTGAACCAACAATGAGCCCCCCGCCTAAAATTCTGTCAAATTCTTTCATCCCCGTCTCTATAGAGGGACACTCAAGCAATTTTACATTTGTTATCGGCTGTGGCAGTTCACGATTGAGGGTAACGGATTTACAACCTAAACCAGCACCGGCATTCATTTCTTCAACCGTTGAGTCCCATTCTCCACAACCCCCGCAGCGCCCGACCCATTTGAGGCTTTTCCAGCCGCAATGCTGACAAACATAAACCACACCTGTCTTGGCCATATCTACGAATGGTAAAAATTGTTATACTGCCACTATCCCATAAAATAAAAAAAGGGAAGAGTTCGACTCTTCCCTTTCATTATCTCGATTTGATGCGTCTCATTTATAGGCTACTTTCAGCATTTGCCAGTGCAGGTTCCGGACTCTCTACTACCTCATCAAAGACCAGCTTACCATCCTGTACCCTTGCCTTTACATGTTTCTTCCCTTCAAATCTACCCTGTAGTATTTCTTCTGAGAGAGGATCTTCTAAATAATTTTCTATCGCCCTTCGAAGGGGACGTGCACCAAAATTCTGATTATACCCCTTGTCTATGAGAAAATCTAATACCTCATCCGTTAAAGTTATGCTGATGTTATAATTTTCCAATCTCTTTTTCACGCTCTTTAATTCAATTTCAATAATCTTCTTCAAATCCTCTTTATTCAACGGTTTGAAGACAATGATATTATCTACCCTGTTTAAAAACTCTGGGCGGAAGTGTTTTTCGACTTCTTTCTTTAATTGCTCCTTCATCGCCTCGTAGGTATGTTCATCAGTCCCCTTTTTAAAGCCTAAAGATGCTTGATTTTTAATAACGTCCGCTCCAATATTTGAAGTCATAATGATAACCACATTGCGGAAATCTATGTGACGTCCAAAACTATCCGTCACTTTCCCATCTTCCATAATCTGTAACAATATATTGAATACATCAGGATGAGCCTTCTCAATTTCATCCAGCAATACAACGGCGTAAGGACGGCGGCGAATCTTTTCTGTGAGCTGTCCCCCTTCTTCATAACCGATATAGCCCGGAGGCGCGCCAATCAATCGGGAAATATTATGTTTTTCCATGTATTCGGACATATCTATCTGGATAAGCGCTTCCTCTTCTCCAAACATAAATTTTGCCAATGATCTTGCAAGATGAGTCTTCCCCACGCCAGAGGGCCCTACAAATATAAAAGATGCAACAGGACGATTCGGGTTCTTCAAACCTGCGCGAGAACGACGTATCGCCTTGGCAATCGCTTTTGTGGCTTCCTCCTGGCTAACCACCATCTTGTGAAGTTCCTCTTCCATACGAAGCAGCTTTTTGGCCTCTGCAGATTCTATGCGTGTGATGGGAATTCCCGTCATTTTAGAAACAACCTCAGCGACAATTTCACCATTCACGACTCCTTTAACCTCTGCACGGGTTTCCCGCCATTCCTTCTCAATCGTTTCCTTTTTCTTTTTTAATTTATCGGCTTTGTCTCTTAACCGGGCAGCCCTTTCAAAATCCTGAATTGCTACAGACTCGTCTTTATCTTTTTCCAGTTTATTGATTTCTTCTTCTATATGCCTCAAATCAGGTGGTTGTGTAGTCGCCTTGAGTCGTATCCTTGCACATGATTCATCAATCACATCAATTGCCTTGTCCGGAAGGAATCTTCCCGTTATGTAACGAATTGATAATTCAGTTGCTGCTTCTAATGCGTCATTTGTAATTTGTACCTTATGATGCGCCTCGTATCGATCGCGAAGTCCTTTTAATATTTCAATGGTCTCTGTCTTTGAAGGAGGTTCTACGACAATCGTTTGGAACCTTCTCTCAAGGGCGCCGTCTTTTTCAATATATTTTCGATATTCATCCAGCGTAGTCGCGCCGATACACTGGATTTCTCCTCGTGATAATGCGGGTTTCAAGACATTGGATGCATCAATGGCGCCTTCAGCGCCACCTGCGCCCACAAGGGTATGTAACTCATCAATAAACAGGATTATATTCTTTGCTCTTTTTACTTCTGACATTACCGCCTTAATACGCTCTTCAAACTGACCTCTGTATTTTGTGCCAGCCACCATCATTGCAAGGTCTAAGGCCACAATCCTGCGATCTCTTAACAGTTCGGGAATATTCCCCTGAACCACAGCCTGAGCAAGACCTTCAACGATTGCTGTTTTTCCTACCCCTGCCTCACCCAGCAAAACAGGGTTATTCTTGGTTCGGCGGCATAATACTTGAATAACACGCTCGATCACATCCTGTCGTCCAATGACCGGATCAAGTTCATGTTCCCGAGCTTGTTGCGTGAGGTCTCTGCCGAAAGAGTCCAATGCAGGAGTCTTTGACTTCCCCTTCTTTTCTTCTTTTTCCTGGTTGACGCCACCCTGAACCGCCTCTGAACCCAAGAGACCTATAACCTCTTCCCGCACGTCCTCGAGTTTCACACCCAGATTTAACAATACCTGAGCGGCAACACCTTCTTGTTCTCTCAGTAATCCTAATAATAAATGTTCCGTCCCAATATAATTATGGCCTAAAGCTCGTGCCTCCTCCATTGCATATTCCAGCACCTTTTTTACGCGCGGGGTAAAGGGTAACTGTCCTACAGAGACCAAATCTGATCCACTCTGTACAATTTTTTCTACCTCCAGGCGTATTTTTTTCAACTCTATATCCAGGTTTTGTAAAACATTGGCAGCAACGCCACTACCCTCTTTCACCAACCCTAATAAGATATGCTCCGTTCCAATATATTCGTGATTAAATCGCCGTGCCTCTTCTCGTGCAAGCGCCATAACCTTCCGAGCACGGTCAGTAAATCGATCAAACATAATAACACCTATCCTTTCAAACTTTTACCTTTTCCAGGCGTTTTCTCACATACGACGCACGAATAATATTCCTCTGCGTGGAATTCAGTTCGCGTCCTTCCAGCTTTTGTAAGTGTCCCGGTAGTGTGAGAATAAAAAGTTCATTTAACGTTTTCATTTCAATATCATTAATTATTCCCAAATTAACTCCCATTCTGACCTGAGACAGCAGATGCATAATCTCTTCTGAAGAAATCAATCGTGCCACCTTGAGCATACCATAAGACCGCCATACACGGTCCTCTAACTGTTCGCGACTTTCAGAAACGAGCGACTTTCTCGCCATCCGCTCATAACTCGTAATCCTGGGAATCACGCTTTCAATAATTTCAATAATTTCTGTTTCCGACTTGCCGAGGGTAAACTGATTTGAGATTTGATATAAATCCCCGGAAACCTGCGTCCCTTCACCATATAAGCCTCTCACAACCAACCCGAGTTTCATAACTGCATTAAACACCTTTTCAATGTGGTGAGTCATTCCTAGCGCTGGTAGATGCAACATAACTGATGCCCTCATCCCTGTTCCAACATTTGTAGGGCATGCCGTTAGATATCCAAACCGTGAAGAATAAGCATAATTTAATCTTTTCTCCAGTTTATTATCGATTTCGTCAATCGTTTTCCATGCCTCTTTTAATTCAAATCCAGAGCGAATCACCTGTATCCTTAAATGATCTTCTTCGTTCACCATGAGACTGACGGTTTCCGATTTACCAAAGGCAACACCCCGCTCACCCTCTCCTCCAGCATGATCTCTGCTGATGAGGTGTCGTTCTACCAAAAAAAGCCTGTCTACGGGTGTAATATCCGCAAGATTCAAATAACAAAGATCCTGTGAAATATCGGCATCCTTAATCTTGTCCCTTATGGTCTCTTCGAGTTCCTTTTTCTGCTTTACATTGGCCATTGAAAGAAAGGGGAATCGCGCCACGTTCCTGGCTAAGCGAATCCTGCTGCTAATGACGATATCTGACTCATGACCTGTTCCTCTGAGCCATTCACCGGTATTATCAGTAAGATCACTAATCTTCATCGTTTTCTCCTGAAAACTCATAAATTTTATCCCTCAACTCAGCAGCCCTTTCGTAATCTTCTTTTTCCACAGCCTTATTCAGTTCATTCCGTAACTGCATGAGTTCGTTCTTCTTTATCAATTCTTTCCCCGCCCTTGAAGGCACTTTTCCAATATGCTGGGTACTGCTGTGCATTTTTTCCAATAACGGAATTAACCCTTTTCTAAAAATGGTATAATCCATCGCACAACCCAAACGACCATGGGAGCGGAATTCTAAATAAGATAGCCCGCAGACGGGACAAACAATCTTGGACATCTCATTGATTTCAGGTGCTACCTGGTTAATGAGGCTTGTCAATATCTCCGTAGGTGAAGGTATTTTTGTAAGATGTGTATTGATGCTCTGCGCACACTCTTCACAAAGATGCCGTTCCTTCTTTACCGTACCGACGATCTCTGTTAAATGCACTGTTGCATGCTTTTTATTACATGATTCGCATTTCATTGTTCGTTACTCCGCTGGAGCTCAAGACTAAAATTTAATTATCGCTTTTCCCATTTTAACACATCCATAACTTTTCCTAAAGAACTTTTTTCAGATAATATTTCCTCTCGGATTCTATTTTCTCTTTCCAAACAATCCATACCATAATTAACTCTTACATCGGCCTCCGATAAAGGTATCACCATTAACCCATCGTCATCTCCAACAATCCAATCCCCTGGATTAATCTGAATTCCTGATATCTGAATCGGTATATTAATCTCCCCAAACCCTTTGGGCTCGCCCGCAGTCGGCATTACCATTTTCGTAAAGGCGGGAAAATTTAATTTTCGAATCTCCGCAATATCCCGTATTGCCCCATGAATTACCACTCCGCTTATTTTTTTTTGCAACGCACTGTGAGTTGCCAATTCCCCCCAAATTGCAGGACCAACTCCCCCTGCATCAATTACAATGACATCTCCTTCTTTTGCAATATCTATAGCCTCAACAGGTTTAGCCCAATCACCGGGAAATGTCCTTACCGTAACTGCATTCCCTATTAATTTAATATTTTGATATATAGGATATAACCCTGTGATACTCTCCGCACGATGCCCACCATCGGAAATGTTTGCCGTCGAAAGTTTCGTTAACGCTTCCCGAATGCCTTCGCATGTTACTCTCTTAAAGAGCGTTGTACCAACCCTTTTATTCTCTTTGATGGCAGTCTTAATACTTTCCGCTGCAATTTTTGCATCCTTTGATTTGCTGATATAACCACCTACAATAACGATACTTGCCCCGGCATTTACTGCATCTATAACATTCTCAGAATTGATACCACCTGCAACCGCCACAGGGATTTTTACCTTGCTGCAAATGCGCTGCAAGGTACTGAAGGGTGTTTTCCCATGCATTTGATCATCTATGGCAGTATGAACGGCTATATAATCAGCGCCCCATTTTTCTATATCGGCAACACGTTCTTCAACTTTATTATTATTTATAAAGTCTACACAGATTTTCATACCGTAATTTTTCCCTGCCTGGACACACTCCTTAATAGTTGATTCAGGGGCATCTCCCATCACAACAGCAATATTCGCACCAGCTTTGGCTGCCATTTCCATTTCTATACGACCAACATCCATTGTCTTCATGTCTGCGAGCAAAGTCGTTGCAGGAAACAATTTTCTCAGATGGCGTACCGCATTCATCCCCTCGCTTTTAATAAGAGGGGTGCCAATTTCCAGCCAATCCGCACCCCCTTCAATCGCCTCCTCAGCAACTTTTACTGCCCTGTGAAGGTCAACAAAATCAAGGGCTACTTGTAATATTACCGCCATTATTTGTACTCAATTGTAAAAGAGCTTTTATTCGAAATATGTAGCTCCACAACGTTCAGATTCCCAGGTTGTAACCCTGGATACCTTCACCCCTGGTGGTAAGGTATTTTTTAACTCGTCATAAAGTATTTTAGAAAGGTTCTCTGTGGTTGGATTTAAAATCTTAAAATCTGCGAGCTCATTCAAATAGGCATGGTCAAATTTATTCATGATTTCTCCCATAACGCTTTTCACCTCTCTAAAATCCATAACCATACCCAACTTGTCCAATTTTTCAGCCTTCAAAACAACCTGGACCTTCCAATTGTGCCCATGGAGCTTTTCGCATTGTCCTTTATATTCACGCAGGTTATGCGCTGCAGAAAAATCAGTTTCAACGACAAGTTCAAACACACCTATGCACCGAAAGAGGTCTTATTTTGTTGTAGTACAGATAAGTCTAACAAAAAATCCTATCACTCACGGAAATAAAAGTCAAGGGATTTCTGATTGCTCGTATAGGCTTAAACGCTCATTATAAAAAAACATAGGATAATTTATATTCGGAGTACCCCCTATTTTCTCTTGAATTGTTTTTGTAAATCGTCCAGAGAAAAATAGAGGGTCGTTGGTCTGCCGTGCGGACAATTATTTGTATATGCATTTATACTCTTTTTCTTTTCCAGAAGCTCTTCTATTTCCTGGGGTTCTAACCTTTGTCCAGCCTTGACTGCGCCCTTGCATGCCATGATATTGATCAATCTGTTTAAAATTTTATCTTTGCCCTTTAGAGAATCCTCTGCACCCAACTCTGCCAGCACGTTTTCTACAAATTCCTTTGCATTCAAATGCTTTAAAATCTGCGGAAAAGCACGGATCACTATCGTATGCTGTCCAAACTCCTCAACCTCAAGTCCCAATGTTCCCAAATACTCCTTCAAACTGATAATGCTAAAAAAGTCCTTGGGGCTCAATTCTACCATCTCCGGTATCAGTAAACGTTGACTGAGCGATTTGGAAGCTTGTAAGTTCCTTTCTATTTCGTGATATAAAATTATTTCATGCAAGGCGTGTTGATCTATGATATTCAATCCACTTTCTGTTTCCTCGATTATGAAGGCATTGTGAATTTGGAAGCACAACCTCCTATTTTTATTACTAACTTCGGCGCTAAAGACTTTTTCTTTCTCTTCCGCTTTTTTACTTGCTTGAATATCGTTATAAATCCCCGGTTTTTCCCCATCTGTTTTTTCCAGGGAAAACCGTTCCCACAAAGATTTTTTTGTAAGATCAAACTCCTCCTCCCTTGCCGCTTCTCTTTCCAATCTTGGTATGGGCGATGGCACGCTAATAGTTTTCGTTGTTGACTTATTCAAACCTTCTTTTAACGCAGAGAGGACATAATTATAGATTGCGCTGGTATTTCGGAAACGCACCTCGATCTTTGTCGGATGGACATTCACGTCTACCTCAGACGGCTCTATT
>Ga0082335_1004801_pt1 | contig 19731 bp, 24 predicted proteins | sample Subgrocontami58m_FD_72375 | JGI IMG/M metagenome (GOLD analysis project Ga0082335, IMG submission 72375) | Subsurface groundwater microbial communities from S. Glens Falls, New York, USA - GMW37 contaminated, 5.8 m (SPADES assembly) (version 2) ... | reverse complement strand
AACAGTAAAAGTAGCTTTAAAATTTTTCCATACTCTCCCATACCACAACAAGCCTAATCGAATTATCCAAAATTCTAAAAATGTTTTAGGTTTAATTAAACAGCCAGCTTCAGAATTAGTAAACACTAATCCTTGTTTATTTAATATTGGGAAACCCTGCATATTCCATTCTTGATAGAACCTGTCTGAATTTTTACTAAAAACTATTTCTGGATAATCATACCAACTTTTTTTCTTCATCCAATCCTTGAAAAAAGAATGCCAATAGGGCTGAAGCCGAATTACAAGTCGGCGTAACATTAAATATAAAAAAATCCATGCTATTATTTTTATTAAATCGAGAGAGAGCGGAAAGAAGTCACATACTCCTCTATTACACAACCATAAATAATTATTGACTGCTAAATCACGTATCTTAAAAATTAATAAATTTGATAAGAAACCAAGCCCTAAAAACAATAATGCGGACTTAAAACTTCCAATACCAAGAATTTTGGGGAGTCTCAAGATACCATTAATATCTAGATTCATTTGTCAAGCAAATTTTACACTTCGACTATGCTCAGTGCAATAGCACTTCGATTTCCTTCGATGCAACTTAAGGACTATAGTCACTCGGTATTAAATACGCCAGACGTGTGGCGTATAACCTAAGATATAATAAATTATATTATGGAAATTGCCACACTGGCCGGCGGATGTTTCTGGTGTACAGAGGCCATTTTTAAAAGATTAAATGGGGTCACAAAAGTTGTTTCAGGTTATTCAGGCAAAGCAGAATCTATTCAAATTACATTTGACTCTAAAATCGTTTCTTTTGAAAAAATACTGGAGATATTTTGGCATCTTGTGGATCCAACCACTTTAAACAAACAGGGAGCAGACACAGGAATACAATATAGATCCGCAATTTTTTACCATGATGAGAATCAAAGGAAAATCGCAGGAGCATCAAGAGAAAAGATGGACAAATCAAAAATGTATCCAAATCCAATTGTGACCAAAATAGAGCCTTTCACAAACTTTTATCAAGCAGAAGATTATCATCAAAATTATTATGAAAGAAACTCACATCAACCATATTGTCAGATAGTGATTGATCCCAAGATTCAAAAACTTTACCAAGAATTTAAGGAAAATGTTAGGAAGAAAATCAACTGATTGCTGCTACTTTTTCTCTGGCCAGTTTTGCCTCAAGTTTTTCTTTAATTAAAAGCTCGCTTTTTGCTCTCCTGTCGGCAATTGCTTTATCAACAATTTTTTGACAAGCGGAATCCGGGCAAATAGTTAAAGTATGGGTGATTACCGAGTTTCCTAAATTGCTTTTCCAGCTTTTACCGTCTATTCTGGGTTTTCCGCATCTAATACAAGGGTTATTCATTAAGATCAGTAGTATAGCAAAATTCACAAACTAAATCAATTGTTATCTTATCCCTATTGTTTTCATTCTATAGTAGAATACAAAAAAAGATGGGTATAAAAGAGACTTTAGGATTTATATTCTCTGAAGGTAATTTTCCGCTTTATAAAAATTTGTTTTTAGTGCTTGGTATTCTAACTTTTAATGGAGTTATTATCTTCCAACTAATTTACAGAACATACAATAAACTTTTATTGATAGGTGGTGGAATGATAACTGGTTCTTTGGTTTTTCTATTAATCCTCAGTACCTTCTCTTATTTTTTTAAAGGTTCTCTTGCTATAGTTTTTATGTTTTGGGTATATTCAGCAATCTGTTTGTTCATTTTCATTAAGAATCTATCAAAATTTAGAAGCATTGTATTTTTCAAACTTTCATTCAGTTCAATTCTAGATATATTAGTGATATTTTTTTATCTATCAGCCATTATTTTATACTCTAGAAGCTATATCTGGGGAGGAGATGTCTTTACTTACTGGGGAATTGCAACATCTTTTCCCCGCGGCAACTATCCCACAGTTCTACCCTGGCAACCTCAGTTTTTAACAACTTATCGTGACGGAACGTTCCTGGTACAAGGAGCTATTCAATCGTTATCCTCAATTAATATCCCATTGGTCTACTCTTTTTTCTCGCTTTATATGTTCTCTGCACTCTTCTTACTTATAACAGGAATTGCTCGGGAAAAGACTAGATCTTTGTTATCTTTCTTACCAGCCAATTTAGGACTGATTCTATTTGGCGGCCCGCTTCTATATATGGGGGATTGGAACAATTTTCTCCAAAAACTCGTAAACTTCGAACCAAGTTTTTTCACCCTGTTTGAAAGCCTTAAAGGAAGTCTTGGTTCCGGCGTAAATAGCATAGATGGGTTATTTTACTTAAACTTTTATACCTTTGGATTAGGAGTTTTTTTTGTATTTTTATATACCTTATTGCAGGCAAAATTCCCAAATATCTTAATTAAATATATTATTCTGGTTATATTATCTATACTACTTTTATCCATCGCGGAGACTCTTTTCTTAATCGCATTCCCCTTACTTGGTATATTCTTTTTATTAGAGCATAGGAAGAAACCGCTAAAAAGAATTCTTGTAAATTTAACAACCTTGTCAGTTATCTTTATAGGGCTTTTTTTTGTAGTACCAAATATTTTTCGTGACTCTCTACTTTCTCCTATACACGGAGTATCAAGACTTAAAATATTAAAACCATATGACTCAGATTACACCGACAGAATGGGTTACTTAAAAAATGAAACCTTAGAGATTAAAAATAGCACTGATGCTTGGTATATACCCGATTTACGTTTAAGCCTTTTTTTAGTTTTTGTTATTTTAATCTGGCAAAGATCAAAGTGGATAGCAGTACTTAATATCTCAAGTTTGGTTAGTTTGATTTTATCTTTTTTATTAATCGACCGTTTTTGGCCAATAAGTGGGCTCCGTTTTATAAATCAATCTTTCCAGTTGCTTTTATTTGCCCTGGGATTCCTAATTATAGAACTGCTTAAAGTTAATAGAAAAAAGGGTAATCTGCTTATAGGAGTAATTCTCGTTCTCATCATTCTACCCCAATTACTTGGTAACAACCTAGTGTTTCTCTATAAAGCCTTATACAGGGATGCTATTAATTTAGTCAGAGACCTCCATACTAAAGACGAAACTCTTGAATGGGTGTATAAAAACTTACCCTACTCCGAAAGAATAATTTTTATTGATGGATATCCAATAAGTTCCAAGAGTAGTCCAATGACTGAATATGCCATCCAGTTCTATGGTATATTTGTTCCCGTAGCCCCAGTCAAGGTTAGGATAAAAAATATTGATACGGGAGGAGAGTGGTATGATGCAATGACTAACTTAAGCCCAACAGCGCTTAATAATCTAGGCGTTAATTATGTATTTATAAAAACTTCAGAAATGTTTCGTTTTTCTCCAGAGAGAAAAGAACAGTTAATAAGCGCTGACTATTTTCAACCTATATACCAAAACAATACCGGTATCTTATATAAAGTAAGTTCTAAATTTAAGAAACTCCAAGATAAAGAGATCACATTAGAAAAAATAGCTAATATGATCCCTGATGGAAAAGTTGTATATCTTGATCGTTTGCCTATTACTGCCACAAGAAGAGGTCTTCTGGTTGAACTTGCAAATAGAACAATACTTATTGGACCAAGCTATGTGCCCGGAGATGATTATTTTTTGTATGTAATGGCTTTTTTACCGCTTAAGATAGCAGATTACCCAAATGCTGAAGCTAGGATACCCGAGCTTAAAAAAATAGATTTTGTAATTACAAATCCTGAGCTTGACCCAAATCTTACTTTAATTGGACCTTTTAAAAAGATAGCTACAATGCCCAATGTTACGCTTTGGCAGAAATCCGAAGTGGAATAAAAACAATAATAACAGATTTCAGCTCGGCCGACAGGACGATTTCAGAACTAATTGTAACATGGGATGAGTTTAGAAAGACAGCTTTTGACTATTCCAGTTTAATCCTCTGACACTTCGGATAATCCCTATTTAACCAATCCTTGAACTTTGACATTATTTAGGTTTAGTTATTGATATAGAATTCCATAATACACTTACAGATATAGTCTACTTCTCCAGTTGTCATCTTTGGATAGCAAGGCAAAGATAAACAAGTTTTAACAAAGAATCTGGCAATTGGCAGAGAGATTGAGTCATAATCCTTTTTCAAAAAAGGTTGATCAGGAATAACTACGGGAAAATGGATCAGGGTTTCGATACCAAATCTTTTTAAGTATCTCATAAGTCTGTCCCGTTGTCTGGTTTTAATTACAAACAAATGAAAGTTTGATTCAGTGTCCTGCTCAGGTTGAACTATCTCTATTGCAGGAATATGTGATAGATTATTGATGTATCTTTGAACCAATCTTCGTCTTTTAAGATTATCCGAATCTAGAATGGACAGTTTCACCTTTAATAACGCCGCTTGCAACTCATCTAATCTGCTGTTTAAACCAGATCTGACATGATGATATTTACTTGTTTGTCCATAGTCCCTAATTTGACGGCAGATTTTGGCCAGGCGAATGTCATCGGTCACTACAGCTCCTCCATCCCCTAAGGCTCCCAAGTTTTTAGTAGGATAAAAACTGAAACAACCTAAAGTGCCGAAACTCCCTAATCTTTTACCCTTAACAGTTGAGCCGTGTGCCTGGGCAGCATCTTCTATAAGAAAAAGTTTATGTTTTTGACAAATCTGCTTAATTTTTTCAATTTGAACGGCATGACCATATAAATGTACAGGCATGATAGCCTTAGTTTTATTAGTAATTGATGCTGGAATCAAATCAGGATTAATTAGACCGAAGGGAGTGGTATCCACAAAGATAGGTTTTGCTCCTACTGCTAAAATAGCTAAAGTAGTGGCGACAGCAGAGATGGGGGTAGTAATCACCTCATCATTCCTACCTATTCCCAAGGACATTAGTGAGATTTGTAATGCTTCTAAACCATTGCCAACGCCAATACAATACTTGACTCCCAAGTAACTAGCAAAGTGCTTCTCAAACTCATCCAGTTCTTTACCTAGAATAAAATTTCCAGAAGATAAGACATGATTGAAAACAGTAGTCAGTCTAGCCCTCAAGGTGAAACTGCCCACAAGGTTAACGAATTTTATCTGCTTCCTTTTTAAATTGCCCATAATCTCTGATGTAATCTTCCTCATTAAATACTTTTGAGGCTAAAACCAACAGAATAGTATTTTCTTTAAATTCTTGCATCGTATGCCAAATCATTTTATCTATAATAACTCCAATATTGGGTTCTTTTAAGATCGTTGTCTGTCTTTTTTTACCATCATCCAAAGTCAGTTTAATTGTGCCTTGAATACAAAAAATAACTTGCCTTGTTTGGCGATGGGCATGATACCCGCGGGGCAGCTTGGTATCAGCCTGGAAGATATAGTACACTCTCTTGATGATAAAGGGGATATGATTGGGGCTTTGGGCAGAGATAAGATTACAGTCATCAAGGATCTTAGGAAGTTTGATAAAATGAATCAGGTTTTTTTGTAGTGACATTTGGCGAATTATATTCCTCGCTTCGCTGCGGAAGCGTAATCCTTTTAGGATTATAGTTGGAGTGGAACAATTTATCAATTACCATCAGCCCGATCCAAAGAACTAAAATTTCTGCCAAGGTATGCAGAATTCGTTCCAACCTAAAGAATTGAGAGACCCCGAATTTTCTTTCTAAATGATGGACAGAAACCTGACGGAATGTGGCACCTGCTCTTTGAGCCTTTTTGATAAGTTCAATACAAATTGCTCCACTATTGCTTTTCAGATCTAGTTTTTGCACCAGAGATTTTCTGATCAGTCTGAAGTCACAGTCAATGTCTGCAACTGGTACCCAAAACAGCCAGCGGATTAAAAAGCTGTAAAGATTGCCAATAAAAATTCTGTAATTCGGATCATGCCTGGACATCTTGATACCATTTATAAAATCACAATCTTTAGTCATCAGTTGTAAAAGAAGCGGTAATTCTTTAATATCATACTGACCATCTCCATCAGTATAAAAAACTAAGTCGTATTTAGCTCTCTTAAATCCACTTCTTAGAGCCCCACCATAACCTAAATTTTTTTGATGAAAAACTAACTTAAGTTGTTTATATTTTTGGGCAAGACCTTGCAATACTTTTCTACTGGTATCTGTTGAGGCATCATCCACCACAATTACCTCAAACTTGGAAGTATACTTCTTAATCGTGGAAAAAGCATTTTCGACTAACTTCTTGATACTTTTGGAATCATTATAGCAGGGGAAAAAAATGGACACACCCAACTTTTTCGATATCATTTTGCAATCTTTCTAATTTCCTTTTGATTATATACAATTTCTCCAATATGAGAAAGTTTAAAAACCCTTCGATAATTTTAATCCTAATATTCTTCTTATTTATCACCATCTTTGTGACAAAGTCATTTATTACCATGACAAATGTCCCTTTTTATGATTTTGATGAGGCACATAGGGCAGAAAACGCCAAAAGGATGAAAGAATATAGAAGTTTTCTTGTTCCTTTGACAGGTTCTTCCCAAGATCGGGTTGAACATTTAAAAATACCTCTAAAAGAAAACCCTGATTTTTATCTTTATTACCATTTGGAGAGACCTCCACTGATTTATGACATGATGATACTCTCTACATCTGTTTTTGGATCTGCTGAGTGGGTATATCGTCTACCTTCTTTTTTATTAGGACTGATGATCCTGATTGTATTTTATATCTTTGCCAAAATGGAAAGGCCATCTAATTATCTTGCTATTTCTGCGGGGTTATTGAGCCTGATTACTTCGGCTGATTTATGGTTATCTTCTCAATATGCTCAAATGGATACAGCAATAACCTTTTTCCTTACTTTGAGTCTTTTAACTCTAATTATCTTTTGCCAAACTAGAAAATCTTTACTTTTATACTTGGCTGGAATATTTTTAGGTCTAGGATTACTTAGTAAGCTACAGCCTGCTACTATATTTATTTTCCCGCTCCTTTATTTGTTGATGACAAGAAAGTTAAATATTTTAGATCTAATCAAATTTGGGACAGGCTTTTTTCTTATATTTGGCCCTTGGTTGTTGTATTTGGTAGTAAGGTTTGGGTTAAAAGATGTCCTGCTTATAATGCCGGGATTTGCTATAACCTCTGCTTCAATTGATGATATTCATCATAAAGCCCCTTTTTTTTGGTATATCAGGTGGTGGTGGGATACTTTGCGGCCAGGTTGGACTATATTTCTGGCCCTATTTTTTTATGATGTCATTTATAAGTTATTAGATTGGGAAAAGAGAACATTACTTGTATATATATTTGGAGGCTTATTGGCTTTTTCTATTCCTGATAACAAAATTTGGTGGTATGTACTGCCTTTAATACCAGCAGTGTCCTATTATATTTTTCTTTCCGTCAATGATTATATTCAAAAGGAGCAGAAGAGAATTGCTAACCTATCTTTTGCAATGATTGTGGCATCTTTGCCAATCTTCTTACAATCTTCAAATTTAATTAGTATGATTTATGGAATTTCAATTACTGGCATTGTTTTTTTAATCTTAATAGATAAATTAAGTATTAAAATAGATTTAAGATTAAATAAAAAATTTATATTTTATATCTCAATAATTTTAAGTTTGCTTATGTTTTCCTTACAATTTCCTAAAATAATCCCATATCACTGGAATGTAAAACCTGTGGCACAGTCTTATAAAAGTTTGCCATACCCAAAATGTTTATGGCTTGGGGATATGCCTGGGGAAGCAGTACTATTTTATTCAAATGCAGGAGAAGTGCCTATACTTAATAAGACCACTCAAATTTATACTAACTGTAAGAATAATTATTTAATAACTCCTGACAAGTACAAGGGAGGTGAATTAATCTTAAGAAAAGGAAACATTAGATTATACAAACTCTAGCTCCTCAGGGATATGAGATAGAAAGTTTATTATAAAGACTAACTACTACCTGCTCATTCATCAAAAATGAGGCTAAGTTCGAGTAAGACAAGCTTTCCTTTCCTTCGAAAACGTAAGAACTATCTGGCTCCCCCGCGTGGATTCGAACCACGAACCTTGATCTTACAGAACTCCACTTGTTACCAAATGGTCTGGACTATCTTATCATCCCGCGATGCGGGAGCCGGGTATATAGTCTCTACACGTTTACTCTGATGTAAATCAGAGCTTTAGCTCGGGATTATCCTTCGATTACTCTCAGGACTTCCCCGAATTAGCCCGATTTTCATCTCGGCGTTACCGCCAAGAGCTGCCTATTTTGACAGGATCCCGCTCTACCATTGAGCTACAGGGGATTATTAATGTACGTTTGGTATTTTACCACCTAAAGGGGTCTAAATCCAGATTATTCTAAATAGTCCCTAAGTTTCTTGGCTCTAGTAGGATGTTTAAGTTTTCTGATGGCTTTGGCTTCAATTTGCCTAATACGCTCACGGGTGACCCCAAACTCTTTCCCTACCTCTTCCAAGGTCCGCTGTTTCCCATCCTCTAAACCAAATCTTAATTGCAGCCCTCTTTTTTCCCTGGGTGATAAAGAATCTAAAACTTCATCCAGATGAACTTTCAAAAGCTCCCTGGTGGCCTGTTCATCCGGCTGCAAACCCTGATCAGCTATAAAATCTCCAAGGTGAGAATCTTCCTCATCCCCAACAGGTGTTTCTAAAGATGTGGGTTCTTGTGAGACTTTTATGATCTCCCGTGCTTTTGTTACATCTATTCCCAGCTCTTTTGCCACTTCCTCAGGAGTAGGTTCCCTACCCAACTCCTGCATCATCCTACGTTGTGTTCTATTAAAACGATTGATGGTCTCAACCATGTGCACGGGAATCCTGATAGTTCGGGCCTGATCGGCAATAGCACGGGTTATAGCCTGTCTGATCCACCAAGTGGCATAAGTTGAAAACTTATATCCCCTTCTCCAATCATATTTATCAACAGCTCTCATAAGACCAATATTCCCTTCCTCAATTAAATCAAGTAAACTCATCCCCCTACCTACGTATTTTTTAGCAATGGAGACAACCAAACGAAGGTTGGCAGAAATTAATTTATCCCGGGCACTTTTGACTCCTTTTTCAGCCTTTTTGGCAAGTTCTATTTCATCTTGAGCTGTTAAAAGAGGAATTTTACCTATATCTCTCAAATATTGTCTGACAGGGTCTGTGACTGATCCTTCTTCCAAAGTAGATAAAACCTCCAGTTCCTTTTCCAATTCCGTACTGGTCTTAGTATCTGTTTCCAGCTCCTCTGCTGTTGTCTCAAAAACATCGATATTATCAGTTAGTAATTTTATATAGAATTGGTCCAGCTCTTCTATTGTTTCCTCAGGCTTGGGAAAAACCTGCAGGATTTCTTCCTGGGTCACAAAACCCCTATCTTTACCTAATTTAATAAGTTTTTTTTCGTCCAGTTGTATCTCTTTTTTCTTAGCCATAATTAAAGATTTTTAAGTTTAACCGATAAATCACGAAATCTTTTATTTAATGTCTCAACAACTTCCATCTTACCAAATTCCTGGGCATTTTTAATTTCAAATGATAGTTTTTCCAGGGAGGCTTTAATCAAAGCTTTCTTAAGTTCGGAAACTACTGTTTCAAGTTCTTTCTGCCAATTTTTAGAATCCATAAGTTTACTATCAAGTTCTGTTAAATACAATCTATCTACCTCTGAGAGTAATTCTTTGGGTAAATCCGAGGTGAATTCATTTATACTGAATTCTCTGGATTTAAAAGAGATTGAATCCAAATACAGAAATAGCAAAACATAGATTTGTCTCCATTTCTCTGCGAGAAACAAGGTTTCCGGAAAGGATGGCACAAAGGTAAGATCTTTGGGTGGATGCAAAAGCAAAGCGATCAAATATTCTTCCAATAACTCTCTTCTGCTTTTTGCAGATACCACATCATCCTGTGTGGAAGCTTGTTTTAAAACTTTAGTAAAGGTCTTCAAGGATATCTTCATTGCTTTATCAACACTTTCTCTGATTACTTTTTCCTCGGTTTTTAAAAATGCTGAAAGCTTTTGTATATAACGTTCCCTAACCAAATCATCTGTGATTTTTGCCCAAACAGACATTAATTCCTCACCTATTTTTTTCAGATCAGCAGGTTTTTTAATATCATACCTTTTGGCAGTAGAGAGAAGGTAATAATCATAAATTGCTACAGCTTCATCAATAGCTTTTTGCCAGATTTTTGGATCGGAGTTTATTACCTCGGATGCATCTTTACCACCCTCAAGCTGAATAACTTTTATATTCAATCCTGCCTTATCGGCAAGCTCTATTCCTCTTCTTGAGGCAGAATCCCCTGCCAAATCCATATCAAATGCCAATGTGATATTTTCAGTATACTTTTTAATCAGCTCCACCTGCCCTTCAGTTAAGGCAGTACCTTTTGAGGCCACCACATTTTTAAATCCGGCCTGATGCGAAGCTATCACATCCATTTCCCCTTCTACTAAAATTGCTTCTTTTTTATTCCTGATTTCACCCTTTGCCAAATTTAGTCCAAACAAAAAATTACTTTTATCAAAAAGTGGTGTTTGGGGAGTATTGATATATTTAGGTTCAGCTGGTATTAACACCCTACCGGAAAAACCCCTTAATTTATCTTTTCCATCAATCAAGGGAAAAGTAATTCTTCCCCTGAATCTGTCATAACAGCCGTTTCTGGATTGGACCCCCAGCCCGCAGGAAATAATTTCTTGAGTGCTAAATCCCCTTTTAAGTAAAAATTTTGTTAATGATTCCCAGGAATTAGGAGCATAACCGATACCGAATTGCTCAATGGAGGAATCGCTAATGCCTCTTTTTTTAAGATATTCCAAAGATTTTTTGCCTAAGGGGTGACTGACTAAAATGTAATGTAAAAACTCCTGGGCTTTTAGGTTTGCTTCATATAGCCTGTCTTTAAAATCCGATTTTTGAGGCGCTTTTTTTAAAGTTACTCCTGCTTTTTTAGCCAAAACTTCCAGAGCCTCTTTAAATTCCATCCCCTCTTTTTCCATCAAAAAGCTAAAGTGATCCCCACCTTTTTGGCAGCCGAAACAATGCCAGATTTGACGTTCAGGGGAAACTACAAACGACGGGGTTTTTTCATCATGAAAAGGGCAATTGGTTTTAAAATTTACACCTGCTTTTTTTAAAGTTAGATACTCGGAGATTAGATCAACAATATTAATTTTTTCTTTGATTAGTTCTGTGTCTTCCATAGCTATGCAGTCATCTTATCGTCCGAAGAAACGTGACCATAAGAGATTGTGGCCGGATTGTACACCAAAATAAATACGAAGACAAGCCTTACATCGCCTTGGCAAGCTGTTGTTTCATTAAGCTTTGATACGGGATATCAAGTTCAGATGCTTTTTCTTTATAGCGTTTAACGATCTTTGTTGGTATGCGCATTGTAACCCTGGTTATTTTTTGCTCGCCATGTTCTTTAAGAAATTGCTCCAAGTCAAAATGTTCAAACTCGGATGGTACAAAATAATCCGCAAGGTCAATATTCATCCAGAATTTATGTTCCTCTTCTTCAGTTTTAAATTTAGGTACTATTAATTTTTTCTTCATATATTTTAGCCTCCTTTCGTTTTACATCCCGTGCGTGAAGTACACGTATACGGCCGTTCCTAATAGTAAATACCAAAAAGAGTATTCTTGATTTTCGCGTTTTACCAATTACTGAAAAACGGGCTTCGATCTGAGAGTGGGGTTTATCCGGACCCTTTATTGCATAAGGGTCTTTCATTACCTCTTCTGCTTCAAAGGGTCGAACTTGATGTTGCTCCCACAAATGGGATACATTCCCCCAGTCCCACTCAAAACGCTGTTTCTTTTTTGGCATATCTAATACATCTTTGGTATGTACATATACTAATCATAAACGTTAGTATTGTCAACTAGCTGATATAATATTGAACAAGGAGAGGTCGCTTAGTGGCCTAGAGCGATTGCTTGGAAAGCAGTTATACCCGCAAGGGTATCGAGGGTTCGAATCCCTCCCTCTCCGCATTTTAATCTATTAAAAGAAGGTATTCTTTGTTTCCTGCTCCACCTAATATTGGTGATTCCATTTCCTTCTCCACCCTAAACCCTAGACCTTTTACCCTTTCAATTACTTCATTTTTAACTTGTTCTGCAATTTCTGGAGGCAGAACGCCCTTTACCAAAAGCTTTTTATCTGCCTCATAATGTGGCTTAAGTAAAACAATAATCATTCCATCAGGTTTTAAAAACTTTTTAACAACCGGTAAAACTAATTCCAATTTTGTCCAGCCGGCATCTATTGTTATCAGATCCATTTTCACTTCGTCATTGCGAGCGACCGAAGGGAGCGTGGCAATCTTGTTTAATTGAGATTGCTTCGTCGTTTCACTCCTCGCAATGACAGAAGAAGGTAAAGATTCCAGATATAAAATATTTGTCCGCTCCATTACCACAACCTGTGGATCATTTCTAAGTTTCCAGGCCAATTCTCCATAAGCAGTATCAACTGCATAAACTTTTTTAGCTTTATTTTGCAGTAAACAATCCACAAACCCGCCTGTTGATGAACCAACATCTAAAATCGTTTTATCGTTAATCGTTAATCGGAAATCGTTAATCGCTTTTTGAAGTTTTTCCCCACCGCGAGACACAAATTTGTCACTTGCCATATATTTTAAGAGCTTTTTTAAGCAATTCTCTATCTTGAGAAAAAGTTAGCTGTTTTATAGCTTCATCAATTCCATACCAACCTGCTTCTTCCACTTCAAAGTCATGATCTTTGGGATTACCTGATTTATATTTCATTAAAAAATATGTCACTACTTTAAATATCTTTTCCCCGTTTAAGGTATAGACATATTTATTGTAGCCTATTTTATCTACAATTTCCGCCTCCACTCCCCCTTCTTCCCTCACTTCACGCAGAGCAGCTTGTTCGGATGTTTGGCCCGGATCAATTAAACCTTTAGGAAAACTCCAGTGTTTATTTTGAGAATGCTGAGTCACTAAAACCTGACCTTTACTATTAAAGACAATGCCCCCTGCTGAAAATTCTCTTTTCATAAACACGAGTTTATCATATATAATTACTGTATGAATCAATCCGATGAACAAAAAGTTTTATTAGAAGTAGCCCAACAATGGAGAAGACAAGAATGAAACTGTCTAAAAAGTTTTCTATAATGTCTTTATACGGATCTTTAAAACCCAGGGTCAAGTATAAGGAAACGGATGATATTTATAAGATTATTAAGATGGAGGAACAAGCTTGGCCTGAAGCTGCAGCTGAAAAAGACCGAAGAATATTGAAAGCGGCTCAAAAATGATTCTAGTAGATACAAATATTAGTTTTCCAGATGCATATAATGCTGCCTTAATGCAGAAGAAAAAAGTAAGACAAATTTATTCTTTTGACGAGGATTTTGATAAATTTCCCCATATTAAAAGGCTGGAAAAATAATTCCGCCAGCTGCAAAAGCTATCACGCTATTATATTTAACCCATTCAATTGCCATAATTTTAAAGCGGAGGGTGCAGGAGTCGAACCTGCTAGGGCTTTCACCCGATGGTTTTCGAAACCATTACCTTACCGTTCGGCCAACCCTCCTTGGCACCCCTGAAAGGATTCGGACCTTCGACCTCATCGACCGCAACGATGCGCTCTAATCCACTGAGCTACAGGGGTAAACATGGGTATTTTAACATTAAGACAAGGGTAATTATCTATTTACATTTTCCAGGGGGAAATTCTTTTGCAGCCCTTCTGACCATTTTTCCATCCAGGATTTATACGGCACTTCAACAAACGGTAAAAAACGGGCCACAATTTTTTTAACCTTTTCCTCATCTTGTGGAATCAAAACCAGCATCAGTTGTGCTGGAAACCTCAGTCTGGTCTGAATATGTAAAACCTTATGCCCCTCTTTTTGCTTAAACCAGAATGCATCTAAAAAGTGCCAAAAGTAAAAATCCTCACCAATGGTTATGCCCTGCGTTGAAATTCTGTATTTAATATTATGTGGTGGAACAAAAGCTAAAACATAGCTAACAAAAGCCAAAGCTAACAGTACACCCATCAACAAAAACTCCCTGAATAAAAAGGCAATTAAACAAACTAAAATCACCAAAATGGCAATGGTGGTATAGTACGAGCGGTCTTTTTTCCTGAAAGGACGTGAGGGTGCTTCCCAGGAAAGCAAAGTTTTAACTTCCCCTGCTTCATTTATTTTAGGAGTTAATAAATCTGACTTAACATTTTTTTTGGCCATCTGTTTAAATTATATGATACCATAATTGATAATGGACTATCAGGAGCTTAAAAACTGGCAACAACATGCTCGACTTAAAGCTCTTCTTGATTTATCCACTCCTCCAAAACATCTTTATTGTTCCGGTAAAATAGACTTTAATATTTTTGAAAACTGTGCGGCTGTTGTCGGATCCCGCAAAATGACAGATTATGGAACCCGGGTGGTGGAAAAAGTTGTTCCTGATCTTGTTTCAAAAGGTAAAACTGTTGTTTCCGGTTTTATGTATGGAGTTGACCAATATGCCCATCAGGTTTGTATTGAGGCAGGAGGCAAAACTATTGCTGTTTTAGGCTGGGGGATAGATACCAAATTAACCCCGGAGGATTTGAAATTAGCTCAAAAAATTGTTTCTACAGGCGGGCTAATCATATCCGAATGGGAGTCTCAAAAAGCTTCTCACTGGACTTTCCCAGCCAGAAATAGGATTGTTGCTGCTTTGGCATCAGAAGTTATTGTAATTGAAGCAGCAACGAGCAGCGGTTCTTTGATTACAGCCCGGCTGGCATTAAAGTTAAAAAGAGAACTTTGGGCAGTTCCGGGCCCGATAACCAGCCGGACCTCACGGGGAACAAATAATTTAATTGCCAGCTCTCAAGCTAAGATGTGGTTAGGGGGAACTCCGGAAAACCTGCTTCAAAGCGATAACCCTCTTTTGCAAATTCTGGATAATGAAGCACTAAGCGCAGATGAGATGGCCCGCAAATTAAATAAACCGGTTTCGGAAATAGGATCAGAGCTATCTCTACTGCTATTATCCGGACATTTAATAGAAAAAGGAGGAAAATACTACCCAAGCGATGCTAGTTAAAATCCGCTCAATTGCTAATATTGGCCTTGAGACTGTGCCTGTTGATGTTGAGGTTGACGTAGCTTCAGTCGGTTTTCCCGGTTTTACCATTGTGGGACTGGCCAGCAAAGCTGTTGATGAAGCCAGGGAGCGGGTAAAAACAGCTATTGTTAACTCAAAGCTTGATTTTCCGCCAAGAAAAATTACAGTCAATCTTGCTCCTGCTGATCTGCCAAAAGACGGCGCAGCCTATGATCTGCCAATTGCCTTGGGAGTACTTTTGGCCAGTGGGCAGCTAGTCACTCCTGATATTGATCTGACAAAGTCGTTTTTTTACGGAGAGCTGTCGCTTGATGGCACACTGCGGCCTACCCGCGGTATTTTGCTTTTAGGACTTTTTGCTCAAAGTTTAGGTCCTGCTACTGTAATTTATGTTCCATATCCATCAGCTGCTGAGGCCGGTATGATTTCCGGCACTACTGTGGTACCTGTCAGTAGTTTATCCCAGCTGGTAGCACATTTTTCAAACATACAAAAAATAGCTCCATTAAGATTAAAAAAGATTCCAGAATCTGTTGATTTTACTACTGTGGAATTTGATCTTGCAGAGATTGCCGGACAGGAACAGGCCAAGCGGGCTTTAATTATTGCTGCTGCAGGAGGGCATAATCTGTTAATGTGGGGACCTCCGGGAACAGGTAAAACTATGCTGTCCAAAGCACTTTCCGGAATTTTACCCCCCTTAAGTAGCTCTGAGGCGTTGGAGGTGACTAGAATTTATTCTGTTTCAGGACTGCTAAATCCCGGGCAGGCTCTGCTGTCTTCACGGCCTTTCAGATCACCCCATCATGGTATTTCCGGTGCAGGTATGATTGGTGGAGGAAGCAATCCTCTGCCAGGTGAGGTCAGCCTGGCTCATCTGGGAGTTTTATTTTTGGATGAAATGCCTGAATTTCCCAGAAGTATTTTAGAAAGTTTAAGACAACCAATGGAAGATGGCACTGTGGAAATTGTCCGCGCCGCCGGACATGTTAAATATCCATCGAGCTTCACTCTTGTCGCAGCAATTAATCCCTGTCCTTGCGGCTACTTAAATCATCCAAGAAAAGAATGCAAATGCACAGAGCGCCAAATCACCAAATATAGACACCGTATTTCCGGTCCAATTTTAGACAGGATTGATCTGTTTGTGCCGGTTTCGCCGGTTGAAACAGAAAAACTGGCTATAACCGGTAGCAATTTATCTAATACAGTTTCTTCTGTTGTTGCAAAGGCTCAGGTTATCAAAGCACGGAAAGTCCAGGAAGAAAGGTTTAAAAAAGAAATTGGTCTTTATACTAATTCCCAGATGAAAAATGCTCATGTTAAAAAACATGGCTTTCTAACTCCGGAATCAGAAAACCTGCTGCGGGTGGCTGCTAACAAATTTGATTTTTCTGCGCGCAGTTATTTCCGTTTAATTAAGGTGTCCCGTACAATTGCTGACCTGGAAGGAAGTAAACAAATTTTACCTGTTCATATGGCTGAAGCTCTGCAGTATAGACAAATGATTTGATGAAAATTAACAACCGGGAAACAGGACGCTTGGCAGAAGAGCTGGCCGGTAAGGCCTTAATAGAAAAAGGTTACACGATCCTTGAAAACAATTTTTCTAATAGGTACGGCGAAATTGATATTATTGCCAAAGATAAAGATACTTATGTTTTTGTTGAAGTGAAAGCGAAAAAAGGAGTAGATTTTGGGCTACCTGAAGAGATGATTAATCCACACAAACTGCGAAAAGTGAAAAATATGGCTTTAATTTATATGAAAGGAGAAACCCTGCCTTGCCGGATTGATGTTATCGCCATTGTCCTTTCCCCAACTAACGAACTTGTCCGCTTAAGTCATTATGAGAATGTGTATATGTAAGGCGGGCAGCATGGGATAACTTTCGATCAACCAACTGGATAGAGATTTTATCTTATCCCGAACTTACCCTTCAACAAACTCAAGAAATTTTAAGCTTATCCGTGTAATTATCTCATAAATTGCCGATTGAAGTGTTAAAAATACTTGTGGTAATATATAGATGGTCGTAATGTAAATTGCGCCCATCGGAATTATTGTTAAGCCCTTTATGATGATATTCGGCGTCGTGCCGTGCTTCCGAAAGGAACTAGTCATAGGGGGCTTATTTATAACGAGCTTATTTTTGTTATATCAAAGCGGTTCTTTCTGTTGTAAAAGTTTTTAGGATATTTATCAAAATCATAAATATCAACCACCAGGGAAATTTTATCTGCTACAAAATCAAAGTATCTCATTTCATTCTTAATAAACGCTCTCTGAACTGTCCAATTCATGTAATCAATTATTTGCAAAGCTGGCTCGCCCTCGGGTTTTTGCGGGAAAATACTAATTTGTGTTTCTATTTTAATACCCCATTTATTTTCAAATGCTAAAACCGATTTTCTAATCGCATCTTCCAATGGGAGTTGCCGAGCCCTATTGCCTCTAACGGCAAAATAAATAACGCTCTGATCCGATTGGTGCAGTTGATTTTCAAATAACTTACTTATTAAATCATCATAGAATAAATTTGGGCGTTTCTGATGTCTTTTTATAAAAACGGATTCATTCTTTCTAGCTACAATAAACTCTGCCTTAAAAGGTAAGCTGATCAGAGTTTTAAAAACCTTTTCTCTAACTTCAGGACAATCATCTGTTGCATGAAAAGATTTTAGTGATTTTTGAACAGAGGGTATATCTTTAAGGTAAGGATCATTTGCTATATCCTTTCTTACTTTCTCAAGGCTCTTGCGCAAAATATCCGGCTGATCGGTTTTGATAAATCCAAGAAGTAACAGCTTAGAGCATCCCTCTTTTCCGACAATAAAATTTCCATTTCGGTCATAGAAATAGGGATCACCGGATTCATCAACAAAGAAATAGGTTATTTTCTCAGCTTTCTTTTTCATTAAATTAAGAGTAGATCAATTCTAGCAAAAATTCAGATTATAAAACAGGCAAGAAAAACCTCAGCGGGCTTTCGCACTAGCTGAGAAGTTGATAAGATCTATAATTACAGGAAGTAGAAAAGCAATCATGAAGTTTTGGTAAAAACCAACACCAGAGTTATCCTAATATTCTTGACTATCAAGAAATGATTATTATAAAATGAATAAGGGAATAATATGTCAGGTCCAGCTGAACAAACACAAAAAATAGAAGCAAATAAGCCAGCAGAGCAAAACCTTGAAGTGACTGTGGCAAAGGCCCGTGATCAGGTTCGGCAAGAAAAGGAAAAAGCTACACGAGAAGAGCAGGATGCCCAAAAGCTCGAGCAAGAACTTCAAGAAGCCCAACAAGCTGAAAGAAAGGCAGAAGAAGCAGAAAGACAGGGTAAAGAGGCAAAAGAACAAATTGATAGAGCGACAGGAGCATAACCATGTCGGCAAATACTGGAAATGATGTAAGTGTAAAACAATTAATAAGCGATATTGAAAGAGATTTGCTTTTCCATATAATTTTAAATATGCGGCATAGAAAAATTTCAGTGGGAGAAGCACAACTTTTAGCTCAGGATTTTTTGACCCTTCTCCCCTCTAAAGATAAAGAAGAATTACTTAATAAGCTTAATGAATTAGGAAAAATATATTTAGAAGCAAACCAAGTTTATGTAAAATACGCAGGGCCTTATGAAGAAGAAAAACGTCAAGAAGTACTAAAAGCAATGAGGGATCATATTAAAAAAGGTGAGATAGAACAAGCACTGGCAGTTGCTAAAGGAGGATACTAATCATGGATGGAATGGAAGGTGGATCATCTGGAGGATCTGGGCAGGGGATAAAGACGCAATCTAACAAACCAACCCCTAATTCAGAAGAGAGTTTATCTAAACCTCCAGTTCCTGAAGGAGGAGCGGTTGCCGAAACATTCGTACCTCCGCAACATGTTGATTTAGATCCAAAAAATGCCACTGGCACAATACCAGCAGACACTCTTTTAGCTGAAGCGAAAAAAGAGGGTCCGCATCAAGCACTCGAAAATTTAGCAACAGGTTCAGCCGGAGTTGTTAAATCTCCAGAATCTGTTGTAGAACAAGCTGCAGATCTGAGCAAAGAATACCTTGCTGCATCTAAACTCGGTCGAGAAGTATTAGGCGTAGTTCAGCACCGAGAACAGCGAAGACTAACTCCTTTTAATGATCCAAGGAGATTTCCTCCCGAAGATGTAAGGGCAGTACAAACAAAAAGACCTGATGTAAATTCAACAGAGGAAGATATAAGAAATGCAGAAAGAGCTTCATTTAGTTTAGCGCTCGAGGCTGCAACTCAGGTTGCAGAAGTCCAATTACCCCGAACTGGAGGAATTAATGAAGATTTAGATCCATTAGAAGCTTTGGCAAGAGTTATCAGGAATGGGTATAATACGGGAACAGAATTAAATAAGGAAGATCATCAGGGAGTTATGGACGCAGCGAAAGCAGCCATAGCAAGAAGAACAGGAGTTACACCAGATAAAGTTACTTGGGATGACAAAAAGATTGAAGGTTGGATCAGCGAACAATTTAATACTGCTAATCAGCGACTAACTAGAAGCGTTCAAGCTATAAGAGGATACGTGGGAAGGTAAAGAAAATAATGTCAGATTTAGGATTAGAACAACCCAAACCTCCTGATC
>Ga0082335_1004798_pt1 | contig 19739 bp, 17 predicted proteins | sample Subgrocontami58m_FD_72375 | JGI IMG/M metagenome (GOLD analysis project Ga0082335, IMG submission 72375) | Subsurface groundwater microbial communities from S. Glens Falls, New York, USA - GMW37 contaminated, 5.8 m (SPADES assembly) (version 2) ... | reverse complement strand
TTTTAGACAAACGTGAGGGAGGGGAAAAAAAGGGTTGGTGGGAAAACGAGGGGCGTGGGGGGGGCGAACCTGCCCCCCCCCCTACGACGCCCCCACCCACAACAAAAATCAATAATGAATACGATTTCTATCTCCCTCAAAGTAAACGGCGTTCAATACAAAAAAGACGTTGAGCCGCGTTTGTTGTTAAGCGACTTCCTGCGGCACGAACTCGATCTCACCGGCACGCACGTCGGCTGCGAGCATGGCGTGTGCGGCTCTTGCACAATTTTGCTAGACGGTGAAGCCGTGCGCTCATGCCTCATCTTCGCGGCGCAAGCGGATGGCTGTGAACTCACCACCGTTGAAGGTCTCGCCCAAAACGGCAAACTGCATCCGCTACAAGAAGCATTCCGTGAGGCACACGGTTTGCAATGCGGCTACTGCACACCCGGATTCTTGATGACGTTGATTCCGTTCCTCAAAGAAAATCCAAGCCCAAACGAAGCAGAGATTCGTGATGCGCTGTCGGGCAACATTTGTAGATGCACCGGGTATCAGAATATTGTGAAAGCGGCGCAACTTGGCGCAGAGAAGATGAAATAAAACAGTGATCAGTCAGCAGTGAACAGTGATCAGTAAAGTGATCACTGATAACTGACAACTGATCACTGATAACTGGTGTCAATATGACTACTCAATTCTTTGGCGAACGAATCCTACGCAACGAAGACCCGCAACTCTTAACCGGCAACGCCTTATTTGTTGACGACGTTCATCTCCCCAACATGGCGCACGCCGCGTTTGTGCGCAGTGTGTATGCCCATGCGCGAATTAAAAGTATTGATGTCTCTGCCGCACTGCAACGTGAAGGCGTGATCGCCGTGTTCACCGCCGCCGATATGGGTGACTACTGGCAGCCGTGCCCGCTGGTGGTGCCGCCGCCACCGATTAAAGACCTTAAGTTCAACGAGCGCACCCAACTTCCGTTAGTCAAAGATAAAGTGAGGCATGTCGGCGAAGCTATCGCCGTGATCATCGCCGAGAACCGTTACATCGCCGAAGATGCCATCGCCGACGTGTATGTAGATTACGAACCGCTTGAGGTGGTTTTAGATCTAGAGAAAGCCTTGAAGCCCGATGCGCCGTTGTTGTTTGAGGAATTAAAAGACAACGTAGCAGCTCATGTGATTCAACAAAAGGGTGATTACGCCACAGCGAAAACAAAAGCGGCAGTCGTGGTCAAGAAAAAGTTTTTCTATGATCGCGGCGTGGCGGCAGCAATGGAGAATCGCGGTATCGTGGCACAGTGGGATCGGCGCGCGCAGCAGATGACGGTGTGGGATACGACTCAAGCTCCAATACCGATCCGCAACGGGTTGGCGGCGCGATTGGGGTTGTCGGCTCATCAGGTGCGAGTCGTTGCGCCGTATCTCGGTGGCGGCTTTGGTCCCAAGGTGATGATGTTATATCCCGAAGAAGTGGTGCTGCCGTGGGCGGCGATCAAAGTGAATCGTCCGGTGAAATGGATCGAAGATCGACAAGAAAATTTTTTCGCCACGAGCCACGAACGTTTTCAAACGCATACATCCGAAATTGCTTTAGCCAGCGATGGAAAAATTATAGGTATACGCGACGTGTTCTTACACGACAGTGGCGCGTATGATCCTTACGGTCTCACCGTGCCGATCAATAGTCAATGCACATTGCTGGGACCGTATCTCGTCCCGAATTATTATTCCGAATTCACCGCCGTGTTCACCAATCGCACCATCGTCACACCGTATCGTGGCGCGGGGCGGCAACACGGTGTGTTTGTGATGGAACGCCTGCTCGATATGGGCGCGAAAGAATTGGGTATTGACCGCGCCGAGATTCGAAAACGCAATTTCATCCCACCCGATCAGTTCCCGCACAACCACGAAATTATTTATCAAGACTTCGCCCCGCTCACTTACGACAGCGGTAACTATGCGCCCGCGTTGGAGAAGGCGAAGAAGATGATCGGCTACGACGCGTTCCCTGCCGAACAAAAACGGGCACGGGCTGAAGGCAAACATTTAGGATTGGGGATCGTGTCGTATGTGGAAGGCACGGGCATTGGACCTTACGAAGGGGCGCGCGTCACCATTGGCACGAATGGCAAAGTGAGTGTGGTGACAGGCGTTGGCACGCAAGGGCAAGGACACTTCACATCCTTCGCGCAGATTGTGGCAGATCAGATCGGCGTGGACGTGCGCGACATCAGCGTGGTCACCGGGGACACCGCCGAATTCCATTGGGGCGCGGGAACTTTTGCCAGCCGAGGTGCGGTGGTGGCGGGCAACGCTTGTTACGCGGCGGGGCAAATGGTGCGCTCGAAAATTTTAAAGTTGGCGGGCGAAGTGTTAGAAGCGCCCGAGAGTGATTTAGAAATTGCGGATGGCAAAGTGACGGTGAAGGGTCAACCCGATTCTTCGATCACGTTGGGCGATCTCGCCGGACGCGCCAACCCGATGCGCGGCGCGGTGAAGCCCGGCACCGAGCCCGGGTTAGAAGCAACAGCATATTTTGGACCATCAAGCGGCACAACGGCGAGCGGCGTTCACGCGATGATCCTTGAAGTTGATCCAGAAACAATGTTGGTGAAGATCAATAAATATGTGGTGGTGCATGACTGCGGCAAGATGATCAACCCGATGATCGTCGAAGGGCAAGTGCATGGTGGCGTGGCGCAAGGTATTGGCAATGCGTTTTACGAGCAATTGTTTTACGACGACAACGGACAACTGCTCAACGCTTCGTTCATGGATTATTTGTTGCCGACGGCAAACGATGTGCCGCACATTGATATTGGGCACGAAGAAACCCCTTCGCCTCTCAACCCGATGGGCGTGAAAGGCGTGGGCGAAGCAGGCGCGATACCTGTGGGGGCGCTCTTTGCTCAAGCAGTTGAAGATGCGCTGGAACATAAGATAGAGGTTTTGGAAATTCCGTTGAGTCCGAATCGACTCTTTGAGTTAGTAAATGCAGAACACTGATTTTTAAATAGACCTTCGGGGTTTTGAAAACCCCGAAGGTCTTATAAAGGGAATGAGATTGAGCGATCCAAATATTCTTACATTGTTCGGTTCTGTATTAGGTATCATAGGCTCAATTCTTCTAAGTGTAGATGCACTTGGTGCACCTGACTTTCTTGCCGCACTCAAAGCAGAAGAAAAAAAGGGAGTCCAAATGACTCAAACCGGATTCCTTGCTTTGATTAACGAAATTGTTGTGTATTTATCAATTTCACTTATGGGCTTTGTCCTTCTCCTATTCATAAGTAGAGGATTTCTTATCGCATCGTTGATCTTCGCTCCTCTTATTTATTTTGCTTGGAAAACAATTGTTTATATTACAGAAAAACTTGCCGAGTTAGTAAAACGGCTTGGTCCTCCAAATCGTTTAAGAGGACAGGGACTATTAAGAAGTTTGGGGTGCCTGATTCAATTGATACATCTTTTAGTTTGGATCTTACCCTTTTTGGTAATGTCACTACTTGCTTTGCTTGTAAGATTTGGTTTGGATATACCGTTGCGTTTTTTTTCTGAAAAATTGATCGTTCCTTTAGTTAAACGACTCTACGAATTATCTGCAAAGGCAATTGTCGAAGAGCAAAGATGGCGTTTCAAAGCTAACGCTCTTGTTGGCAGCCTCTTTATTCTTTTCGGTTTCCTTTATCAATTCATTGCTACTCTTATAGCAATAAAGTGGTGATTTGCTGTATTACTAATATGTCGCACACCTCCCTCACTTTCTCCTCCCACCTCACCGCCTTCAAAGAGAATCAAAATACCCCTTGGGGCAAGTTGCGTTATGGCGTGGGGATGGCGAATATCCAAAAACATTTTCAGGCTCACAACGCACAAGTATTAGACGTGGGCAGCGGCACGGGGCTGGATGCCATACCGTTTGCCAAACAAGGACACGAAGTAACGCTCCTCGATTATTCGGGGGAGATGATCGAAGAAGCGAAACGCAGTGCCGAAGAGGAAGGGGCGAGTGAGCGCATCACCTTTCATAAAGGCGACATCAGATCGATCCCGACTCTTTTCCCAAACACCCGCTTCGATCTCATCTTGTGTCACAACGTATTGCAATATGTGGATGACATCAACACAGCAATCAATATGATGAGTGAGGCGCTGAAACCGAATGGGCTGCTTTCGATCATCGCCATCAATCGCTATTCCGAACCGTATCGGCTGGCGTTGCACCAACTCGATCTCGACGGCGCGTTGGCGACGTTGGATGCAGAGATGTTACGCACCGCCGTCTTCAACACCGACGTTCACGCCATCACAGTTGACGACATGCGAGAACCATTGCACACAGCAGGTTGTGCCATTGAAGGCGATTATGGGATACGATGTGTGTGCGATTATATTCAAAACAATGAGATCAAAAGCGACCCGACGTTCTTTGCCAAGTTGGAGAAGTTAGAATATGAGTTGAGCGGACGCGCGCCGTATAAGAACACTGCAAGATTTTTTCAGGTGGTGGCGAGGAAAATTGTTTAATCTTTGGCAATCTGTTGTGGTTGGCTCTCTAATCCACTGACTCACTTGGTTCTCGCTTTGAACGTTGTTCAAAAGCGGAAGCACCCATAGCAGAACCTAGCCACAGGTTAAGAAAAAACTGGCGGGCGGATTAGAAAAGCCCACCTTACACACACCACTGAATCTATATTCAAAGTGTAGCGCAGGATCGGAATCTTGCGCTACATAAGAGGACATCCATGCATCTCTCAGGCAGCACCCTCATCAACGCCCCACGCCCCACCGTTTGGAAATTTCTCACCGATGTGCAAGCCGTCGCGCAGTGCGCGCCCGGAGTTGAGTCAGTTGAAGTGCTCGAACCCAACAAAAAATTTCGCGCTACCGCTTCCGTTGGCTTTGGCAGTGTCAAAGTTAAATTCAGCGGCGACGGCGAGTGGGTGGAGATGGATGAACCCAACCGCGCCGTCGTGAAAGGTCACGGTAAAGCGCCGGGCAGCGCGGCGGATGTCTCCGCCGAGATGATCTTGAGCGACACAAGTGACGGCGGCACTGAAATGAAATGGTCGGCGGAAGTGAATATCATGGGCAGCATCGCCAGCATCGCTTCGCGCATGATGGGAACTGTGGCGCAGAAGTTGACGGGCGAATTTTTCAATAACGTTAAACAGAAGATCGAAAAGAAATAAAACATATCACCGCAGAGAAGCAGAGTTCGCAGAGATTTTTTATTTTCTCCGCGCTCTCCGCGACTCTGCGGTTAATTTTTAATCATGCGCGACATTCTCTCCACCCTCGAACAATGGATTGCTCAAAATGAATCTATTGCGCTTGCCACCGTGATTCAAACGTGGGGTTCATCGCCACGCAAAACAGGCGCAAAGATGGGCATTACCGCGAGCGGAAAAATTTGCGGCTCGGTCAGCGGCGGCTGTGTGGAGGGTGCGGTTGCCGACGTGGCGCAAAAAGTATTGCAGACTCGTGTGCCGCAACTGCTTCACTTCGGGGTCGCCGACGAAACGGCGTGGGAAGTTGGTTTAGCCTGCGGCGGCAGTTTGGATGTTTTTGTGCAGCCGTTAGATGTGAAAGTGTTTGATGAGATTCGTCAAAGGCTCAACGACGAAAAAAGTTTTGCGGTGGTGACGACGATTAAGGGGGAAGATATTGGGAAGGTAGAGATAAGAGAAGATAAAAGATTAAAGATTGAAGATGAGGGATTCGTTGAGGTGGTGAGTCCGCCGCCGCAGTTGGTGATGGTGGGGGGTGTGCATATCGCTATCGCGTTGGCGTCTATAGCCAAGACGCTCAACTATCGAACCATCGTGATCGATCCGCGTAGAGCATTTGGGAATCAAGAAAGGTTTCCATACGTGGATGTAGTGATGCAAGTGTGGTGTGATGAAGCGTTCGAGAAAATCAAGATCAATGATTCGACGGCGATTGCGTTCCTGACTCACGACCCGAAGATTGATGATCAAGGATTAAAAATTGCGCTGGCGAGTGAGGCGTTTTATGTTGGCGCATTAGGGAGCAAGAAGACGCACGAAGAAAGAAAGAAGCGGCTAGTGAGTGGCGGCGTCACCGAAAAGCAACTGAGTCGCTTGCACGCGCCGATTGGCATCAACATCGGCGCGCAATCGCCCGAAGAGATCGCTTTATCCATCATGGCAGAGATCGTGGCGGCGCGATCTTCATAATCTTTTTCTCCCACGCTTATTGCCAAACAATACTCATCGTCCTATACTGATCACAGTCAGCTGCGCGGCTGACGATTAACAATTTTCATAGCCGCGACAGGAGGATGTTATGAACCCCTCACGCTTGCGTAGTGTCATCGCGCTTTTGATCATCAGTAGTTTCGCTTGCAACCTTCCTTCGCAAGTGACGCCGACATCCGCGCGCACCCTCATCGCCGATTATGGCGACGCGCCCGATCCCAACTTCCCCTCGTTGTTAGCCTCGCGCGGCGCGCACACGCTCGACATCACTCAATTTTGGTTAGGCAACACTCAAGAACCCAGCGCCACCACCGAACCCGACGCCAAGATCGTAGATCGTGATGAATTCGACGATGGCTTGGAGCGAGTCACCGCGCAAGGCTCGGCGATGCTTCTCACGTTCCGCGCCGTGAAGAGTCGCAGTGCGAGTGAGGGCGTTGTGTATTTTAATTTGTTGGCAGATTTAAACGCCGATGGAAAATGGCAAGGGGGAAACGAGTGGGTGACGATCAACAAAGAGATTCGACTCGCGCCCGGTGCGTCGGAGATCATCGAAACGCAACTCGCGTCATTCGCCTCGCAAAATTTTTGGATTCGCGCCACGCTCACCGACAAACCTGTTGACGCAGCGGCGTTCTCTAACGGATGGGACGGCACGGGCGAATTTGCCAAAGGCGAAGTGGAAGATTATCGCTTCCCTCGCTCGCCGATTGTGCCGCCGCCTACTGACTCAACCATCCCGCCGCCGCCAACGAAGACGCCGACACCCACGCTCACGCCGACTCGCTTCATCACCTCACTGCCGCCGCGCACCAACACGCCAACGTCAACCACAACGCCGACGACGAAACCAACCGAGAGAGTGATCTTCACTTTGGATGTGCGACCACAGCAAGTGGGTTTAGGTCAAACAGTTTTCTTCACAGGCACGGGCTTCACGCCGAATGGATCAGTCACGAAAACTTTTATCCGCCCCGATGGATTCAATTTTGGTTTTCAAACGCGAGCAGATGTCAATGGGATTGTGACCGCTTCATTAGAGATCACAAAAGATCAACCGCCGGGTGTTTGGACGGTGATCGTCACGGATGAGGCGACGAAACGGCAAGTGCGATCTACGTTCAACGTCACCCCGTAATTCTGATCTGGATTTACGCTCACCCCGTTAGCGTCATTGCGAGGCGCGCTTTTCGCGACGAAGCAATCTCAGGACGTGACCGAGATTGCTTCGTGAAGAACACTCGCAATGACGTGAGTGATTGAAGATGCATCGCTGTTAAAAAAAGCGGAGTCCGCCTACGCGGACTTCGCTTTGTGTTGCCGCGATTTCAATCGCCAGAACTAAACAAACGCCACCGCGCGAGCGAATGCCGCCTCACCGCCGCGGAACATCCACGGGAACACCCCAAGCGTGATCCGTTTATTGAGCAGAGCTTTGTTGCCGATCTCGCCGCCGAGATTCTCCACATGAACGCAATCGTGCGGGAAGAGCGCGTTATGCGTCAGTTGATAGGCTGACTCGGGGAAGAGTTCGTCAATTTTATCCGCGCCAAATTTTTCTTCGCACTTCGTCCGAACTTTTTTCCAGTGTTCGAGCCCACCTTTGCCCAAGAAGCGACCAATGGGTAAATTCATCGGGTGATCGGTGGAGACCATGTCCACGCCCCACAAATGAATCTTTTTCTTGATCAACCAATCGCAAATGCTATAGTGTGGACCCGGATGACGAAGTATATATTTTTCTTCATCCGCCAGTTCGCCGAACTGGGCGTGCTTATGCCAGCCGGTGTGGATGAGCAAAATATCGCCGTCACGAATCTCGGCGCGTTTCTCTAAATCTTCGGGTGTGAAGATCGCCAAGTCATCGCAGATGTCGCTCACATCCACGATCACGCCATCGCCATACAGCCATTCGAGCGGCAGTTGATCAATTGTTTTGCCGTTCGTCACAAAGTGGCGCGGCGCGTCGAGATGCGTGCCCATGTGGTTCGAGGTCATGATGTATTGCGCGTTCACCCCATGCTCCGATTTTCGTTTGATGTATTTCACTTCAAACGGCGGATAGAAGGGCCAGAACGTGACTTCTTGGTTCAACGGTTGGGAAAGATCGTAGGGTTTCATTGTGAGTCTCCTTAGTTTTAAAGATTTCATCGCAGAGTGCGCGGAGATCGCGGAGTCAATAAAAAATCTCTGCGCTCTTTGCGATCTCGGCGGTTGATTCGTTTCAACTTAGATATTTTTCAGCATATGCTTCTAATGCTTTCTCGAAAATTGGCATAGGTGGACGAACAAGACCAGCACCGATCTGCCCGACTCCGGGAAGGCGATGCGCCACGCCGGTATTAATGCGCGGCGTGATTCCAAGTTCGACAACTTTACGAATATCAATGCCCGTCGGCGTGCCGCGAAAACCTAATGATGGAATCGTGAAGGTGGTGTGTTCTGCCGTTGTGATCTCATACATCTCCATTGTCGCATTCATCGCATCCTTCGGTGTGCCGCCGATGAACGTGACAATCGCCGGGGCGGCTGCCATTGCGAAGCCGCCGATGCCCGCCGTCTCGGTGATCGCGCTATCACCAATATCCGGATTCGCATCCGCATCGGAATAGCCGGGGAACCACAAACCTTTTGGAATCTCGGCGGGAGCGGTGAACCATTGACCGCCCAACCCACTCACGCGGATTCCGAAATCGGTTCCGTTGCGCGCCATCGCTGTCACTAAGGTGCTGCCGTCAACGCCGTGCGCGGCGTCCGTCATCGCTTTGCACGTCGCCATCACCGGATTCAAAACGCTCAAGGCATTGTCGCCGATGAACTTCAACACTTCACTCGCCACATCAGTCTTCGCCACTTTAACGATTGAGGGCGCGAGCAATTTCAAAAACAGAATCGATCCCGCCTTGTTGCGATTGTGTCCCTCATCGCCCATGTGCATCGCTTCGGCGATCAAGGTTCGCATGTCAATGCCATCGCCCTGCGCCAGCGCATCGGCAAGAACGGGACCCAGCACATCATTCATCCAGCGCAAACGCTTCAACACATCGTCGCTGTATGCGCCGTAACGCAAAACTTTTCCGTAGCCCTCATTTAAATTTGAATAGGCTTTGTTGCCGTGAGTCACATTCTCAACAACATACACCTTCATCGAAGGCGACGTAACGCCTGCCATCGGACCCACGGTGTTATGTTCGTGACACGGCGCAAATTCGATCTCACCGCGCTCGACCATCGCCGTCGCGCCCTTCTCATCCTTCGCCATGCCTTCAAAAATCAACGCGCCGATGATCGCTCCGCGCAGTGGACCCGACATACGCTTCCATTCAATCGGCGGACCGGCGTGCAGCAACAAGTTGTCCTTCATCCCCGGTATCACATCGCGCGCCGTCGCCACACCCTTCAACATCGGGCGAGCGGACATCATTTTTTCAACAGCGGTTTTGTTTGCGGTATCTATATCCATTGGACTCTCCTGTGATCAGTAATTAGTAATTGGTAATTGAGTAATTACTAATTACCAATTACGTTTTTACTTTTTCGTTTTCATTTTAGCCAAAATCGCCGCCATCTTCTCATTGCCACCCGCAGGCGGTTTCCATTCTACGTGAACCGACTTCGCGCCCTGCCCGATCAGACTGGCGTAAAATGATTCTACGCCGACATTGATCGCCGCGAAGGGTTGGGTGAACGAATCAAGCGACACTGGCGGATAGTTAGACTTGGGATGATTTACGAATCGGGCGGCGATGTGGTTGACGGCATCAGTCACACTGCGAAAGACGGCGACACCTGCTTCGACGAGTCGATTCACTTGTTGATTTAAATTCTGTGGATCATCTTCTGTGCCGATCACAATGGCGATCACTTCGAGCGATGGCTTCACCTTTTTGATCTCGGCGATGACGGGCGCGAGTTCGCTGGCGGGATCGGGGTGCGCACCCTCACCCAACACCACATCGAGCAAGATCATCCCCACCTCAGGGTCTGCCGCCTCTTGTTTCAAACGGCGGATGCGAAGATCGTTATCCATCATCGGATGCAAACGCCCAACGGTGAAATCATCTTCGCCTAAATCTAAAATCGTGTGCCCTTTGCTCTTGAGAGGATCGTCTAATTTTTGCGATTCGTGAATCGGCGAGTTAGAATAAATGGGCGAGAGAGTCGCTTGCAACGCCAGAAGTGATTCGTAGGCGAGAGTGCCGCCGGAGAACAAACCCCGCAAATAAAGATTAAGGATTGAAGATTCAAGATTCAATCTTTGATCTTTAATCTTTAATAATTCCATCGCCATCTCCGCCGCTTCACTCAGACTCGTCGCAAAATTCAGCGAGCCAAGTTTTCGCGCGGGCGGCGGGTAGCCGATGAAGTCAACGACGATGGGTTTGCCTGTCGCTTGCGCCGCCGATAAAAGTTTCGCCGCCACATCGGGTGAGGGCGGTTTGGAAACTAAAACTATCACACGCGTGGCGGCATCACGTCCGAGAATCTCTAACGCTTGATGCGCCGTAATCGCCCCGACATCCGCTTTGAGATCGCGCCCGCCCGTTCCAATCGCCTGTGAGACTCCGCCGCCGAGTTGATGAATGTGTGAGGTGATGGCTTGCAAGCCCGTGCCTGATGCGCCGACCAAACCAATGTTGCCGCGCCGAACACGATTGGCAAATCCCAAACAGACTCCGTTAATGATCGCCGTGCCGCAATCGGGACCCATAACGAGCAAACTTTTGGAGCGCGCGGTTTGTTTAAGTTCAACTTCATCGGCAAGCGAGACGTTGTCGCTATAAAGAAAAACATGGCGGTTAAGATTCAACGCTTCGCGGGCGACGTTGGCGGCGAAACGTCCGGGGACGGAGATGAGAACCCATTGGGCTTCGGGGGAAATTTTTAGCGCGGCTTCAATACTGCGTGGGCGAAATTCTTGATCAATATCCGCGTTACGTTTTGACAACAAGGCATCAATTTGATTCAACGCTGCCAGCGCCGAACTTTCGTCTTTGGCTTTCACCACGATCACCAGATCGTCTGCGCCCGCTTTGTTCGCTTCAGCGGTGAGCAAGCCACTTTGCTCAAGCAATTCGCGATTTGCCTGCGTCGCCATCACCGCGCCGGCATCAAGCACGCCATCGAAGGCGAGCAAACCTTTTTGCAATTGCATCAGCACAACCGAGTCGTAGTATGCGCCGGGTCGGATTTGATTTTTGATGATCATGATAGTGATCGTTTTTCTCTGTCGTAATTCAAGCCCAAGAATGCCGGCACGCGAGTCCAGCGAAAAGCGTAGATCATTACGAAGATCGTGGTGATGTAGGGAAGGGTGCGAAGGAATTGATACGGGATCGCGCTGCCCACAATTTGCGCGCGAAGCGACAACACTTCGACGATGGCGAAGAAAAACGCGCCCAAGAAAATGAGCTGCGGTCTCCAACCACCAAAGAATGTCAGCGCAATTGCCAACCAACCGCGCCCCTGCACAATGCCTTGCGTAAACACCCCGGTGTACACCATCGGCAGATAGGCACCCGCCACGCCGATCAACGCACTGCCGATGATCGTCGTGGCGTATTGCATCAACACCACGTTCACGCCCAGGCTGTCCGCCGATTTTGGATTCTCGCCCACGGCGCGCAGTTCCAAGCCCCAACTTGTTTTGTAAAGATAATAGTAAAGGGCGATTGAGATCAGCACGCTGAAATACACGAGCGCATTTTGATTAAACAAAATCTCGCCGAGGATCGGGATGTCGCCCAGAAGTGGAATCCGGAGATTAGACAGAGTCGGCACGCGCGGCAGTTGCAGGGTGACGCCGACGACCAGCTTGAAGGCGAGTGACGATGCGCCCAATCCAATGAAGAAGAGAGCCAGACCGATCACAAATTGATCCATTTTGAGCGTGCTGGAGAAATACGCCAAGGCCAACCCCATGAGGCCGCCGACGACAGCGGCGGCTATGATACCGATCAACAAACTTTTGGTGTACAGCGCAACTAAAAACCCGACCGATGCGCCGAGCAACATGATGCCTTCTTGCGCCACATTAAATATCCCGGTGCGCCCCGACAACATGGTGCCTTGACTTGCCAGCACGTAAGGCACGAGGGCTAACAGAATGAGTCGAGCGAAGCCGATGAAAGAATCGAATTGATCCATAGTCGCTATCTATTTCTTCCTCACCAAATCCGAAAGCAAGATGAACAACAAAATCAACGCCTCAACAATGAACACCATCTCTCCGGGAATGCTCATCGTGCGCTGCATCGAACTCGCGCCGATCTCCAGCACGGCGATAAAAAATGCCACGAAGGGGACGCCAATGTGATTGCCTTTGGCGATCAAGCCGATGATCAATCCGAGCAAGAGAAAGTTCGATTGCAAACCTTCGATGAGGCGATGATGCACACCCGCCACTTCAATCGCGCCCGAGAGTCCGGCGACGGCGCCACCCAAGATCAATGAAAGCAAAAACAAACTGCGCACGTTGATTCCGTAAGCACGTGAGGCACGGGCGTTTGCGCCTGTGGCAATTAACTCATAACCGGCAGAGGTGTGATTAGTATAGATATAAACGATCACGGCGATGAACACGGCGATGATAAAGCCTGCGTGCAAGTTAGTGCGTTCCATCAAGAGGGGGAGTTCGCCGCCCGCCCCAATCGGCACGGTGGTCGGATGCCCCGCCGCAGGATCGCCCCAAATCTCCGTGGCGACATAATCAATGACACTGAATGAGACGAAGTTCAACAACACCGTTGTTAAAATTTCATTGATGCCGAAGCGATAGAGCAGCCATGCCGGAAACGCCGCCCACAACGCGCCGAAGACTATGCCAGCGATGAGCACAAGCGGCAAAAGCAAATAGACAGGCTGGTTCGCAAAGACAATGCCTACGCCCGCCGCGCCAATCGCCCCAACAATCATCTGCCCCTCGCCGCCGATGTTAAACTTGCCCGCCGCAAGCGGGATGGTGAAGGCGAGTGCCTGCAACAACAACGGCACAAACTTGACAAGCGTTTGGGTAAATGCGCCGGGTGATCGAAACGATGAAAACAGGATCGTTTCGTAGGCTTTCAACACGTCAAAGCCCATCACGCCGATGAACAACCCCGCCGCTAAAAATGAGGCGGCGATAGCGACCAGATACGGAATGAGTGTGTTGCCGATAGAAATAAAAGTTTGTTTCATATACGATTGTTAACGGTTTTATTATTCCAACCCGCTCATCATCCGCCCCACCCGATAGGCATCAAATTGCCCGCGCTCCAGCACGCCGACGATGCGCCCGCGATAGATCGCCGCTACGCGATTGCACATCAAGAACAACTCGTCAAGGTTTTCAGAGATCAACAGCGTTGCCATGCCCGTTCGCTTGCGCTCAAGCAGTTTGTTGTAAACAAATTCAGTCGAGGGAATATCCAAGCCCTGAGTCGGGTTGTGAACGATCATCAATTTAGGATTTTGCGAAAACGCGCGGGCTAACATCATGCGCTGAACGTTGCCGCCCGAGAGGTTAGCAGCTAGCGCCTGTGGACCTTCGGTCTTGATCTTAAACTCATCAATCAATTCCTGTGAACGCTTGAGGATCGCGCCCAAATTTAACATCAGCCCGTTGCTGTACGGCAGATGACGATGCGAACCCAAAATTAAATTTTGGGCAACCGTTGCTTTAGGCAGCAACCCATCGTCCCAACGATTTTCGGGAACGTAAGCGATTCCGCGCGCAAGCAAATCGCGCGTTGCTAATACTGTCATCTCCGCGCCATCAAAAACAACTTTGCCTTTGCACGGACGAATTCTCATGAGACTCTCGGCGAGTTCGTGCTGACCGTTGCCCGCCACGCCTGCCACGCCCAATATTTCACCTTCGCGGATCGAAAACGACAAATCACTGATCGCCTGATTCTCTTCGGATGCCGCCTCCACGCTCAGCCCGTCAACCTTCAACAACTCTTTGCTCCCCACTTGGGCGATCTCCGCTTCGTAACCCGACTTGGCAAACAACAAACTTTGCCCGATGTTCATCTCTTCGCCCACCATTGCCTTGATAAAGGTATCTTCTGTCGCCTCTTCACGCGCCAGGGTCATCACGCTTTTGCCGTTGCGCAAAACAGTGATGCGCTCACACAGCGTTAGCACTTCGCGCAGTTTATGCGTGATGAAGATCACACTCAAGCCGCTCTTCACCATCGCCCGAAGCGAATTGAACAACGAGTCCACTTGTTGAGGCGTTAGCATCGTCGTCGGTTCATCTAAGATCAATAATTTCGCGTCTCGATACAATGCTTTGAGAATCTCAACACGCTGACGCGCGCCCATCGGCAGCGATTCGAGAGTCGCATCGGGATCGAGCAACAAGCCGAACTTTTCGGACAGGGCGCGAATTTTTTGTTTAGGGAGTGTCAGATCAAGTATGGGGCGGTTACTGAGCGGCGTGCCAAGCAGGATGTTCTCGGCGGCGCTAAAACTATTCACTTGCAAAAACTGTTGATGCACCATGCCGATGCCCAACTCGATTGCCTCGCGTGGCGAGCGCACTTGTGTCACACGCCCATCCACGGCGATCTCTCCGGTGTCTGCTTTATACAAGCCGAAGAGGACATTCATTAAAGTCGTCTTGCCCGCCCCATTACCGCCAAGCAATCCATGTATCTCTCCACGCTTGACGCTCAAGGTCACGTTGTCAAGCGCGACCACCGATCCAAACGTCTTGCGGACTCCCCGCATTTCTAACAGGGTAGATTCAGAAGGCGTCATGTAATGTGTAATGTAGAGGCGTTCAGTTGAACGCCTCTACATTATGATCGTAGTTATTTAATCGCTTCCGTACTCTTCACAACTTTGATCTTGCCGCTGACGACATCTGCCATCACCTGCTCGGTCGCTTTGGCAACTTCGGGCGTCACCAGTTTGAGCGGGGTTTGTAACTTAACGCCTGTGTCAAACCCGAGTGGGTAGTAGCCACCGCTCTTTCCGCTTTTGATCCCGCTCACGATCTCATTAAGCGGCTTCTCAAAATCGTAGATCAGCGACGTGATGTAGTTGTCCGGCGCGAAAGAAGATTTGTCGGTGTATTTGGCAATCACCGTCACCTTCTTACCTTTGACCGCTTCAAAGATGCCGAGCATCCCCAAGTTGAGTGAACCGGCGATCACATCCACGCCATCGGCGATCATCGCCTCGGCGAGTTCACGCGCTTTCGCCGGATCGTTGAAGTTGCCGGTAAAGACCTGCGTCAGTTTAACGTTCTGTCCAGAATCTTTGATCGCTTGATTCATGGCGTGAAGCTCTGACCAGGCAAACGGCAGCGTCAAACCGCCGATGTAGCCGATCTTCTTGGTCTGTGTTTGGCGAGCCGCCAAGGCGCCCACCGCATAAAAGCCAAGATGGAAATTGCGATCAATGATCCACAAATTAGCAGGTGCGTTGTCAACCGGCCCATCGGTCTCGGCGATGAAGTAGGCATCCTTAAATTGTGTCGCCAGCGTCTGCGTCTGGCTAATGAATTGGCTACCGTGGGTGAAGATGATATTGTAGCCGTCGTTGAGGTACTCGCGCATCACGCGCTCCACATCCGGCACGGCGACGTTCTCGGAATAAGCGATCTTAATTCCTTGCGATTTCTCAACCGCCTTGATGCCGTTGTAACCCAGCGTGTTGTAGTCGGCATCGGTGATGGTGCCGGGGAAGATCGCCACGAGTTTCAGCACCTTCCCTGCGGCAGTGGGTGCGGCAGGCGCGGTGGGTGTGGCGCACCCTGCCACAAGCGACATCACTAATACTAAAGTTGTAATTACAGATAGTCGTTTAAACATATATCTCTCCTCTAGTGAACTGAAATTTTTTTAATTTGTCGCCGTGAATCAGCGCGACAAAATCTTCTAGTAGTTGATCGTTATCCGCGAAGCACTTGCTCTATTCCCTGTCCCCACATCAACAACTCTTCATCTTGATTAAGCCTGGCAACCAGTTGCAATCCTAACGGCAATCCATTTAGCAGACCGCTCGGGATACCAAGCGATGGCATCCCCGCCTGAGTCCAAGGTAAGTTCATTACGGGGTTACCCGTGCTGTCGAGTCCGGCTGGGGCAGAACCAATGGCTGATGGAGCGATCCAAAGATCAACCTTATTCTGATCCATCAATGAGGTTAACTCATTACATAATTTCTCGCGTCCAGCAAGTGACTCATGTAACTGATTAGGCGTTATTAAGCGACCTCGTTGAATCAGTTCAACAGTTTTGGAGTGATAGAGCGAACCATATTCGGCAAACCACTTTGTATGAACGTGTGCCGCCTCTGCCGCTACGATCACGTAATGCCGCTCGTAAATATCTTCAAAGTCCGGCATTGCTTCAACGGATTTGATCGTGTATCCCGCTTCGCTCAGCTTCTTACACGTCGCACGAAAATGCTCGAGCGTTGCTGGCTCTGCTTTAGAGAGATACGCGCCTTCGGGGATTCCGAGAACGGGCAAGACTCCCGATGTTTTAAAAACTTCGGAAGTCTTAAGTAAAATGCCCGCCACCAGATTCGCGCTGGCGGCATCCGCCGTGAAGAAGCCGATGTGGTCAACAGAAGGTGAAAGCGGAATCACTCCGGCGCGCGAGATTCGATCATATGTTGGCTTGTATCCAATCACTCCACAAAATGAGGCGGGGCGGATGATCGATCCAATTGTTTGCGTGCCGAGTGTGAGCGGATTTAAATTTGCGCCGACGGCGGCGGCTGAACCACTGCTTGATCCACCCGGCGTGTGTTCGGGGTTATGTGGATTGCGAGTCGGTCCGGGAGCGAAGTAAGCGAATTCAGTGGAGACGGCTTTACCGAAGATCAACACGCCCGCATTTTTTAAAAGTGTTACCGACTCTGCCTGTTGACCTTTGAGAACTTCGGGTGGCAGTTTGCTGCCCCCGCTCGTGGGGAAACCATCCACATGAAAAATATCTTTGACTCCGATGGGGACGCCGAAGAGCGGTGGGCGTGAATCTGGAGTCGGAAATTTTTTGAGGAGGGAGTCAGCATCGCGCTGTAAACGCTCAAATCGATTCGGCTCGGGCATGTATGCCAAGACCGATGGCTCGCGTGATTCAAAATGCGTTTGCAGTTGTTCGAGATAACGTGTGAGGGGAAGTTCGCCGGAGCGAAGTTGACGCGCAAGTTCGGGAAGGGAGTTTATACTTGGGGTCATGGTCAAATTCTAACATAAGGGGGTCGTCAAAGAGTCTGATGGTCGAGTAGTCAAGTAGCCGTTAGCCCAGCTCACGCAAAATTTCTTCCGTGTGTTCCCCTCTTTTCGGCGTGGGTGACGCAAGATGTGCGGGCATATCGCCAAAACGACTCGGCATCGCCACGAATAATTTTTCCCCATCACGTTTCAAAACTCCACGATGAACAATTTGCGGATCGTGTTCGACTTCGTCGGGAGTTAGCACGGGCGCGATGCAAGTTTGATCACAATCAAAGAGATTCATCCATTCGTCAAGCGTGCGCGTGCAGAAGAGCTCGCGCAGTTCATTCACATTTGCCTTTGTGTCATTGCCCAACGGAATCAGATCGGGACGCTGTATCTTTTCGCAAATATGCTGCCAAAACTTTTTCTCAAGCGCGCTGACCGAGAGATAACGCCCGTCTTTTGTTTCGTAGACGTTGTAACTCATCGCCCCGCCCGACAATATCGTTGAAGGCGTGTTCAATAATAAAAAGGCAAACGCCAATGTGCCATCGAGCATCGAAACATCAAGGTATTGCCCTTCGCCCGTTTTCTGGCGCGCGTGCAAGGCAGCAAGGATGTTGATCACGGCGGGCATCGCGCCGCCGCCGACATCGGCAAGCTGAATGGGGATCGGATGCGGCGCGGCAGTGGCGGCGTCACCGTGAGGAGCGGCGTTCTTAATTAAAATCCCGGTGAGCGCCACATAATTGAGATCATGCGCCGGACGATTCTTATACGGTCCATCTTGCCCAAAGCCGGTGATGCTGCAATAGATGAGGCGCGGGTTGATGGCGCGCAGAGTTTGATAATCGGCGTTGAGGCGCGTGGTGACGCCGGGTCGAAAACCTTCCACCAACACGTCGGCGGTTGCCGCCAACTTGTGCAGCGTGCGTTGACCCGATTCGGTTTTGAGATCGAGCGCGATGGATCGTTTGCCGCGATTGACGAGTTCGTGAATGAGCAAACCTTCTTCGGCAAATGATTCGGCTTGCGTGGATTCAATCTTGATCACTTCTGCGCCAAGCGCGGCAAGCCACATGGTGGCAAACTCGCCGGGAAGTAAGTGCGCCAGATCGAGGACGCGGATGTTGTGAAGAGGAAGTGGGGTCATAGCAAGAGGCGTTTTTATTTTTGAAGAGGGGGTTTGATCATGCAACTCACCAAAGAGCAAAAAGCAAAACTCACTCCGTTTAGGAATGGATAGCGACGACGCTCACTCATCATCTGCATTCTCCCAACCCTCGCGATCCAATTCCATCATGGTGTTCGCCAAATCAGCGCCAATAAAAATTTCTTTACCGTCAGCGGCAATAATGCGCCGCCCTACTTTCTCCTCAAAGCGCATCACCTCTTCCGCCGCGCGCCCCGTTTGGCTAATGGTATGAAAATCTTCAAGCGTGAAATGCGGCGTCGCCGGAGTATCGGGCAAAGTTAAAACGTGTTCAAAAAACTGTTCACGTAGCGCCACAAATTCCCGTGGTATACGGATGTGAGCCGTTTGATTATCCTTGAGGGCAGTGAGGATGATCCGCTTCGCCTCTGCCGCGCTCAAAGGCTTCATGGCTTGACCGCGCTTCTCCCAAATATCCACATAACGTTCTTTGAGTTGCTGCGGCATTTTTGTGCTGAGCGCAATAATGTCTTTGAGCGACCCGTGCCAAGGGGGATTGCGGTCAATGAGAAATTGTATGCCACTCGCCCGTGTTCTTTGCGGATTGCTGTACCACAAGATAATAAGAGCCGATTGCCATTCATCACTAATATGATATGCGCTATGAAAAGTGGATTGGCGTTTATCTTCGGGGATGCCGACACCGCGCCCGGCTGCCGTCAGCCAGCGTTGAGCAATGATCGCCGCTTCGCCGCTGACTTTGCCTTGCGGCAGAAGCTCTTCAAGCAACTCAAGGTAGGGCTGCCGCGCCAACCAGTTGGGTAAAATTTTTTCCAGATGCTCCCGCGCCAAAGACGGCGCCCCCTGAAAAGTATTTAGCAACACCACTATAAATTGATCGGGTTTGCTATTGCGGGCGAGAGTTTGTAAATCGTTTTCGATCTGTTCAGCAGGTTGAGTCGGCAACGAGGGGTTTTGCCATAGACCTTCCAGCCGTAGGCGCAATACTGTGGCAGCGGGGATATTGGGAGTAGAGTGTTTCTTTTTAGACATAGCGGTTGACTTTTAATTTTGGCTGACACTTAGGTTTCGCCCGAAATTCGCCCTATCGCCTATCATTTTTAGCGTAGGCGATGTGCCGAATTTCGGGCGAAAATTGCGGCAAGTCCTAATGTGATTTTAGCGCAGCTATCGTGGAAAATGGGGAG
>Ga0082335_1004797_pt1 | contig 19739 bp, 18 predicted proteins | sample Subgrocontami58m_FD_72375 | JGI IMG/M metagenome (GOLD analysis project Ga0082335, IMG submission 72375) | Subsurface groundwater microbial communities from S. Glens Falls, New York, USA - GMW37 contaminated, 5.8 m (SPADES assembly) (version 2) ... | reverse complement strand
GCGCTTTCCCCGCCTAGATACACACCGATTTCGGCAACATCGCCGAATGCCTTGTACCATGCGGCTTTCCGAGGGGCGTGTTACTCGGCGGTGTCAAAGTCGGGCCTGGTCGCTGCCGCTATAGGTCGGTGAGCTGATCGCTACCACGCTTTGCACCGTGACGATGTTATCGCCGGCACGATAGCCTCGGTCGACGCTGTAAGGCTGCCAGCCGATTGCGGCGACGGCGTCTTCGTTTTCAGCCGCGGCGACCAGAAAGCTCTGTCCGATGCTGCCCTTGTCGCCACCTTCAGGCGCATGGTGAAATCCTGCGATATTGCGCAGGTAAAGGCGCAGGAAGCGGCCGAGGCTGGTATTGGCCTGTATCCCAGGACGCATGACACCTTGCCCTGAATTGAAGCCGAGCTGTTTTGCGATCGGGCCGTTGACCACGATCAGCGATTCCCAGCCCGGCGTCGAACCAACGTCCTCGATTCGGCCTTATGTAGAGTTCCACATAAGGCCGATCAACGGACTTTCATGACAATGTTGCTGTCAGTCCGCAATCGATTCCGGCCGTTCAGTTCAAGGGAATAGTCTCGCACCAGCAGTGCCCAAAACTGCCCGTGCCGGGGAGCCACCCAAACCCGCTTTTCGGTCACTGCCGGCCGTAGCGGATCAATCCTTACCGATCGGCAGACTACGCACGCGAACGCGGGACTCCTCGAACACGACCGCCGCGCCCTCTCGGAGGTATTCGCTTATTGCTGGCAGGTTCGCCGCGAGAAGCGCAAGCTGCCGTTCGGGGCGCCGCTCGGTGCTGCGGCGGAAGAGAATCACCGAGGGCCTTGTCTCCTGTCGAAGCGCGAGCAGCGCGCCGAAATCGGTATCCGCCGATACGACAATGCGATCTTCTTGCGCTGCGCGCGCGAACACTGCCTCGTCGTCGGCACTCTCCAAACCGTAGTCCCGCACGTGCGCGGCGTCGTGACCGGCGCGGCGCAATCCTGCTGCCACCTCGGGCGACAGGGCGTTATCGACAAGAAACTTCACGGCGTCGCTAGGGGCAGTTCGCGCTCGCGCACTGCCTCAGCGGCGTATTGCAGGGCTTCGTAGATGTCGGCCTCGACGAGATCGGGGTAGGCCTTGAATATCTCGGCTTCTTTCATGCCGTCGGCGACCATCCCGACGACCGTCGCCACCGGAATGCGCAGCCCGCGGATGCAAGGAACACCCCCCATCTGGTTGCAATTCACGGTGATTCGAGTGAACTTCATGTGATGCTCCTCGGAAACCTGGCTCGTATTGTACTCGCCTTCGGCGCCGCAATGCCCTGACGCGACGGACCGTGCGATTCGCAGCTTTACGTAATTTCCAAAGACGCCGGAGCGCCATTCTTGTGATCCAGCAGTTCTCACATTTGCTCGGGTCGGCAAGCCATTCAGTGCGCGTACCAATGCGTGCCACTTATGCGTAGCCCGTGCGTAGCTTGAACGGATTCTTCTGAACCTTTGCGTAGCCTTCTTCGGCTACAATCAACGCTGGCGAGCGCTGGAGAGTATTGATTCAGCTGCCCGTGCAAACGGCTACGGCGATTCAGAGCCAGTAAGATATACGCGCAATTGCTTGAGCACGCCGGTATCCGGCCTGAACAAAATTAAAGGAAGGGGGAACGCATGGCAAAGATGAAAGCGGGTGTGGCGGTTATCGAAGCGTTGCGCGCAGAGGGGGTCGAATACACCTTCGGCGTGGCCGGAACGACCACGAACAGCATCGTGACCGAGATGTACGGCCGAAGCGACATCCGATTCATCGACACCCGGCACGAGGAAGGCGCGGCGTTCATGGCATACGGCTATGCGCGCGCCTCGGGCAAGCCGGCAGTCTGCATCACCACTTCCGGGCCGGGAACGACCAACCTGCTTACCGGCATCGCGCTCGCCTATAAAGGCCGCGCGCCGGTCATCGTCATCGCCGGAGACGTGGCGCGCGAATTCATCGACCGCGACGGCGCGCAGTCGTTCGACCTCGTCAGTATTTTCAAACCGGTGACCAACCTCGCACGGCACGTACACTTGACCGAGCGCGTTCCGCAGGCGATCCACGACGCCTTCCGCGTGGCGCTCGCTGCCAAGCGCGGGCCGGTCATGCTGAATATTCCGCGCGACCTCCTCGACAACCAGGAGATCGATGGCGAACTCGCCGCGCCTGCAGCCTACCGCGCCGTCAACACTCGCACGCTCGGCGACCCGCAAGCCATACAGCAGGCGGCAGCGCTGCTATTACAAGCACAGCGGCCGCTGCTTCTTGCGGGCGGCGGCGTCATCGACGCGGAGGCGAGCGGCGAGGCGGTAGCCCTCGCCGAGATGCTGAACATGGCGCTCGTTCCTTCCTACGGGCATAACGACGCGGTTCCCAACAGCCATCGCCTCTTTATCGGAACACCGGGGCGCAGAGGCGCAGGCGAGACCGCAGAAGCCATCCACAAGGCCGATGTGATTCTTGCCCTGGGTTCGCGCCTCAACCAAGCCTCGACCTTGTGGGACTACAGCGTCATCAACCCGCAGACACGCATCGTGCAGGTCAATATCGACGAGCAGGAAATCGGTCGCAACTACCCGGTGGCGGTGGGCATAGTCGGCGACGCGAAAGCGGTGGCACAGCAACTGCTCGACGCATTGCGCCAGGCCTGTCCGCAAGGGCGGCCCAATAGCGCATGGCGCGCCGAATTGGAACAACTCGCGGCACGGCGCCAGGCACGACTGCAGGCGGAAACCTCGATCACGGCCGATCCGATGATGCCGCAGCAGGTGTTTCCGGAGTTGCGCAAGGCCTTCCCGCGCGACTGCATGGTGACCGTGGATGCAGGCATCACGCCGGGAATGAGCTACGATCGTTTGCACTTCGAACTGCCGCGCACTTTCTTCAATTACGCTGGCCACGGTGGTCTCGGCATGGGCTACGCGGTCGGCCTGGGCACCAAGCTCGGGCGGCCCGACCGCCCCGCCGTAAGCATTCAGGGCGATGGCGGGTTCCTGTATGCCTCGCAGGAGATCAATACCGCAGTGCGAAAGAATATTCCTCTGGTCAGCATCGTCTTGAACAATAGCTGCCAGGGCGCGGAAAAGAGCCAGCAGCAACGGTTCTTCAACAAGCGTTATGTCGGCGTGGATCTTGTCAATCCGCGCTTCGACCGGCTGGCGGAGGTGTACGGCGCGCGCGGATATTACGTGACTCGACCCAACGAGATTGCCGATAGCGTGAAAGCGGCGCTGGCCACGAATAGTCCCTGCGTCATTGAAATTCCGGTTACCGAATATTTCGCTCCGCCAGCACCATTGCCGGGCGGAGCGAAATAGCGAGCGAGCGCACGTTCGGCGCTACGTCCTTAGTGTGAAATCCGCGCGCATGTGGGCTGTGTTTGGCCGATGCGCCGGCCCTGCGCTCATTCAGCGCGTATGCCCGCACGCTTGATCACCGCCCCCCATTTGGCGATTTCCGCTTGGATGTAACGGCCGAACTCGGCCGACTCCATCTGCAGCGCGTCGACCGCCTCGGCCTGAAAGCGCTTTTGCATCTCGGGCGATTGCTGGATTGTCGTGATTTCCTTGTGCAGCCGCGTGACGATCGCCTGTGGCGTTCCCGCCGGCGCGATGATGCCCCACCAGTTGGAGGCTTCATACCCGGGTACGCCGGCCTCAGAGATCGTCGGTACATCCGGCAATGTCGAAGAGCGCTTGAGTCCGCCTACGCCGAGCGCCTTGAGCTTGCCCCCGCGAATCTGCCCGAGCGTCTGCACCAGCGAGCCGAACATGATCTGCACGTTGCCCGCAACCGCGTCCATCATCGCCGGCCCGCCGCCTTTGTACTGCACGGTGACCATGTTGACGCCGGCCATGCTGTTGAACAGCTCGCTTCCCAGGTGTTGAAAGCTGCCCACGCCTGCCGAGCCGATGTTGAGTTGCCCGGGCTTGGATTTCGCGAGCGCAATCAGTTCGCGCACCGAGTTGACCGGCAGCTTGGGGTTGACGACGAGGACGTTCGGTCCAGAAGCGATCGGCGCAATCGGCACGAACGACTTCATCGGATCATAGGGTAGCTTGTACAAAGAGGCCCCCGCCGGGAACGCCGCGGAAATGAACAGCAGCGTGTAGCCGTCTGGGTCGGATTTCGCCGCTGCCTCGCTGCCGATGACGCCCCCTGCCCCGCCGCGGTTGTCTACCACTACCGTTTTTCCCAGACGCTCGCCCAATTGCTGCGCGAGCACACGCCCGACGACGTCGTTGCTGCCGCCCGGCGGGAACGGGATGATGAGCCGGATCGCGCGCGCGGGGTAAGGCTCGGGCCCGGCTGCGCGCACCGCATGCACCGCGAAGACGAGACACGACAAGAATCCGATGTTCAGGCACCGCAGCAACGGTTTAGTTTTCATAGCCTCTCCTCGCGCGTGATCGCATGAATGGGCCTCGGTGACAAGTTCAAGCCAGCGTAAGTTGAATCAGCGTGCGGGCTTGCCCTTGGCCACTTCGGCAAGCGTGGCTGTAGGCGTTAGCATCTCGACATCGGTCACCACCTCGATCAAGGCCGGCCGGTTGGATTTCTTGGCTTCCTTGAGCGCAGGCAGAAACTCCGCGTCGCGCGTGACCTTGATGCCAAGAGCGCCGTAGGCGTTGCCTAGGCCGACGAAATCGGGACTGACCATGCTCGTGCCGCTCGGCCGGCCTGGAAACGAGGCCTCCTGGTTCATGCGTATCGTGGCATAAGCCGAGTTGTTGTAGACGATGGTGATGACGGGCACGTCGAACTGGACTGCCGTCGACATCTCCTGCCCGGTCATCAGAAATCCGCCGTCGCCGCAGTGGGTGATCACGGTGCGCTTGGGATGGGCGAGCTTGGCGCCTATGCCCGAGGGCACGCCGTAGCCCATGCTGCCTACCCCCGGGCCGAAAAAGCTGTTCTCCTGCGTGAACTCGATGTAACGGTGCACCCACAGCGGGAAATTGCCGGCGTCGATGGTGTGGATCGTGTCCTTGGGCAAGAACCCTTTCATGTCGCGCATCACTTTCTCCATCGAGACTTTGCTCGATGGCCGCGCGGGCGGCGTGGCATACTTTTCCTGCACTGCACGGTACTTACCGATCCAAGCCTTGCGGGCCGCATTGGACTTGGGCGCGGGCAGCTTCAATGCCGCAGCCAGCGTAATCTTGACATCGGCGACGATGCTCAAGGCCGGGCGCTGGTTCTGTCCGATGGTACCGGCGTCGGGATAGATCTGGATGAATGGCTGGCCCGGCGCCGGCAGCGTGTAGTTGGCGGTGGAGCCCTGGTCCATGCGCGAGCCGACGACCAGCACGAGATCGGATTCGCGCAGCACATCCTGAGCGTGGTTCTTGGCGCTGCTCAAGTTTCCGAGATAGTGCTTATGGTCATTGGGGAACGCGTCCATGCGCCGGAACGTCGTAACCGCGGGAACCTGGAACTTTTCGGAGAATGCGATGAGTTCCGCGCGCGCATGGGCGTACTGCACGCCCGAACCGACCATCATCACGGGGTTACGCGCGGCGTTGATGCGCTTCACCATCTCGCGCACTTCATCCAGGTCCGGGCACGCCTTGATCGTGGGATACGGGTCCACCGGCGTGATATCCGCCGATTCATCGAGCATGTCGCGCGGCAGCGCGACGACGACCGGGCCCGGCCGCCCGCTGCGTGCGATGTGGAACGCACGGCTCAGCATCACCGGTATGTTTCTTGGATCGTTGATCTCGATCACCCATTTCGCGATGCTGCCGTAAAACCGCCCGTAATCCAGCTCCTGCGAAGCTTCGCGGCCGCGGTTGGCGCGGGAGACCTGGCCAACGAGCAGCACCAACGGCGTTGAATCGTATTTGGCGCAGTGTATGCCTATGCTCGCGTTGGTGGCGCCAGGGCCGCGCGTAACCATGCACACGCCCACCTGCCGGCTGGCCTTCGCATACGCCTCGGCCATGAAGCACGCGGCGCCCTCCTGGCGATTGGTGATGAGCCGGATTTTCTTTTCGTCCCTGAGTCCATCGAGAATAGCGGCGAAGCTCTCGCCCGGGACATTGAACACATGGCGAACGCCCTCGTTGCGCAAGCATTCGACCACCGCGTGCCCGCCGATCATGCGGCGGGACTTGACTGTTGTCGTCATCGGATTCTCCTGAATTATTGATCTTCGTTGGATTACTGCCTGCCGCCGACGTCTATGCGCCGGCGACCCGTCTACTCCATTACCACTGCGCTTGCCGAATGCGAGCGGGCCGCCGATGTCTGGCCGGCGCGCCTATCGGCTGATACCGGAATTCATTTTGCAAATGCTTCGTCGGCGAGCTCCGCAATCACCCAGCGCGGCGCGCGGCCCGCTGCGACGCGCTGGATGTTGTCGTAGCCGTTGCGAAACCTGTCGTTCATGTTCTCCCAAGTCGGGCCGGCAGAATGCGGCGTGAAGGTGACATTCGGCAGCGCGAACAGGGGATGAGCAGGAATGGGCGGTTCCTCGACCATCACATCCAGCCCGGCCGCCGCGATTCTCCCCTCGGTCAATGCGCGGTGCAACGCGTTCTCGTCGACGACCGGGCCGCGGCAGGTGTTGATCAGCACGGCGCTCGGTTTCATCAGCGCGAATTCGCGCGCGCCCATCAGGTTGCGCGTGCTCGCATCGAGCGGGACGTGCAGGCTGACGATGTCCGAGCTTCGCAGCAGTTCCGTGAACAGCGCGAAGCGCACCCCGAGCGCGTCTGCCTGATCCTCGGTGAGCCGCGCGATGTCGTAGTAGAGAATGTTGACGTCGAACGCCGCCGCGCGCCGCGCCACCTTCTTGCCGATATTGCCCAGGCCGACGATGCCCAGCGTCTTGCCCGCGAGCTCATAGATGTGCGCATTGCCGTACTCGCCCGCGCCCCACTTGCCGGCGACGACGTCGTTGTGCAGGCCGACCAGGCGCTTCAACGTGGCCAGAATGAGCATCAGCGTGTGCTCGGCCACGGAGAGGGCATTGGCGCCGCCGTTGGTGGCGACAGGCACCCCCGCCCTGCGCGCTGCTTCGACATCGACGCGGTCGTGTCCCGCGCTCAGCAGCTGCACCAGCCTGAGCTTCGGCGCGGTGCGAAACAAGTCGCCGTCGATCTTGCGCGCGCGGCCGAGGTAGAACTCGATCTCCGGCGCGGCACGCTGGAACTCCGCGCTGCCGACGTCGGCGTTGACCAGTTCGAACCCGGGGGGCGCGAGCGCGCGCGCGATGTCGAGGACGACCCCGGACAACTTGGGCGCGATCAGTATCTTGCTGGCCATGGCTGACTCCTATGTGAGTGCCGCGATGCTGCTGTCAGAACGATTTGTCGGGTTGATACTCGCCGTATACGGATTTCAATGCGTCGCACATTTCTCCGATGGTGGCGTAGAGCTTCACCGCTTGCAACAGCGCCGGCATCGTATTGCGCCCGTCGCGGGCGCAGATCGCCAGTTCGGTCAGCGCTGCGGCCAAGCGCGCACCGTCGCGTTCGCGCTTTAGCTCGCTCAGTTGATCGATTTGCTGGCGCTCGGAGTCCGCGTTGATCAGAAATGTCTGATTCGGACGTTTGGCTTCCGTCGGGTAGAGGTTCTGTCCGACAGATACCCGCTCTTTGCGTTCATAAGCCCTTTGGCGGCGCGATGCGCCCTCGGTGATGGTGGTTTGGATGTATCCGCGCTCTATGGCGCCGAGCGCGCCGCCGAGTTCATCGACGCGCTGCATGATGCGCTTGATCTCCTGCCCCATGCGCATGGACAGCGCCTCGACGTAATACGAGCCCCCAAGCGGATCGGCGGTGGACGTGATGCCGTATTCGTGGCTCAGGATCTGCTGCGTGCGTATCGCGACTTGCACCGCTTCGTCCGACGGCAGGTTCATCGCCTCGTCGTAGCTCGCGCAGCGCAAGTCCTGCAATCCGCCGAAAAAGCACGACATCGCGCCCATGGTGATGCGCACGATGTTATTGAGCGGCTCCTGCACGGTTTCGCGCGGCCCGTGCGCATAGCCCATGATCCGGATCTTGAGCGAACGCGGATCCTCGGCGCCGTAGTGCTCGCGCAGCAACTCGGCCCAAAGGCGCCGCGTCACGCGGTAATTGGCGACGGCGAGGAAGAAGTCTTCACGCTCGTTCAGGAACAGCCGCATCAAGGGCGCCACCTCGTCCGCCTTCAGCCCGCGCCGCAGCGCTTCATCGATATAGCACTTGGCGTTGGCCAGGGTGAAAGCGGTCGCCGCCGTCGAACCCGCTCCGGCCACGTCGATGTGATTGGAGCAGGCCGTGATCGGAATCCAGTGCGGCGCGTGATGGGCACACCATTCGAGCGCGTCCACCGAAAACTTGACTGCGGGTGCGGCCGGAAAAATCTGCGTTCCGCGCGCGACGTACTCCTTCAGCACATCGTTCTGCAATGCCACGCAGTAACGGCTCGGCGCCAAGCCCTGCTTTTCTCCGAGTGCGATGAACATGGCGAGAATGATCGGACCAATGCTGTTCGCCGTGGAGCCGACATGGCTGAGCGTATCGAGCGCTATGCCGTCGAACAGGACCTCCATATCGCGCAAGCTCGCGATCGTCACGCCGACCCGCCCCACTTCGCCGAGGGACATCAAATTGTCCGGATCGAATCCAAGCTGGGTCGGCAGATCGAGCGCGACGGATATGCTCTGCACACCGAGCTGTATCAGTTCGCGATATCTGCGGTTGCTGTGCTGCGGCGTGCCGAAGCCGGCGTAGGCGCTGACCACAGGCACATCCCGCCGGTACATGGCCGGGTCGATCCCGCGCGTGTACGGAAATTCTCCGGGAAACCCCAGGTGCGCCGCATAATCGAATCCCGCGGCTTCGAGATCGGCCGGCGTGTATGCCGGTTCAACCACGTCGCCGGCGTCGTTCACGAAGCGCGCCCTGCGTTCCGGCTGCTCGCGCACTGCGGGATCGCGCGTCTCGCGCCGCCAGCGTTCCGCGTCGAGTTTGTTAGATTTATCCAAGTCTTGCTGCTCCTACACGACCGTTCAGGGCCTGAACACCACCGGCGCCAGCGTGTTCTGGTCGATGATGACATCGATAACGGCAGGTTTGCCGCATTCGAGCGCGCGCGCGAGCGCGCCCTCGAGTTCACCGGGTTTGCGCACCTGTTCGCCATGGGCGCCGAACGCACGCGCCACCGCCCCGAAATCGGGGTTCTGGTAGTCGACCGCGAAGTAGCGCCCGCCGTAGTGTTCCTGCTGGAACGCGCGCTCGTTGCCCAGGCCCTGGTCATTGAATACGACAAGCACCACGGCAATCTTCTCGCGTACCGCTGTCTCGAGTTCGCCGATATTGCACATCGCGCCCATGTCGCCGCCTGCGCACAGCACCGGGCGGTCCGGCCGCGCGAGCTTGGCGCCAAGCGCAATCGGAAACCCCGCGCCTACCGCGCCCCAATCCTCGGTAGCGATGAAACTCCTCGGCTCATAGCTCTTGAAATAGGTGCGCACATGCTTGCCGGCGTTGCCGGCGTCGGCGACCAGCAAGCCATTGCGCGGCAGCACTTTGCGGATGGTGTGGGCGACGAACTGCGGCTGTATCGGCTCCGCGTCGCTCTTCAGCGCGGCAACCTGCTCGGCTTCACAGTCGCTGCGGAGCTTGGCGACATCAATCCATGGCCGGCGCCACCCGGCTTTTGCGATGCGCTCGCTCAAGCCCTCGATGAAACTGCGCGTCGAGCCCGTGATGCCGAGCGTGAACGGAAAGACGATGCCGAGCTGGCCGCTCGCCGGGCTGTGGTGAATCAGCTTCGCCTCGCGGCTGAAGATCCCGTACTTGTAGGTCGTCGACATGACATCCATATGCGCGCCGATGGCGACGATCAAGTCGGCTTTCGGAACGGTCCGATTGGCGCTCGACCAGCCATTGCGTCCGAGCGGCCCGATCGCGAGGGGATGGCTCGAGGGAAATGCGTCCGGCACATACTGCAGCACGGTCACCGGAATTGCGGCGCGCTCGGCGAGCGCCACCATCGCCCCGGTTGCGCCCTCGCGCAGAACTCCGCCGCCGACGACGAACACCGGACGCTCGGCGCGTGAGAGCAGCGCGAACGCCTGATCGAGCTGCTCGCTATTGCAGGTGGGCAGCACCATGTTGCGGTACGCGGCCGGCTCTATCGGCTCGCTCGCGACCGGTTCAAGCAGGATCTCGCTCGACGCCTCGATATGCACCGGCCCGAGCGGCTCGGTGAGCGCGACGCGGAAGGCTTTGCGCACCGACTCCTGTATCTTGCCCACGTTCGGAATGCTGTACGCCCACTTGGTGATAGGACGAAAGAATGGCACCTGGTCCATGTCCTGCATCGCATCGCGTTCGCGTATCCAGCTTTCCTGCACGCCGCTCACGCTGATGAGCGGCACGCACGCTTTATACGCGGCGGCGATGGCGGTCGCGAGGTTGGTGACGCCCGGCCCTTCGGTCGCGGTCACCACCGCCGGCCGGCCCGATGCGCGCGCGAATCCGTAGGCCATGAACGACGCCCCCTGCTCGTGGCGCGTGAGCACGAAGCGAATCTGCGGCGTCTCGCGCAGCACGTCGAGTAGCGCCAGGTTCTGCGTGCCCGGGATGCCGAACACGTGGTCTACACCTTCGCGCAATAGGCCGTTCACGAGCGCGCGCGCGCCGTTCGCCGTTGTCTTGGAAGCATGCTCGGTAGAGTTCATTGCAGTGCCTTTCATCAAATTCCAGTTAGACAAAAATGCTGTTGCAGCCGCGTCGGGCGAACCGCCTGATCCTCCTGGTTCGAGCGCAGTCCCGCGCGGGCCTACTTCCTTGCAGAGCGCAACCCCGGTGTGCGATAGCGGTCCGCCGGATCATCCCAGCCCTTGAAACGCGGCGCGCGCTTCTGCGCAAAGGCCCGCCGCGATTCCATGGGGTCGTCCTTTGCACCATGGTTCTTCAAGCGCTCGGCGAGTTCCTCGAGCTCTGATGGAACGCGCGGGCGCAGCGCGCGCATCATCGCCATGGTGTTGATGCGGCACGCGGGCGGCAGCGTCAGCAGATGCGCCGCCATCTCGTGCGCGGTCGGCATAAGTTCGTCCGCCTCCACCAGCCGGTTCAGGAAACCGAGTTCATGCAGGCGTTCCGAGGTGAAGCGGTACGCGAATGCCAGTTCGGTCGCCACCGCATGCGGCAAGCAGTTCTTGACGCCGTGATTGTAGCCCCTCAGCAGCCAGCGCTTCGCTTCGGAGGACTCCAGTGTTGCGCCGCGCACCGCGACCCGCAGGTCCGCCCGCTCGACGAGCATGAAGCCGCCGCCCATCGCGAAGCCGTTGATCGCCACGATGACGGGCTTGTCGAGCGTGCCGTCGTTGTACGGATTTTCGCGCCGCGTCGCTGCCGCGGCGTGCACCGAGCCGCGCTCGACCGCCTCCTTCATGTCGTCGCCGGCGCAAAAGGCACGCCCGGTGCCTGTGTATATCGCCACTTCCAGCTCGCGGCTGTCGCGAAATTCGCACCACGCCTGCGCGAGCCCATCGCGCATTTCCGCGCCCAGCGCGTTCAGGCGCTCGGGGCGGTTCATGCGGATCACCATCACGCCGTCATGTTTCTCGATCTCGACAAAACTCATCGCGACACTCCTTTCCCGCTCGTAGCCTGCTTGCCGCCCAAGACGCCGGAAGCTTTTAACTTCGCGATCTCCTCCGCGCGGTATCCGTATTCTATCAACACCTCTTCCGTATCGGCGCCCGGCGCCGGCGCCGCCCTGCGCAGCGCGGTGGAAGTGCGCGAGAGCCGCACCGGCGTGGCGAGCGACGAATTCTCCCGGGGATTGGCTTGTGGTGTCGAATCCATGGCGGCCGGCACTGTATTCAGGCGCTCGCCCACTGGGAGCTCAGCAGCGCATCGAGCGTGTATTCGAGGTGCTTGATCGAGTTGCACTCGCGCGCAATATGGCAATAGGGCTCGTAGCGGTACATCTCCGAGTCGCCCGTACCCCATAACGACACCGACTCGGGGTTGAGCCAGATGACGCGGCGCGCGCGCTGATAGAGCAGCTTCATGACAGGCACCTGCGCCTCACCGCGGTTGTTGCGCGCGTCGCCCAGGATCAATACCGTGGTGCGCCGATCGATGTCGTCGAGCAGCTGCTCGTCTATGTCGAGCAGAACTTGTCCGTAGTCGGTACCGCTGCCGCCCACGGCACGAATCACGTTGTCGACCGCCTGTTCGACCGTGAGCGACGCGAAGGACTCGCTGACGTCGACCAAGTGGTTGGTGAATGCAAAACTGCGCAGGTCGGTAACCTGCTCGCCCAGACTGTACAAGAACAGCAGCAGGAATCGCGCGTACTGGCTCATCGAGCTGCTCACGTCGCAGATGGCCATCACGCGCGGTCGGTCGACCACCTCGTTGCGCCAGAAGGTTTCGAACATGACGCCGTCGTAGGCTACGTTCCTGCGCAACGTCTTGCGAAAGTCGAGTTGACCGCGCACGCGGCGCTTCTTGCGCCGCGCGTGGCGCGCGGCCAGCCGCCGCGCAAGCTTGTGCACGATGATGTACATGCGCTCGAAATCGCGACGTTCGATGTGCGACAGCTTCTGCGACTGCAGGTATCGGTCGTGCAATTGCACGGTAGGTGCGCTGCCGTAGAGGGCAAGCTTGCGCTCGACGTAATTGCGCACTTCCGTGGCCAGGCGCTCGCGCGCCTGCCGCAGCCGCCGCGCATGCTCGGATGCAGGCGTCGGCGCTTCGTCGATCTCGCGCTGCAGCGCGTCGAGCCCCATGGCCTGTTGTATCTTGAGCGTGTAGTAGCCCTTTTGCGTAAAAAACCAGATATCGGTCAAGCCGACCTCGCGCGCAGCTTCCTGCATGCGCTTGGCGAGTGCGGCTGCGTCACCCGAGAGCAGCAGCTGCGCTAGACCCGGGGCGCCCTCGCCCGGACCGCCGCCTGGACCGCCGGACCCGACTCCGCCCTCAGAGAACGCCGAGTCATCCTCCGCCGTCAGCGGCGTCTCGTTTGCACCAGTGCCCGACTCCGACCGAGCGGGCGCGCGCAGTGCAAGAGCTTTTTCGAAGGACTCAAAATGAAAAAAATGATCGAACACGTCGTCGCACAGTTCCCGGTCGGCGATCGTTTTCGCCAGTGTCGCGCCCAGTGCAGATTTCAGCAGCGCGCGGTCGCGCCAGCCGACCAGCGCGACGGCGCGCGCCGCATCCACCTGTGCGTTGAGGCTGACTTCCAGGTCGCTGCCGCGCAAAGCCTTGAAGAAGTCCTCAAGCGTGGCTTGCACGCCGGATCTCCGCGTCCTCGCGCACCGCGCGCATCAGGGCGGGGAGTTCTTGGCCCGCCGCGGCGACGTCGCGTTCGAATTTAAGGAACACGTTCAAGGTTTCGCGCACCAGCTCGACGCTCAGATGCTCCGCATTCAAGAGCAGCAGCGTCTTCGCCCAATCGATGGTTTCACTGACCGAAGGCTGTTTTTTCAAGTCGAGCTGCCGCACGGCCTGTATGAAATCGACGAGTTCGCGGTTAAGCGCCGCCGACAAACCCGGAACACGCCGCTCGAGGATGCGCCGCTCGAGCGCGGCTTCCGGAAACGGAATGTGCAGATGCAGGCAGCGGCGTTTGAGCGCGTCGCTCAACTCGCGCGTATTGTTGCTGGTGAGAACGACGATGGGCTTGACTTTGGCCTCTATCGTGCCGATTTCCGGAACCGACACCTGAAAATCCGACAGCACTTCGAGTAGGAAGGCCTCGAACTCGGGGTCCGACTTGTCGACCTCGTCGATCAGAAGCACACAACCGCGTTCCTGGTGCAAAGCTTGGTATAACGGCCGCGGCTCGAGGAAATTTTCGGAAAAAAACAAGTCATCATGTGCATGCAGCCGCTGCATCGACTCGGCCATGCCGACGGCGCCCGCCATCAACTCGCCCAGCTTGTCCTTCAGCAATTGCGTATAGAGCAATTGCTTCCCGTACTTCCATTCGTACAGCGCCTTGGACTCGTCCAGACCCTCGTAGCACTGCAGGCGGATCAAAGGCACGTCCAGAATCCTGGCCACGCCCTTGGCGAGTTCGGTCTTGCCGACTCCGGCCGGGCCCTCAACCAGGACGGGCTTTTCCAGGTTGAATCCGAGGAAGACGGTAGTCGCGATTTCGCGGCTCGCGATGTAATCGACCGCAGCGAAGCGCTCGGCCACACCGTCGACGGAATCAAAATGCTGCTGATGAATTGACTTCATGCGTTTCCTTTGCCCGAAGCAGCTTCGCGCCCGCTTCGGAGGACCGAAGACAGCCGACGCCGCACGCGATGCTTTGCGCGAGGCGCGGGTCGTGCGTCAAGCGTTGGGAGAATCAAACCCGCCGGCATAGCCATTTTCCACGCGCGAAAGTGCGTCGGCGAACGCGCAATCGCGCGCGCGGGCGCAGTTGCCGTCTCATGCTCACTTTCGCCGCTCCCTACCTCAAAGAAGCCGCCGCTTTCGAGTGTATTTATTGATGCGCCAGCCACTTGGCAATCTAACTCATGCGCCGAAAGAAGGCAATAAGGAATAGTAAACAATCTTGTCGGAAATTCTTGTCGCGTGCACCATGCGAGCGCACATATTTTTTTGTATTCATTTCAATGCAACGCGACGGACTGCTACAATGCGCGCCTCAATTATCTGCATCACGCGCAGAACAACTGACGCGCCGCCGCCAGGCCGGCCCCATCCAAACGAATGGCAGAACCCGAGAAGCCACCACTCTTAGACAAGACGACCCTCGTCTTTGTCGCGCTCGCCGCGTCGGGCGGCGTTCTGACGACCTGGCTCCACGGCAGCGAAGCGCTGGTGCGCGCATTCACGGGCATGACGGCCATATTGATGCAGGTCGCTCCGCTCATCTGCGGGGGTCTGCTGATTGCGGGCCTCGCGCAGGTGTTGATTCCTCGGGAAGCGGTATCGCGCTGGCTCGGCGAAGAAGCGGGAATGCGGGGTCTAATCATCGCCGAAGTTGCCGGCGCGATAACGCCGGGCGGGCCATTCGGCTCGTTTGCGCTGGTCTATGCGCTGGGCCAGGTGGGCGCCGATATCGGCGTGCTCATTGCCTACATAACCGCATGGACGACGCTGAGCCTGATGCGCCTGGTGGTCTGGGAGATTCCGTTTCTCGGGCTGCCGTTTGCGATGTTCCGCTTCGTGCTCTGTTTGCCGATGGGTATCGTTGCGGGATTGATCGCGCGCAGCCTGGCCAGGCGCTGGGGCTGGACCGAGACGGCGATGATCGTCAAATGATCGCATCGCTCGTGATCGTCTGGGGTCTGGTATTGGTGCTGGGCATCATCGCAATCCGCCGCTCGACCGAAACGGTCAGACGCGCGCTGCGAATCGGCGTCAATCAGGGCCGCACGCTCGTGCTGCGCATGCCATTGGCAATTCTCATCGGCGCGTTCATGGTCGATCTCATTCCCCAGGAAGCGCTGCAAGGCGTCATCGGCGAGGAGTCCGGATTGACCGGTATCGTGATTGCGTCGCTTGCCGGGTCGCTTATGCCCGGCGGGCCGGCCATATCCTTCCCAATTGCAGTCGCGTTCTACAAGGCCGGCGTCGGCGCGCCACAACTTATCGCGCTGCTCACTGCATGGTCCGTGTATGCGTTCCACCGCGCGCTAATCTTCGAACTGCCGATGATGGGGACGCGCTTCATCGCGCTGCGCCTCGCCAGTTCCGCGATGTTTCCGCCGCTGGCAGGCATCGTTTCGGCGCTGGCGCTGCGCTTCATCAATATATCCTGAAGCAAATGGCCGAAGTTCTTCAGCGCGCGCCGAAACCCGGAAGATTGCGCACGTTCGGCACGCGTTCGAGCGACATCAGCGAATCGAACAGGGTCTTCGCGCAAACCCGAGCCGTCCCCACCTGCACGCAGCCTTCGAACTTCGCCCATAATTCGTCGCGGTTCAGCGGCAGTCCCGGGCCGCCGCGTATTTGCGCGATCCGCTTGCTCAGGGGTTGAGCGCCGCCGTCGGTTTCGATAGTCACTTCGTCATAGATCGCATAGCCAGGCAGCGTCGGGTCTTCGGGCAGTTCCCCCGGCTGCACGACCACGCGCTTCATCAGCGCCTGCACGTCCGGCCGGCGCACGAAGCTGTCGGTGAGTTCAGGCAAACCGGCGCGCCCCGCGATCAGCGTGGAAGCCACCGCGAACTCCATGCTGAATTTCGCCTCCAGCCCGGTCTGCGGGAAGTGATTGCGCAGGGTAATCATATTGCGCCGGCTGGTGCAAACGATGACTTGCTTGACCTTGGCCGCATCGACCCGGTTGGCTTGGAGCAGATCGAGCATGCCGTCGAGCGCGCGGTGCGTGCAATAACACAGCGGATATTTCTTCACGCCCACGCCGTCGCGTGCAAGTTTCCAATCAATGCCCGCCTGTATCGGCGATTCGAGATCGACCTTTGCCGCCGCGGGCGACACCGCGCCGACAAAACCCTGCGGATGCTCGAGCGCATCGAGCGACGCGGTAAAGCCCTTTTGCGCGAGCCGCGCCGAAATCACGCCCGCTTGCGCGGAGTGGCCTGCGTGGAACGGTTTGGTCATGGTGCCGAAGTTCGACATCAGCCCTGCGCTTTGCGAAGCGCCGAGCGCTATCGCATGCGCGGCCTTCTGCGCGTCCAGGCCGCGAAGCTTTGCGCACGCTGCCGCGGCACCGATGGCGCCGAATATGCCGGTCGGGTGCCAGCCCTTCATGTGATGCGAGCCGGGCTCGCGCCGCACGAGATCGGCCCAGGTCTCGTAGCCCGCCGCGTAGGCGAGCGCCATCGCCTCGCCCGAGGCGCCGAGCGCTTCGGCCTCCGCCAGGATCGCCGGCACCAGCACCGTGCTCGGATGCCCGCGCTGCCCCACATCGTCGAAATCGAGCGCGTGCGCCGCCGTGCCGTTGATCCATGCCGCGTCGGATGCCGCGGCGCGGCCTTCGCCGAGAAGAACCGTAGCTTCTCCGTCCGCCGGCGCGGGCAGCGTCGAGCGCAGGATCTGCGGCGCCTCCTCGCGCGCACCGGCGATCATCACGCCGACGCAATCGGTAAAACCGGTATGTATAAACGAGAGGGCTTCCTGCGGAATATCCTTGTAGCGCAGCCCGGCGATGAATTTGCCGAGGCCTGTGGTCAATGCGGTAGGCATGTCTGTACTTCTCCTTCGTTGATTTTGATCGGTATCGGGATTAGGCGTCCGGTCTTTACGCCGGTGTCTTTTTCGCCATGGTCGGGTGCTTGGCAATCTAGCTCATGCAATCGATTATGGCATATGCTACGCGCTCTGTAGAGCCAGGCTTGCCAGTGTCCGAAGATGGACTGAAACGAAAAAAAGTGGTCTAATCAACGCGGCATCTGTAGTGCCTCGGAAATCAGAAAATCGACCGCCAGGTCGCTCACAGAAAGGAATTCAGCATGGCGCACGAGCGAGAAAATGACACACGCAAGTTACTGGACTGGGAGGCTTTGGAGATAGGCGAGACATTTCAACCCTTCACCTATGTGCTCACCCAGGAGATGATCAATGAGTACCGCAAGGGGGTCATGGATCCGGAGGCCGCCTTCCCCACCATTTCGCACAAGGTGGACGTAGGTCGCTATAACGAGACCTATCGCGACAATGGCTCGGTGAATGCGCGCTGCGCTTTTCACTGCTATAACCCGCCCGTTCCCGGCAAGCGCATCACCGTGCAGGCCTGGATTGCCGACAAGTACGCCCGCCGCGGCAAGAACTACATCGTCACCGAAGCCGTCTCCGTCGACGAGGATGGCCGTCTTCTGGATCGCGTCATCACGCATGAACTCAAGCAACCCTCGGAGGTGGGCAAAAAATGGCAATAGTGCGCAGCTACAAGGTCGGCGATGCGGTGCCGCCGCTGACCAAGAACATGACGCAGGAAATGATCAACCTGTTCGAGAAGAGCGGCGGCAAGACGGGCCCGAGCCAGTTTACTGACCTTGCGACCGCAAAAGGTACCCTCGGCACCAGCAGTACCGTCGCCTCGGGACGCATGTCGCTGACCTTTGCCATAGAACTGCTGCGGCGCTACTTCGGGTCCGACATCTACAATCGAGCGGGCCAGGTGGAGCTGCGCTTTCTGCGCCCCGTGCGCCCGGGAGACGCAATCACCTTCACCGGCAAGGTCACGGGCATCGCCAAGGAGCCCAATGGCAGCCGCGTCAGCGTCGAGGTCACGGCCACGAACCAGAAGGGCGACACCACCGGGGCGGGCTCGGGTTCCTGTATCGTCCCGAGCGGATACCTGCCGCCGGAAGAGTAGAGAAGTTTCCGGCCGAAGCCCCGGACCGGGGCTTCGGCTGCGCGTCTGACGCATTCCAGGCCGCATAGGGCGGCGGCAATTCGGGCTTCTGCGTCGAATTTCATCTTCAAAGCCCCCGCCTGATCCGATGCCCAAGGGCTTGCCGGCTGTGACAAAATTGCTCGCCGTTTGCAGCCTCCAATCGGAAAGTCCGACTTGAGCGATCAAAGCAACCAGTACGCGCCTTCGCGGCAGGCGTTCGCCGCGCTGCGCCATTCGGGCTATCGCCAATATCTTTTCACTTCCACGCTGGCGATGATGGCCGACAGCGTGGAGCATGTGATCAGCTATTGGGTGATGTTCGAGAAGTTCCACTCGCCGGCGCTGGGCGGTTTTGCCGTGCTCTCGCATTGGCTGCCGTTCCTGCTTTTCGCGGTCTACTCTGGAGCGCTCGCGGACCGTTACGATCCGCGCCGCATCATCCAGCTCGGCCTGGTGCTCTACATCGCCGCCTCGCTCGGATGGGCCTGGTTCTTCCTCGCAGGCAACCTCGAGATGTGGCACGCAATGGTGCTGCTGGTGATCCACGGATTCGCGGGCGTGCTGTGGACTCCCGCGAGCCAGGTGTTGATCCACGCCATCGTCGCGCCAGCGCAGCTGCAAAGCGCGGTGCGCCTAGGCGCCACCGCGCGCTGGCTCGGTCTGCTCATGGGCCCCGCCGTGGGCGGCGCGGTTATGCTTGCGCTCGGCCCCGCACACGGGATCATCGTCAACGCCCTCGTCTACCTGCCGCTCCTGTATTGGCTGTGGAAGGCGCCTTACGGCCCGGGCGTGCACAAAGAGAAGACCACCCCCGCGCGCGCGGTGCGCGGCTATGCCGAGATCGTAGCCACAATTCGCGAGATCGCCGGCAACCGTATCATCGTGTCGATGACGCTGCTCTCCGGCGGCGCGTCGTTGCTGGTCGGCAACGCGTACCAGGCGCAAATGCCGGAATACGCGCACGACCTGGGCCGCGGCGCTGCCGACATGTCCTACAGTCTGCTGCTCGCCGCCGACGCAGCCGGTGCGCTGGTTGCAGGCATCATCCTTGAAATCCGAGGCTTCCTGCAAGCGAAGCCGAAAACTGCGTTCGTGCTGGCGATCCTATGGTGCGGCGCAATCGGCGGCTTCGCGGCAGCGCCCACCTTTGCGCTGGCGTTGGCGCTCTTGTTCGTCTCGGGCTTCCTTCAGCTTGGGTTCAACGCGATGGCGCAAACGCTGGTGCAGATGCACGCGCCCGTGCACATCCGCGGCCGCGTGATCGGTCTCTATACCATGTCGAGCCTCGGACTGCGCGCCTTTTCCGGCGTCTCGGTGGGCCTCCGCGGTAGGAACCGCCCTTACGGGCGGCCCCCCGCACAGACCCCGGCGTGCAGTTTTTCCGCACCGGGTTCCTCAGTTGTACTCGCTTTCGTGATGCAAGGCGTCGCGTTCATGCC
>Ga0082335_1004793_pt1 | contig 19744 bp, 10 predicted proteins | sample Subgrocontami58m_FD_72375 | JGI IMG/M metagenome (GOLD analysis project Ga0082335, IMG submission 72375) | Subsurface groundwater microbial communities from S. Glens Falls, New York, USA - GMW37 contaminated, 5.8 m (SPADES assembly) (version 2) ... | reverse complement strand
TTGGCGACGCTGATGCGCAGCGGCTCCTCGAGTGCACGCTGCACAATCTTGATGCCGGCTTCCTGATCAACGTTGTCGCCCTTCATCTTATTCAGCACGGTGCGGGCGCGGATGAGCGCCACGCCGCCGCCGGCGACGATGCCTTCCTCGACCGCCGCGCGGGTCGCGTGCATCGCGTCCTCGACCCGGGCCTTCTTCTCTTTCATCTCGATTTCGGTTGCCGCACCGACCTTGATCAGCGCGACGCCGCCGGCAAGCTTCGCCACGCGCTCCTGCAGCTTCTCCTTGTCGTAGTCGCTGGTGGCTTCGTCAATCTGGGTGCGGACATTCTTCACCCGCGCTTCGATCGCCTTGGTGTCGCCGGCGCCATCGATGATAGTGGTCTCTTCCTTGCCGATCTCGATCCGCTTGGCCTGGCCCAGATCCTTGAGCGTGGTTTTCTCGAGCGTCAGGCCGAGTTCCTCGGCGATGACCGTGGCGCCGGTGAGGATGGCGATGTCTTCCAGCATGGCCTTGCGGCGGTCGCCGAAGCCCGGCGCTTTCACCGCGCAGGTCTTGAGAATGCCGCGCAGGTTGTTCACGACCAGCGTCGCCAGCGCCTCGCCCTCGACGTCCTCCGCAATGAGCAGCAGCGGCCGGCCGGCCTTTGCCACCAGTTCGAGCAGCGGCAGCAGGTCGCGGATGTTGGAGATCTTCTTGTCGTGCAGCAGCACGTAGGGATTCTCCAGAACTGTAATCAGCTTTTCGGGGTTATTGATGAAGTACGGCGACAGGTAGCCGCGATCGAACTGCATGCCTTCCACGACTTCGAGCTCGTCAGCGAGGCCCTTGCCATCCTCAACCGTGATCACACCTTCCTTGCCAACCTTGTCCATCGCGTCGGAGATGATCTTGCCGATCACTTCGTCGGCGTTCGCGGAGATCGCGCCAACCTGCGCGATTTCCTTGCTGCTGGTGCAGGGCTTGGAGTTCTTCTTCAGCTCCTCAACGACGGCGGTGACCGCCTTGTCGATGCCGCGCTTGAGGTCCATCGGGTTCATCCCCGCAGCCACGTATTTCATGCCCTCGCGCACGATCGCCTGGGCAAGCACGGTCGCGGTCGTGGTGCCATCACCGGCCACGTCCGAGGTCTTGGAGGCGACTTCCTTCAACATCTGCGCGCCCATGTTCTCGAGCTTGCCCTTGAGCTCGATTTCCTTGGCCACAGAGACACCATCCTTAGTGACGGTGGGGGCGCCGTAGGATCGCTCAAGAATCACGTTGCGACCCTTGGGCCCCAGCGTGGCTTTGACCGCGTTAGCGAGAATGTTGACGCCCTCCAGCATCTTGTGCCGGGCGTCTTCATGGAACCGTACGTCTTTAGCAGCCATGTTTCTTCACTCCTGAATTGAAATCGATTGCCGGAACTAGAGGGTGACTACACCCATGATGTCTTCTTCGCGCATGACCAGCAGTTCGTCCCCACCCATTTTTACGCTGGAGCCCGAATACTTGCCGAACAAAACGCGGTCGCCGACTTTGACGGCGAGCGGGCGCACTTTGCCGTCGTCCATCACCTTGCCCGTGCCGATCGCCAGCACTTCGCCCTGATCGGGCTTCTCGGCGGCGTTGTCGGGAATGACGATCCCGCCGGCGGTCTTGCGTTCTTCCTCAATGCGTTTGACGATTACACGATCGTGTAAAGGACGGATTTTCATCATGAGATTGCCTCCTTAAAGATCAGCTCGCAGCCACTAACTTATGTTGTGGCCATGAAAAACATGGGAAACGGTGCGATCAGCACTCGTCGGTTCGCGTGCATCTGCGGTAGCCGATTGACTTACTGACCGCCGATCGACACGGTGAAGTTCAGCTTCTCTTCCTTGAATGGCGACGGGATGTAGGAGAGCTCGAGGCGGATTTCCTTTAGCCTCTTCGCCTTCAAGGCTTCTACCGGGAACTCCGCCTCCAATGCCTGTGTAGCATCCTGCCCGGGATCGAGCCGTTCCGAGGAACCGGAGGAACCGTACGACGAAGCGACCTTGATGGCCGGCTCGGTGCGTTTCTCCTCGAGCAGGATGGGCTGGCCCTGGGCGTCGATGTAGAGGATCTTGCCTCCGATCAAGCGGACGGTCTGGTCGGCAGAGATGTTTTTCAAGGCAAGCTTCCCGGTGAGCTTCGCCGGACTAGCGACGCGGCCGGAGCCTTCTTCGATACGCTCCGTGACTTTCATTTCCGTGAGCTCACCGCTGACAATCCCTACCTTCGCCTTCACCGTGGACGGCGTCACGGTATAGACCTTATCGCTAATTACCGGCGCCACTGCCGACGGTTGCGGGGAACAGCCACCAAAGGTCATTGCCGCCGCCGTGGCCAGGGCAAACGTCACGGCCAGCCCGATTTGCTTCCTGGTAAATGAATGTGTCATGGTATCTCTCGATGAAAACCTTGCGATTGTTCCGCCTTGCCTTCTTGCTCCCATCCCTCTGATTGCCAGCACAAGTGGAAAGATACTGACTGGCTCCTACCAAAAGCACGTGTTATGATACCGACCGGTAACTCTCTTGTCAAATTGAGATTGGACATGACCAAGAACCGCAAGACCAATGGACAATCGCCTCTCCGGAAGCGGGACCTGAATCGCCCGAGCGCCCGGAAGCGCATTTTCGACACGGCGTCGCAGCTCTTCTACCTCAAAGGAATTCGCGCGATCGGGGTGGAAACGATTGCCGCAGAAGCCGATACCACCAAGATGAGCCTCTACAGGAACTTTCCTTCCAAGGACGAGTTGGTGGCTGAATGGCTGCGCGACCACGATGTCAACTTCTGGCGGACGTGGGACGCGATGGCCGGCCGACATCCCAAGGATCCCCGCAGGCAGCTCAAGGCCGCCTTCGCTCTGTTAGCCAGACACGTTGCCGATCCCAAGGCTCGAGGCTGCCCCATGGCGAATGCGGCGGTGGAACTAACCGAGAAAGATCACCCCGCAAGAAAGGTGATCGAGGCACACAAGAAGAAATTGCGGACCCGGCTTGCCCAGATGTGCAACCAAATGGAGGCCCGCGAGCCCGCGCTGCTGGCCGATCACTTGTTTCTTCTGATGGAAGGCGCACAGGTCACTACCCAGACTCTAGGGGTGCACGGTCCGGCAAGGAACGTTGCCCGCGCCGCCGAAACATTGATCGATGCGTATTTGGGAGCGTCTTGATGTCCACGCCCGAGAAAATCTGCCCGCTCGTGCGCCCGTCTTTCAGTCTCGACGGGCTTCTCCACTTGTCGGGGTCGAATTCGCTCTGGGTCCGTTCGCAGTCTCTTTCTGGCTGGCATTTACGGTCCTGTCCCGCAGGCAATTTGATGCAGCGGGGGGAACGCAGGGGCAGGGCAGCCCACGCGTTCGGCACAATGCGAGCCGGTGTCCGCCTGACGCGGGGAGCTCTCCTCCTCGCCTCGACGAAGCGCCTCCGCGGACGCCGCCCGTCATGGAGCGGTCAAGATAGGCACCAAACTGCGTATCGAGGTCGTCGGCGAACTGGCCCAGACCGTCGCGCGGATCACGGCGCGCAAGGGCACACACAAGGTCCGATCGCTCCCCTTGGTGATCAACGAACGCGGCCAGGCGCTCACTTACTGCGCGCTCGACGGCCGATTTGGCAAGGCCCGTGCGGCGGCGGGTAGCAGAGCTTATTTTGTGGAGAATCGACTATGGGCAAAGGTGATAAGCGCTCTTTCAGGGGCAAGCTATTCAAGGGTTCACATGGCAAAACCAGACCAGGCAGGATCGTCAGGAAACCGCCGGAGACGATACGGAAGCCAGCCAAGCCGAAGCAATAAACGACCCCGCGGCAAGGGTATTAATCCCGTATGGCCAAAAGATGCGTCGGCTCGTTTTCAAGGCACTTTAGACATTTTCACTTGGTTGTGTTTCCGGGTTCGGCACGACTTAACTCAGTGAGGTGAGCCCCCGGCTTTGCCGGGGGCTCACCAAGGTTTGACCTTTACCGCGGTCATTGTGAACCCGAACTAAGAACACGTAGGGAAAACGTAGAACGCCCGGAGAATCTTGCCGAGCTTCTACGAGTGAGGGCGGGCCCTTAGTACTGCTATTTAGGGCATAATCAACAACTGTTGATCCGCAGGTCCCAGGTTCGAGCCCTGGTCAAGCCAATCAAGACAAGGGTTAGCCAGCGGCTAACCTTTTTTTCTTCTCACCGTAGCGAAAACGTAGCAAAGAAACTACGTTGTCACCTGCCCTGATTTCATGTACTACTCGCACACCGACTCATAAGCGACGATGCGCCCCGCCATCATCTCTTCCACATCGCGGAAGCTGACGGAGAAACGGAAATACAGCCATGCTCAGTGGCTGATAATCTCGCCAGGATAGCGATGACCGCGATACGAGGGGTGGAATGAGCTCATCCTCTCACCAAATCTGCTATCTTTTGACTTGACAGTACCTCCAGCGCGGAACCATGGATACTGTCGGTGATGATAAGCAAAAAGGCTCGACGATTGAAGATAAGCAGCAAGACTGTGTTTCGAAGTTTGCTCCAGTTGCTCGCGTTGTTTCGGCGCAACGGCTGGATGTCCGAATACGCGAGCGAAGAGCCGCCGCTGCGATTGGAGCTGCTCAGTGCAGACCAGATGGAGCAGCATGGCAGGACCCTGGCGGGTACGCACCGGTTGAGTCCGGGACGCGCTCCGGACCAACTGCTGGCGCGGCTGGCCGAAAATGAGGGCGTTCTGATTAAAGTCCGAGACCTGCTGACCGCGGCAGTCAAGGAAAACCGCCGGATTGCACCGGCCGGGGAATGGCTGCTCGACAACTTCTATCTGATCGAAGAACAGATTCGCACGGCCAAGCGACACTTGCCCAAGGGTTACAGCCGGGAACTGCCGCGCCTGGCTCACGGCCCATCGGCTGGGCTGCCACGCGTGTATGACATCGCGCTGGAGGTGATCTCGCACGGCGATGCACGGGTGGACCCGGAAAGTCTCAACCGTTTCGTAGCGGCCTACCAGAAGGTCACCGCGCTCAAGGCAGGCGAATTGTGGGCAATTCCTATCATGCTGCGTCTGGCACTGATCGAGAATCTCCGACGCGTTGCAGCCCGGATCGCCGCCGGCACGATCAACCGGGACCTGGCCGACTCCTGGGCAGATCAGATGATGCAGGTCGCCGAGAAGGACCCGAAGAACCTGATTCTGGTGATTGCGGACATGGCGCGGTCCGACCCACCCATGGTGAGCTCGTTTGTCGCGGAACTAGCGCGCCGGTTGCAGGGCCAGAGCCCCGCTTTGGCATTGCCGCTCACCTGGATTGAGCAGCGACTTTCCGAGTCCGGCTTGGCGATCGAGCTATTGGTGCAGTCGGAGACCCAGAAACAGGCCGCCGACCAAGTCTCGATCAGCAACAGCATCGGCAGCCTCCGCTTTCTGGGGGCGATGGACTGGCGCGAGTTCGTCGAGACGATGAGCGTGGTCGAGCAGAAAATGCTGGAGGATCCGGACGGGGTCTACGGCAGGATGGATTTTGCCACCCGTGATCGCTACCGGCACGTGGTGGAGAAGATAGCAAAAGCGAGCCGCCTGTCCGAAAGCGAGGTGGCGCGCAAAGCGATCCAACTGGCGCACGAGGGCGCGGCCAGGAAAGACGGCGACGATCGAGCGGCACATGTTGGGTTCTACCTGATCGACAAGGGACTGGCGCAGCTCGAACGAGCGGCGGAGGTGCATCTTTCTTCCGCCGAGGCTCTGCAGAGAATGAGCTGCCAGCTTCCTTTGCTACTCTATCTCGGCACGATCGTGTCGATGACGGTGATCTTCACCGGGATCTTACTGGCCAGGGCTCATGCCGATGGGTTGGATGGCTGGATACTCGCGCTGATTGGCATCCTCTCGGCTTTGTGCGCAAGTCATTTGGCGGTCGCACTGGCGAACTGGCTGGCAACGTTGCTGGCGACGCCGCATCTGCTGCCGCGCATGGACTTTTCCGGAGGAATTCCGTCGCAATCCCGCACTCTGGCGGTGGTCCCGGCCATGCTCATAAGCACTCAAAACATCGAAGATCTGATCGAGGCGCTTGAAGTCCGGTTCCTGGCGAATCGGGACGCAAACCTGCACTTCGGCCTGCTGACTGATTTTCGAGACGCGCACGAGGAAACGCTGCCGGAGGACGAACCGCTGTTGCGGCTCGCGCAGAAGAGAATCGAAGAGCTGAATCAAAAGTACCGGAGTGTAAATATCGACATTTTCTTCCTTCTTCATCGTCCGCGCCGTTGGAATCCGCGGGAGCGGATCTGGATGGGCCACGAGCGCAAGCGCGGCAAGCTGGGCGACCTCAATACGTTACTGCGCGGCGGCTCAAAAGATCGCTTCTCGCTCGTCGTCGGTGAGACTGCAGTCTTATCGAACGTTAAGTACGTGATCACCCTTGACACGGATACGCAACTACCGCGCGATTCGGCGTGGCAGTTTGTGGGAGCCATGGCGCACCCGCTGAATCGTGCGCGCTACGACGAAGACAAGCAGCGCATCTGTGAGGGGTACGGCATCCTGCAGCCACGCATGGCCGTGAGCCTGCCGGGTACAAACCGGTCGCGGTACGCGCGACTGTGCGCGAGTGAGCCCGGCATCGACCCGTATACGCGCGCCGTCTCCGATGTTTACCAGGATCTGTTCGGTGAAGGCTCGTTCATCGGCAAGGGGATCTACGACGTTGATGCGTTTGAGCGGGCGCTCAAGGGACGCTTTCCCGAGAACCGGATCCTCAGTCACGATTTACTGGAAGGCTGTTACGCGCGGGCGGGACTGTTGAGCGATGTGCAGTTGTACGAGGAATATCCATCCCGCTACAGCGCGGACGTGAGTCGTCGGCACCGCTGGATACGCGGGGATTGGCAGATTGCATCGTGGTTGTTGCCACGCGTACCTGGCAACAGCGCCGGCTCCGGTGCCAGCCGCCAGAGGAATCCGCTCTCGGATCTGTCCCAATGGAAGATCTTCGACAACCTGCGGCGTAGTCTCGCGCCTTTGGCGTTGACGCTCCTGTTGCTGCTGGGCTGGACGGTGTTGTCACCGGCCTGGTTTTGGACCTTGGCGGTGATCGGAATCATCCTGATTCCTCCCTTGATTGCCTCTATTCTGGAAATCTTCGAGAAACCGGACGATGTGCTGCTGGGCCAGCATCTCGCCGCCACAGTACGCTCGGCCGGCCGGCGCTTCGCTCAGGCGGCACTTACGCTCGTATGCCTCCCGTATGAGGCGTTCTTCAGTCTGGACGCGATCGTGCGCACGGTTTGGCGGATACTGGTCACGCACAAACGGCTTCTGGAATGGAGTCCGTCGGGCGAACTGGATCGTGAGTTCGACCGCGAGGTTGACCCAACCAGACGCACAAACCTCCTCGCCTCTTGGCGGTCAATGTGGATCGCACCCGTTATCGCCATTGCCGCGGCGATCTATCTGACCGCATCAAAGCCGGCCGCGCTGGCAGTCGCCGGGCCGATACTATTCCTCTGGTTTGCCTCGCCCGTGATCACCTGGTGGATCAGCCGGCCGCTCGCTCGCCGCGCAGCGCGGCTGACGGCCGACCAGATCATTTTTCTCCAGAAGATTTCCCGCAAGACCTGGGCGTTCTTTGAGACCTTCGTCGGTCCGGAAGATCATTGGCTGCCACCGGATAACTATCAGGAGCATCCCGTTGCTGTGGTCGCGCACCGCACATCCCCGACCAACATGGGGCTTGCGCTGCTCGCGAATCTGTCCGCGTACGACTTCGGCTACATTCCGGCTGGACAACTCATCGAGCGCACGGCGAACGCACTCCACACGATGGCAGCCTTGGAACGGCACCAGGGTCACTTCTACAACTGGTACGACACGCAGTCTCTGCAGCCGCTGCAACCTCTCTACATTTCGTCGGTGGACAGCGGGAATCTCGCGGGCCATCTGCTGACATTGCGGCCGGGGCTGCTCGCGCTTTCCGATCACAAGATCCTGGGGTCGCGATTGTTTGAGGGCTTAAGCGACACCCTCAGGATCCTGATGGACGCTGCGGGAGAAGCCGCTTCTCCCCAGCTCGCTCAACTCCAGAAGGATGTGGAGACTGCCTACGATTCCCGGCCTGCCACGCTCGCGGCGGCGCTGCGGTGGCTTGACCGGCTGGCGGCGTCCGCTGCGGAGGTGGCCCGCATCTTCGATCCCGAGTTCGATGTTGGCGCCGCAACTGAGCCCGAGAACGAAGCGAAGTGGTGGGCACAGGCGCTGGCCCGGCAATGCCGAGGCGCCCTCGGTGAGCTGACATTGCTCGCCCCGTGGCTATTGCTGCCGGCCGCGCCGAGCGGGCTTGGCGATTTGACCGTCATCGGCGAAATCCCGACGCTGCGCGAACTGGCGAGACTTGAGGTCGAGTTGCTGCCGGCAATCGTGCGTCGGCGCGACGCGGATGCGACAGCCGAGGAAAGCGGATGGCTGGATGAGCTTGGACGCGCCATCACGGCAGCAAGCGGTCGCGCCAACGAGCGGATTGCAGCGATTGAAAGCTTCGCGCTGCAAGCCAGCGAACTTGCGCGCATGGAGTATGACTTCCTGTACGACAAAGCGAGTCATCTGCTGGCTATCGGCTACAACGTCGGTGAGCGTCGCCGGGACTCCAGTTACTACGATCTGCTGGCTTCCGAAGCGCGACTATGCAGTTTCGTGGCGATTGCGCAGGGACAACTGCCGCAGGAAAGCTGGTTTGCCCTGGGGCGCCTGCTCACGACCGCCGGTGGCGAACCGATTCTCCTGTCGTGGAGCGGTTCGATGTTCGAGTACCTGATGCCGCTGCTGGTGATGCCGACGTACGAAAACACGCTGCTCGACCAGACCTGTAAGGCGGCGGTGGAGCGACAGATCGCGTATGGGAACCAGCGCGGCGTAGCGTGGGGCATGTCGGAATCCGGCTACAACACGGTCGACGTTCGTCTCAACTACCAGTACCGCGCATTTGGCGTGCCCGGCCTGGGGCTCAAACGCGGACTGGCAGAGGATTTGGTCATTGCGCCGTATGCCTCGGCGCTCGCGCTGATGGTGGCGCCCGAGGCGGCGTGCCTGAATCTGCAGCGGCTCGCCGCTGAAGGGCTGGAAGGAAAATACGGCTTTTACGAGGCGATCGACTACACGCCATCACGTCTGCCACGCGGACAATCGAGCGCCGTGGTGCGGTCGTTCATGACACATCACCAGAGCATGAACTTTCTGTCTCTCGCTTATCTGATCCTGGACCGTCCGATGCAGAAGCGGTTCGAGTCGGACCCGCTGTTCCAGGCGACCACGTTGTTGCTTCAGGAGCGAATTCCAAAGGCCACGGCGTTCTATTTGCAAACTGCCGACTTTTCCGACATTCGTGCGATTTCCAGCGGTCCGGAGATGCCGGTGCGCGTACTCAGAAGCGCCGACACTCCGATACCGGAGGTGCAGTTGTTGTCGAACGGCAGATACCACGTAATGGTCACCAACGCGGGTGGCGGTTACAGTCGCTGCAAAGACCTCGCCGTCACACGCTGGCGCGAAGACAGTACCTGCGACAACTGGGGCACATTCTGTTACATCCGCGACGTGGCGAGCGGGGAGTTCTGGTCAACCGCCTATCAACCGACGCTCAAACGGCCGGAAACTTACGAAGCGATGTTCTCGGAGGCGCGAGCGGAGTTTCGCCGCCGCGACGACGACTACGATACGTATACCGAGATCGTTGTTTCGCCGGAAGATGACATCGAGCTGCGCCGAATCCGCATCACTAACCGCGGGCGGACACGCAGAGCGATCGACGTCACGAGTTACGCGGAAGTGGTTCTCGCATCGCCTGCCGCGGACGCACTGCATCCGGCGTTCAGTAATCTATTTGTTCAGACCGAGATCATCCGCGAGCGGCAGGCGATCCTCTGCACTCGCCGGCCCCGCTCCCTCGAGGAGCAGGCGCCATGGATGTTTCACCTGGTGGCCGTGCACGGGGCGGACATTGGAGAGATTTCATACGAGACGGATCGCATGCGGTTTATCGGCCGCGGACGCACCGTCGCCGCTCCCCAGGCGATGAGCGATTTCGCGGCGCTCTCGGGCAGCCAGGGCTCGGTGCTGGATCCGATTGTCGCGATCCGGTATCGAATCACACTCGATCCGGATCAATCGGCAACGATAAACATGGTCTCCGGCATCGGCGAAACCCGCGACGCAGCCTTAAGCCTGGTCGAGAAATACCAGGATCGGCATCTTGCGGATCGGGTTTTCGAACTGGCGTGGACACATGGTCAGGTGACCCTGCGGCAGATCAATGCCACCGAGGCCGACGCGCAACTCTATGGACGCCTTGCCAGTTCTGTCATTTACGCCAATTCCTCGCTGCGCGCCGACGCGAGCGTTCTCATCAAGAACCGCCGCGGACAATCCGGTCTATGGGGCTACTCTATTTCCGGCGATTTGCCGATCGTGCTGTTGCAGATTGGAGACCTGGCGAATATCGATCTGGTACGCCAACTCGTACAGGCCCACGCGTACTGGCGCTTGAAGGGACTGGCCGTGGACCTGGTGATCTGGAACGAAGATCACGCCGGTTACCGGCAACTGCTCCAAGAACAAATCCTGGGGCTGATTGCCGTGGGCCTCGAAGCACACGTGATGGATAGACCCGGCGGAATCTTCGTGCGGCGGGCGGAGCAGATATCGGACGAGGACCGCATTCTGCTCCAGTCGGTCGCGCGTGCCATCATCACCGACAGTCGTGGCGCGCTGGCGGAACAGATCAACCGTCGCGGCTTTATAGAGAGGCGAGTCTCGCGGGCAGAACGGATCGACCGTCGCGGCTTTATAGAGAAGCGGGTCTCGCGCTTGGTGCCAACCCGAACCTACCGTCCCGAACTCCCGGCTGCCGCTGAGTTGCCGCGCCGCGATCTGATGTTCTTCAATGGGCTCGGAGGCTTCACTCCTGACGGGCACGAGTACGTAATCACGACCGCGCACGGGCACGTGACGCCGGCACCCTGGGTGAATGTGCTGGCGAATCCGCACTTCGGAACCGTAATTTCCGAGAACGGCATGGCCTACACCTGGAGCGAGAATGCCCACGAGTTCCGCCTCACGCCCTGGCACAACGACCCCGTGAGCGATGCGAGCGGAGAAGCTTTTTACCTCCGTGACGAAGAAAGCGGGCACTTCTGGTCGCCTACGCCATTGCCCAGCCGCGGCGCCACACCTTACGTCAGCCGGCACGGCTTCGGCTACAGCGTCTTTGAGCACACCGAGGACGGTATCCGCTCGGAGCTGTGGGTTTACGTGGCCCTGGACGCAGCGGTCAAATTCTCGGTGTTGAAAGTGCGCAACGAATCAGGCCGATCGCGCCGGCTCTCCGCTACGGGGTACGTGGAATGGGTGCTCGGAGACCTGCGGCCGAAATCGGCCATGCATGTGATCACCGAAATCGACCCGGTCAGCGGCGCGCTCTGCGCGCGGAACGCCTACAACACCGAGTTCGCCGAGCAGGTTGCGTTCTTCGATGTGGACGAGGTGACGCGGACTTTCAGCGGTGACCGCACCGAGTTCCTCGGGCGCAACGGCACGCTCAGGAATCCGGCCGCGATGACCCGGTCGCAGCTTTCCAATAAGGTGGGGGCGGCTTTGGATCCCTGCGCCGCGCTCCAAATTCCATTCGAGTTGGCCGAGGGGCAGGAGCGCGAGATCATCTTCAGGCTCGGCGTCGCAGGAAGGCGAGGCGCTGATGACGCCAGCAAGCTGGTGCAGCGCTGCCGGGGATCGACTGCGGCGCGTAATGCGCTCGAAGCGGTGTGGCAGTACTGGAACAGTACTCTCGGCGCTGTGCAGGTGGAGACACCCGATCAGTCCCTCAACGTGCTGACCAACGGCTGGCTTTTGTATCAAACCCTGGCGTGCCGTCTGTGGGCGCGCACCGGATACTATCAATCGGGCGGCGCCTTCGGTTTTCGCGATCAACTGCAGGACGTGATGGCGCTTATCCATGCCGAGCCCAAGCTCGTGCGTGAGCACCTGCTCCGCTGTGCGGCCCATCAGTTCCGGGAAGGCGATGTCCAGCATTGGTGGCATCCCACCTCTGATCGCGGCGTGCGCACGCACTGTTCGGATGATTACCTCTGGTTGCCGTTGGCGATGTGCCGCTATGTTTTGAGCACCGGCGACACCGGGGTGCTGGATGAACCCATACCCTTCCTCGACGGCCGAGCGGTGAACCCCGAAGAGGACTCGTATTACGACTTGCCCGGCCGCTCGGAAGAGTCGGCCAGTTTATACCAACACGGTGTGCGAGCCATCCTGAGAGGTCTCAGCTTTGGCGAGCACGGCCTGCCGCTCATCGGCTCCGGTGACTGGAACGACGGCATGAACATTGTGGGCATGCACGGCAAGGGCGAGAGCATCTGGCTGGGCTTTTTCCTGTATGAAGTGCTCATGCGGTTTAGCGAAGTTGCCCGCATGCGCGGTGATACGACCTTCGTCGAGCGTTGCCAGCAGGAGGCCGCGCAAGTGCGCCGGAACATCGAGCAGCATGGTTGGGATGGCGAGTGGTACCGCCGCGCTTACTTCGACGACGGCGCGCCGCTGGGGTCGGCGAGCAACGCCGAGTGCCAGATCGATTCGATTGCGCAAAGCTGGTCGGTGCTATCCGGTGCGGGCGATGCCGGACGCTCGCACATGGCGATGGAAGCGGTGGATAAGCGCCTCGTGCGCCGGAACCATGCGCTGATCCAGTTGCTGGACCCGCCGTTCGACAAGTCGACGTTGAACCCCGGCTATATCAAAGGCTACGTCCCGGGCGTGCGAGAGAATGGCGGGCAGTACACTCACGGCGCGATCTGGATGGCGATGGCGTTCGCCGCAATGGGCGACAGCCGGCGCGCGTGGGAACTCACGGCCATGATCAACCCGGTCAACCATGCGAATACCGCGCAGGCGATCGCCACCTACAAAGTAGAACCGTACGTGGTCGCTGCCGACGTCTATGCACTCGCGCCGCATACCGGCCGCGGCGGCTGGACTTGGTACACCGGTTCGGCCGGCTGGATGTACCGGTTGATCCTGGAATCCCTGTTGGGATTGAGATTGGCAGTGGATAAATTGCGTTTCGCGCCCTGCCTGCCGATCGGTTGGCAGGCGTTCCAGGTGCACTACCGCTACCGGGAAACCCTCTATCACATCACCGTCCGGCAAACGCCCGCCGCGGATGCCAGGATGAGAGTTAGCGTGGATGGCGTTGCGCAACCCGACCCGACGATATTCCTGGTCGACGATCGCCAGGAACACTACGTCGAGGTGAAGCTGCATACCGAACAGTTATTCGGCAGCACGCCTGACAAAATCGCGCAAGCGAAAACCGGGCAACCATAACCCGCTAAAATAATCGCTGGCGCCGAGCAATATCACGACTGTGCATGGCGAATTGCTAAGTCAGGCGGCGATGGGGTCTGAACGAGTCGATAGCAGCCTGACCACCGCTTGATCGTACTGGCCTCACGCTCTATGACCAGTAAATCAGGAGCGGACTAACGCTCGCCGCGCCGCCCCATCGTCCTGCGGCCTTTGTTTCTGGCGGGATTGCGTGGCGCGTTTGACCGTGACACCGGCTGCTGTCGGGGGCGCGCTTTCCTGGAGATCGAGCGCGGGTTAGTGACAAATACTATCCGCGCTTCACCCGCTTCGAGGCGAAGTGCTTCCTGCTCGAGGCCGCACGCTACATGCACGGCACCTGTGGGGCGCGAATTCGTAAAGTGTAACGTCTATGCCATTCAGCGGACAGCCTTGCGCACGATCGCGGCTGTGTGTGCATCGCCCAGCAGATCGCCCATCTCTTCGGCGTCGACATCGACAAGGACGTTGTGCGCCGCGTGCTCGCGAAGCAATACGGAGCCGCTCTCGATAATGAGCATGCTGGTGCCGCTCAAACGCATGCCCATCGCGGCTTTATTTTGTAGTTGCCCATACCCAGGTTGGCATATACTGCTTTTTCCGGTGCCCGGCGTAAAGTTGATACCGATAGCGGCTGGGTCATGGCCGGATGCGCATCTTCTTAGGAGAACTCGAATGCCAAAGGGTCAACAACGAGGTAATCGTGAAGCCAAGAAACCCAAGCAACTGAAAAAACCCGTTCTACCGGGGGCGCCCTTTATCCCAACGCAGGCGAAAACACCCGTTCCCGCGCCCGGCAAGAAGAGATAACGGGCGCGATAATTTGCACCTTCGGGGCGGGTTCGACCCGTGCACTTTGCCGACAAGTGTCTGCTTTGGTATTTCGACAGCGGAGATAAGTGGAAACAGCTGAGGCGCTGTAGGAGACAACGTGAAGCTGAAAATATTTCCAATGTTGCTGGTGATACTGCTCGCAGCTGTAGGCAGCGAATCGGCTGTGGCTCGTGGTCATGGTGGAGGACATGGTGGCGGGTATCGTGGCGGGTATGGTGGAGCACGCATAGGTCTCGGCATCAATCTTGGTTTCCCGCTCTATGGACCGGGCTATTACGCTCTCCCTCCTTACTACTACTCCCCTTCACCGTATTACTATCCCCCTGCCAATCCTTATTACTACCCGCCCGTGGCACCACAAGCACCGCAACCTTACATCGAACAAGGCAGATCTCAAGCATCACCAGCAGCCCAACAGACCCAAGGGTCTTGGTACTACTGTGCTGGCTCAAAAGCCTACTACCCTTACGTGAGGGAATGTCCGGAAGGATGACAGCGAGTATCACCACAACCACGTTAGCTGGGTGCTGAGTAGCGCTGGTAGGTTCCGCGAAAACGGCGCTCCGTCCTTACCACGAGCCGCCGGTCCCCGAGATTGGCCGCACGCCGTGGCCTGTGGGCCGATTCTGAGCCGGTGCCGCCGTGGGAATGGCGCAGGCTAGGCTAGCTGACAGACATTTTTGATCAAGTAGAGCGCAGCCCGGCGAGCGGTCCGATGGCGACGAGAAGCGCACCTTCGCCCACCCGTGAATCCTCGCGGCGCCGGCGGCGTCAGCGCGCTTCGGCGCAGCGCCGCGGAGCGGCCTCTCTCCCGGCGATCAAGGGAAGCAGCGCCGGCTGGATCTCCTTGAGAATCTGTACGGGCAGCCGTGTAGGTGGTGCTGTGGGCGACACCTTCCGGGCAGTGTACACGGTGAAGTTTGCGACGGCGATCTATGTCCTGCACGCCTTCCAGAAGAAGTCGAAGTCGGGAATCAAAACCCCGACCGAAGACTTGAAATTGATCCAGCGGCGGCTCAAGGCAGCCGAAGCCGATTACAAGATTCAGCTTGGAAAAGGAAAAGAATCATGAAAAAAGACCCGAATGCCAGCATCGTGCGCGGGACAAAGAATATCTTTGCCGACCTTGGCTACGCCGATGCCGAAACACATCTGCTCAAAGCTGAACTGGTAACCCGAATTCAGAGCGTCATCAGCGCGCAAAACCTGACCCAAACCGCAGCGGCCAAACGCATGGGTCTTAGTCAGCCGGACGTGTCGCGGCTACTCAATGGGCAATTCCGGGACGTGTCCGTCGAACGTCTAATGCGGCTGCTGACGCGGCTCGGCTGCGATGTCGATATCACCATTCGTAACCATGGAAAAGCAGCAGCACCACGGGATACGATCCACCTCACAGGCGGCCGCGTTATAACGCCACATGAGTAGCAAGTCTTATGGTGAAAGACTATGCGAGTGCCAGCTTCGACGCTTCTTTTCGAATCGGCACGAGAGTAGCTCACCTCACAACTTCTAACATCTCCGCGATTACCGGAACGCTGCCCTCCTAAGGGGTGGTCGGACGTTCGATTCATCTTCGGGGCACCAAGAATTGAATATGTTGCGCTCAGACGCCCAATTCGCCAAATAGGCGCTTGACGCAATTTCGCAGCATTCTGCGGGCGTTTTCGAGCGATCTCAGCATCATCTCGACTGAGACCTGCTGAAAATCGACCGTGCCTATCGGGAACCCGCCTCCTTGCATAACAGGACAAACCGGGCAGCCCCAGTGCGCATTGCGCGCGCGGGTGTCTGAGTATCCACCCAATAAAAAACCCGCCATGCGGGCGGGTTTGAACTTCGTGTTGGCAGGTCAGAGGGCATTTGCGCCGCTGTCACTGCTCTTATTTCCTGTCACTCGCGCCTTGTGGGCGCTCCCTGAGCGGACGGTGAAACACTGCGCCGCGGTGGGCCCTAAGTCAATAATCGAGACCCGACAAATGGCAGATTTCCAGCATAGACTTGATCCAAATCAAACGCGCGCGGGTCTGTAGGGCACCGACACGGTCAGGCTGCCGCTTCCTTGTCGACTTCCTTCGTGATCCGCGCCATGAAGTCCGCAAATTCCGGATCAGCCGCGGCCGTCTCCGCCTTTATCTTCTGCATCTCAGTCTGCCGACGCTCTTGCGAGAATAGCGTGCTGCCATTCTGTAGGATCGAGAGTAATTCCGCACTCGCGCATTTCAGGGCGTCGATGGTCTGCGCAGAGTAGCGATACCCGCCGGAACCATCTGAAGTCAGGCGATGCAACGCATAAAGGCTCATCTTTGCGGCCAGTATGGCCGTGGACCTAAAGTTCTTATGACTCGAACTCAACGAAGCGATCGACTTGCGCTCCGTCTCAAGAGCTATCCTAAACTTCTTGCGTTGCTTTTCCCGATTCTGTTCTTCGGAGCTGTAAAAAATGTCGATCCTGCAGCAGCCCTTGGACGGCTCGGTACATCGTATGTCTCGCCCATTGTGCTCAGAGCAAAGGTTCCGTATCACGCGTCCGCGCTTGTCCCGCCGCGCGTTAGGAAACCAAGATGCTTGGGCAAGGCCAGAGCTCAATAGATCTGATTTGGCCCCCTTCAGGGCATAGCCCCATCCCATTTCAGTTCGAGTGACCCCCGGTGCAATTGTGGTCGTTTCCCACAGAGCCAAGATGCATACCTCCCTCAAGGTTGCGTTTAAGTCTGCAGGATGGGACGTCTGCGCGTCCCGTTCCTGCGCTCCCGCTGCTCCGCCGGTATTGCTCATCAGTCTTTCGGCTTTGGCCACACGCTTGCGCAGCAATTTCGCCGAGAGCGTCAATACGCTCCAGAGCAGTGGGCTGCCATCAGCGCAAGTGTGTGCTCTCGCGCGTCGCCCAACCACGCGCTCAATTGTACGCCGGCTGCGCTCGCGATAGCGTTACCGCCATGAGTCGCCAGGCGAGCACGCACCGGAATCGTCTCAAGCGCGAGGTCAAAATGATACATTTCTCAATAGAGAACAGATTCGCGAAATCTGCGAGGCAGACGGCGAACTCGCCGCACGCGCCCCCCGTGCCAATATGACGTGAGACACCTACCTCTGACCAATTAGAGTAGAAAGGTAGGTACGAATCATGGCTAATTCTCACATGGAAGTCCCGATGAATGTACATCAGACCGCCTCTGCGATTGAGGCTGCCTCGCAGGGAGCCCGTAGGGCGACTGAAGAGGCAGCCTCAATCGCGCCGCCGCCTAACGCGGAGGTGGCGGCCAGTGCGAAGCGGCGACAGTTCTCGCCGAGCGAAAGGCGCCGCATCCTGGCCGCGGCAGACCGCTGCAGCAAGAACGGCGAGATCGGTGCGCTGTTGCGCCGCGAAGGCATCTATTCCTCGCATCTGGCAACGTGGCGCAAGCAGCGCGAGGCCAATGAACGCGCCGGGCTTGAGCCGAAGAAGCGCGGGCGCAAAGCCGATCCGGCAATCGCCGAAGCCAGGCGCGTCGCCGAACTCACGCGGGAGAACGAGCGGCTGCGTCGCAAGCTGGCCCAAGCCCATACCATCATCGATGTCCAAAAAAAACTCTGCACCTTACTCGGGCTGCCGACGGCCGAGGAGCAAGAGGAGGAGAAATTCTGATGGGCGCACTTAACGCCTTGGCGCCACAAATCGGACTCGCCCCCGCCTGCGCCGCCTTGCGTATCAACCGGTCTCGGATCTATCGGCAAGATGCCCGCCGCCGCGTGTTGATCGCGCACAAGCCACCCGCACTGCGGCCCCGAGCGCCCCTGGCACTGAGCGTGCCCGAACGCCAGGGGCTGCGCGATGTCCTCTACAGCGAACGCTTTGCCGACTGCGCCCCGCGCACCGTCTACGCGCAGCTTCTCGACGAAGGGACGTACCTCGCCTCGGTGCGCACCATGTACCGGCTGCTCGCGGCAGAAGGCCAGTCGCGCGAGCGGCGCAATCAGCGTGTCCATCCTGCCTACGCCAAACCCGAGCTGCTGGCGGTGCGGCCCAACGAGGTCTGGAGCTGGGACATCACAAAACTCAAAGGCCCGGCCAAATGGAGCTGCTATCACCTGTACGTTATCCTCGATATCTTCAGCCGCTACGTGGTGGGCTGGATGATCGCCATGCGTGAAAGCGCACAGCTTGCCGAACAACTGATCGCCGATACGATTGCCAAACATAACATCGCTCCGCGTACGCTCACCCTGCACGCCGATCGGGGCACCAGCATGCGCTCTAAACCCGTGGCTGCCTTGCTGGTCGATCTGGAGGTCGCCAAGACCCACAGCCGGCCACACGTCTCCGATGACAATCCATACTCCGAGGCACAGTTCAAAACGCTCAAATATCGCCCCGACTTTCCCGAGCGTTTCGGCAGCATCGAAGATGCCCGTGCCCACTGCCAGCAATTCTTTCCCTGGTACAACGGCACCCACTGCCATTCAGGCATCGGCTTCATGACCCCCGAGAGCGTTCATTACGGCCGCGCACAAGCCATGTTCCAGCAACGCGCCGACATTCTCAACGTCGCGTTCTTGGCTCACCCAAACCGGTTCAAGGGAAACGTCCCTCAACCACCCAAGCTGCCAACCGCTGCTTGGATTAACCCACCAAAACAGGAGACCGTCACCACGAAAAAACGCAACCCTTCGACACTAAATTAATGCAACCCGGTGTCTCAATGTCATTGACACGCTCCGGCGCGCGTCGACGCTGGCGGGTTTGAGGGGGCACCTCAACGGCTAGCGTGAGATACAAAGGATGCGCGCTATCAAACGTGGAAAATGGCAATTACACGCACGCGGCCAGCAGGAGTCCCGTTCATGGGGCGACCACCCATCAAGCCGATAAGGCAGATTGCTTTATCGATGCGGGAAAAGGAAACCCAAGAACCGGAGATATTTCCGGCGGCAATTTGTGTAGGAGTTACTTGCACCGGCAGCGCACGGTCAGCGCAAACCCGTCTATCAGTTCTGCAATATCGGCGACGCCACTTGCACGATGGTGCGCGAGGCGCGTGTGGCTCGTCGCGCAGTTCGTGCACAGCGGCCGGGGGGTTCCCGGTCAGTGCCCATGGTCTGGGCGCGCGTGGGTGCTTAGGCTCAGGATTTCGTTGCGACCGGAGGAGTAGCCAAGAATGTAGGTGGGCAGGTAGGCTTTGACTTCAGCGCGGGTTGATTCCGTTTCGGTGACTTCCCCGGAACTTAGCTTGTCCAAGCAGTGGATTGGTCATCAGGATCAAGGCGACGATAATCCTAATAGGACAACGCGGATGATTCTCCGCGCGAAAGGGACTCGAAGTTGAAACCGATCAAGGCGTATCGAAATCCGGAGTTCATGCACAGCAAGGAGGCGCGCGCGCTGCGCATCCTGGCGGAGTACCTCGAACCGAAGCGCCGCCTCGACGCCGAAGGCGTGGAAGACACTATCGTGTTTTTCGGGTCGGCGCGAACCCCGCAGGATTCGACGTGGTACGAGGCGGCGCGCTCGCTTGCTTTTCGCTTGACGCAGTGGTCC
>Ga0082335_1004792_pt1 | contig 19744 bp, 22 predicted proteins | sample Subgrocontami58m_FD_72375 | JGI IMG/M metagenome (GOLD analysis project Ga0082335, IMG submission 72375) | Subsurface groundwater microbial communities from S. Glens Falls, New York, USA - GMW37 contaminated, 5.8 m (SPADES assembly) (version 2) ... | reverse complement strand
GGGGGAGGGTGGCGAGGGCCCCGGAGGCGATTGCGCGGGGGGAGCCGCTGCCGGAGATGCCGCCGGTCAGTGCCCCCAAACGCAGGTGGATTTTCGGCTAGGACTCAGACATTGGTTGCGGTAGTAGCTAGGATTTGGTGGCCGCCTGCTGCTGCGCCAACTCCTTAATCTCGGTTAATAGGTCTTTGAATAGCTTGGGCACTCTCTCTAGAACTATATTTTGCCCCAGGTGTCTTCCGGTACGTGCATGGTTGCTTCCAACCGTCTTACGTGAATTTTCCAATTCTTCTTTGAAGCCCTCGCGAATCATGAATTCTTCGAACTCTCCGTCCAGAAAGCGAAAATGCTTCTGATCTTCTGGCGGGCTACCACCACGTTTATCGCGCAAACATAGAAACGGCACATTGAGGTTCCTTAGTAGTTTGATGTACGGAGAGAAGCCATCCTCTCCTTCAACAGAGGTGACGCTGACACTATGAGAATCCAAGTTGTATTCGCTACCAAGCCTCGGGGCAACGGTAGATATGAAAGCCCGTGCCGTCTCGTCTTCGACAAGCAGAACGGCGCGCGCAAATAGCATTTCGCGTTTTCCTACATCACGAAGAGATTCCGTTAGTGCCGCCAACTCCCGCTCCTTCATGTCAGACGCGAACGGGTTGATCTTTGTGCCTTCGCTCGTCATCCACACGCGCGATAGCCCGTGGAGGTGAGTGGGTTCAACAAAGAAGGGCGAATGGGTCACAATGAAGACTTGGTTACGTTGCGCAGCCCCCATGATCAAACGGTGTAAAGCACGCTGGTGATGTGGATGAAGGTGCTGCTCTGGATTCTCCAGGACAAGAACGTGTCGCTCACGAGCAACGAGGTTGGTGACCCATGAGAGGATTTCGGCTACACCGGCGCTAACGTTTGCCAGAGGAATAACGAATTGACTCCCGCTTTGTAAGAACTGTACGTCTAGTTGGCCTCCTGGCTGCTGTTCTACCGCCTCAAAGGTCAGCGCAGGCAGCAAGGTTGAGAACTCCCTTTGGATTTGCTCGTAACGCAGCCGCTGATAACGATCACGATGATTCTTTAGATTGAAGAGGACTCCAGATGTCTCTTGCCCCGTTCGTGCGTCCAGAGAAGTATGTCGTCCGCCACTATTTGGGCGTGTACGAAATTCCTCAAACCCTAAGAAGTGCTCGTGGATTACACGACTCGCACGAACGCGTAGATTAGGAGAGAGGAGAGGCTCCTGAATTTGTTGTAGGGCCAAGCTCAAGTTATTCCTCGACGCTAGGAGCCTTTCAAGGAATAATCGCCAATGATCACGAGAACCGCCGTCACGTAGCTGATTTGAAGCGTGGTTTTCCTGTATAAAAAGGGGCCCTAGCCTTGCGTAAGATCGCTTAATCGGGTCGTCCCACTCAGTGGTAAACTCGATAGTCCTGCCTAGTTGATTGAGTCGCAACTGAGCCTGCTCACGTAAATCGCGGGTCGTCAACTCCTCCGTCAGTTCCATCAGCAGTTTGTCTTGTTCCTCTGAATCCAGCTCTATCTGACACTGGATGGCCAATGGCTCCCTAGACTCACCATAACGTAAATCGTCTTTACTGAAAGGCCACCCACCAGATGCGGCAGCCCCTAGACATTTCTGAATAGCGAGGAAAATGTTGCTCTTACCGGCACTATTTTCTCCGACAAGCATGTTAAGTCCTGGATTAGGACCCAGTGACATCTCTTGTATTGAGCGGAAGTTCTTGATTGAGGCGCTTAGAATACGCATTGGTGTTTCCTACAGCGGTTCATTCGAGCCGCCGCGCCTTCCTATATACCCAGCATCTTCCGTGCGTTCCTGCTGCCGACCGCCTCCCGCTCCGCGTCGGTGAGCGGCAGAGCGCGGAAGGCCCGCACGCAGGCCGTCGCGTCGTTAAGAGGGAAGTTCGTCCCGAACATCAGCCGGTCCACGCCTATCTTGCGAATCCACCCGGCCAGCTCCCGCGAGGTCATCGCGCCGGGCCTGTCCAGCTCGTGCAGGCGGTGCGAGAGGTCGGCGTACACGTTCGGGAAGCGGGCCGTGAGCTGCGCAACCTCCTCCTCGAAGCCCATGCCCATGTGGGCGAGGACGACGCGCAGCTTCGGGAAGTCGGGCAGGACGTTGTTCCAGTACTTCGGGCGGCCCCAGGGGTCGCCGCCTGCGTCCAGCGCGGCGGTGCGCCCGGACTGGGAGAGGAGCGGCAGGCCGCGACGCTGGGCCTCGTCGTAGGCCGGCAGCAGCCGCTTGTCGTCGGGGTGCAGCCACATGGCGCTGGGTACGATCTTCACCCCTCGCGTGCTCTCCCTGACGCCCTTCGCTATCTCGGCGCGAATCTCCTGCTCCGTCATCGCCGCCGCGTCAACGCCGACGAACGCCATCAGCTCCGGGTGTGCCTTCGTCTCGCGGTAGCCCCACGAGTTGTTCGCCGAGAGCTTGTTGAACCACACCCTGCGGATGGCCTCGGCGCGGTCTTTGCGTTGCGCCGGCGACAGGTCCGCGGGCAAGTCCGCCACGTCCCGCGCGATGAGCGTGCGGATGTCCATGAACATCAGCATGACCGTCCGGCTGATGCCCAGTTTCCGCATGTTGGCAAGAAGTATGGGGACCGTACCCACGAGCTTGGGCGTGCGGCCCGTTGAGACGAGGAAGCGGTTGCTGACCTCCTCCGAGGGAAAGATGTGCGTGTGGACGTCGATAAGCTCGGGGGTGGACATGACTTACTCCACCGCCACCCAACGCCGCTCCCGCGCGGAGCGCGTCACCGCTTCCAGCACGCGGTGCAGGTGGAGCGCGTCATGGAAGTTCGGGTGCGTGGGGTGGCCCTGGATGATGCCTTCCGCCATGTTCCGGGCGATCTGCGCCACGTTGTACTTGACGAAGTCCGTGGAGGGGACTTCCGAGACCCATCGCAGTCTGTCCGGCACCTCGATGTCGTGCTCGGCGGGCTCGTCCTTGCGCGCGCCGCTCAAGTGGACGTCCCCGTACTGGAGCGTGACCTGCGAGGTCGCCGTCAGCTTGCCCCTGGTGCCGTACGCCTCCATGCGCCAGCCGCTGCCATGCCAGGCCACCCAGCTCGACTGCACCGCGCCGAAGGCCCCGTTCGCCAGCCTGCACACGAAAGCGATGGTATCCGGGGCGGTGACGTCCACCTCCTCGCCCGTGTCCGAGAACCGTACGACGGGCAGCCGGACGCCGACCTCCGCGGACACCTCCACGATGTCGCCGAGGCACCAGTTCAGGATGTCTATGGAGTGGCCGCCCTGAATGGTCAGGGCGTTGCCGCCTCCGCTCGCCTGCGTAATCCACCGCCGGTGGGAGGGCCGCGGCGCGATGCCCGTGGGCAGCATGATGCTCATGTTGAAAGTGAGCAGGCGTCCCACGTAGCCTTCCTCGCAAAGCTCCTTCAGGCGAAGGACCGGCGGCGAGCCGCGCGTCTGCAGGTCCACCGTGTGGTGGAGCCGCCGCTCCTGGGCGGTGCGGGCCAGATCCTCCGCCTGGGCCGTGGTCAGGGCCAGGGGCCACTCGCAGAAGACGTGCTTGCCCGCCTGCAGCGCCGCGAGGGCCATCGGGTAGTGGAGCGGCACCTGCGTGGCGATGCTGATCAGGTCAATGTTGGGGTCGTTGACAATGTCGTGGTAGTCCCAGTAGGCCCGCGGGACGTTGAAATTGCGCGCGGCGGCCTCCGCGGTCTCCCTGTGGGCGGTGCAGACCGCCACGACGTCCGTTTCCGGCAGGGCCAGGAAGGTGGGCACGTGGGCCCGGGAACCCCACCGGCCCTGGCCGTTCGCTCCAATGACTCCGACGCGGATGCGGGTGCTGGATGTCATCTCGGCCTCCTGTGTGGTGTCTGGGTGCTCCGGCGCCTATGCCGCGCTCAGACTATAACATAAACGGCATCCTTTGCGGATGCGGCATCCCACTGTCCCGTTTCGTTAATCCATTGCATAATTCCAGCGCTCGGTTGCTCGGAGGTCACGCCCCAACTGGTCGCAGATACCACACCCCCTGGCCCCCTCTCCTGCAGGAGAGGGGGCAGATATAAACTGAAGCTGGGAGGACACCTCCCAGACCCTCCGGCGGGCTGTGCCCTGCACCACGGAGACTTATGCAAAGGAATCAGTTACAGGACACTCGCGCGCTGTGCGCCAGCCGCCCGTCACCGCACGGCGAGCGTTTGCTCAATCGCCTCCTGCAGCTCGTCCACGGTCACCAGGCCGCTGAACTTGTGGCGGACGGTCCCGTTCCGGTCCACCAGGAAGACCCACGGGTCGCTCCGGAGGCCCCACTCAGTCACCGTGTCCATGGGGACCTGATTGGCGGGGTCCTTCCATATCTCGATGTGGACGAAGTCCATGTCACGCGCGTAGAGCGGCTGTATCGTCTGCACGATCTCGTATTCGGGGCCGCAGACGCGACTGGTGCAGAAGGCGGGCGTGGCGAAGAGTACCAGCAGGGGCCGGTGCGCGGCGATGGCGTCGGCGACGCGGACGTCGTACATGTCGCCCGGCGGCTGCGCCGTCGAGATCTCCGAGACGTTCTTGACGTCGCTGGCGATGAGGTTGCGGCTGCGCGGCGCGGGCGCGCCCACGGCGGGCGAGGACGACGCCGCGAGCACGTCGAACCGGGTGCGCGCGACGACGAGCGGCTTGCCAGGCTGGTCCACCGAGACCTCCACGCCCCAGGGGCCGGGCTTGTCGAACGTGGCCTCGGTGAGCCACAGGCCCTGCATGTCCAGGTGGTGGGTCGAGAAGAGCTGGTGGGCGTGGCCGGGTATGGCCTCCAGGTCGATGGGCCTGAAAAAGACGTCCGTCTCGCTGCGCAGGGTGGCGCTGTCGCCGCTGATCTCGAAAAAGCGGGCGCGCCCCCATCCGAACTCGATGGGCTTGCCCTTTTCGTCGAGAACGACGAGCGTCACGCGGTTGGCGCCGACGACGTGCTCCGCGGAGGACATGACCACTTCCACACGCGGAGGCTCCGGCGTCGGCGTCGCGGGCGTTCCCAGAACGCCGCAGGCGGTGAGCAGCACCGCCGCGCTGAGCGCAACGGCAGTCAGTTGCAGACGAGCCTGGTGCTTCATCGCATGACCTCGGAACGGCGTGATGCGCCGTGTGTGGCCGCGCCCTCCGGCATGCCGGAGCGGTCAGACGCCCGTCGCGCCCCCGGCGCGCGCCGACTTCCCTGCGGCCACGGCCTCGGTAAGGCTGAGCGCGAAGATGCCGGTGACCAGCAGCGCCGACGTGGCGCACCATACGCAGACGGCGTGCAGGATGAAGAGTTCAACGGCGGTGAGGTAGAGGGAGAACAGGACGCCTCCGCCGGACACGACGGTCAGCGCCACGGACAGCGGCGCGGACCGAGCGGGATAGGCCAGGGCGGCCAGGCTGCCCAACAGCAGGAGCGCGAATATGGCCAGCCCCAGCACGGCGACAGGCGCTCCCAGGAAGCGGGCGTACGCGCTCGTCGTGACCTGTGCGCAGCCGGAAACGATGGACCCGCAGGCCGGGGCCTGGCCCGTTACGTAGCTCACGCTGAGGTACGTGGCGACGCCCAGGCCCGCCAGCGCCAGCGCGGCGCGGCATGCCCGCGGGACGGTCCCTGACCGTTCCTCCATCATGGTTTCTGCTGAAGGGCCTGCTCGATAAACCGTTTGTACACCGAGTAGTCCGCCAGCCCCGCCAGCATCGTGTTGTTCACGAAAATCGTGGGCGTGGACCTGACCCCCAGGGCGTTTCCCTTGCCCGTGTCCTGGCGCACCAGGTCTGCGTGCTGGCCGCCGTCCAGGCAGGCGACGAAGGCGGCGGCGTCCAGCCCGACTCTGCCGGCGAAGGACTTCAGGTTCGCATCGCTGAATCCGCCCGCGTTCTCGCCCGCCCAGTTCAGGAACAGGACGTCATGGTACTCCCAGAACTTCCCCTGATCGGACGCGCACTCGCTGGCCTCCGCCGCCCGGACTGATTCAGGCCCTATGACCGTCAGATGCCGGTACACGAACCGTACCTTGCCAGTGTCCACGTAGTCCTTGACAATCTGTCGCCCTGGCCCGAGGGCGAAGTCCCGGCAGTAGGGTCATTGGAAGTCGCTGAACTCCACCATCGTGACCGGCGCGTCCGCGCTGCCCAGCGTGTGACGCGCGCCGTCGGCCGCCGCGCTCTGGCCCGGCGACGCCCCCTGCGGCTGCGCTCCAAGGTTCGGAGAGGCGTCCCGGGGCTGCGCGCTCACCAGCACGATCGCCACCGCGACGGCGACGATCACGATGCCCCCGCCCATCAGCAGCCAGGGGAAACTCGACCGCTTCACGGGCCTCTTGTCTTTGTGTGGCATGGTCGGCACACCTCTTGCTGGAGTGGATCTCGTCGTCCGTCGCGTCACGCGCCGGAGCTTCTGAAAGTCTCCGCTTCATCCCCCTTGATCCCCCTTCTCCCGGGGAGAAGGGGGAGAAACAAAACGGTTCTGGGAGGACACCTCCCAGACCTTCCGGCGGGGCTGCGCCCCTGCACCCTCACGGACTTACGCCACGAATTTCCAGGGCGAGATACTAGGTTGTGTTGACAATTCGCGTTTTCCCGCTCGTGGTGAGCTTGTCGAACCATGAGCGGTCTGTAAGCTCCGCTCGTCCTGAGCCTGTCGAAGGGCGAGCGGGACAATGTCAACAGAGCCTAGAGTAAGAATAGCACGGGCGAAGCCCGGCGCGCCATGCGCGGGCGCCGCCCCAGCCGTCGCGGGGCGGCGGCGTATGGTAATATAGGCGCCGCGCAACACTCGCTGGTCGCACTCGCCGAAGGAGGAAGAGCCTATGCTGCCGGAGAGGCCGCGTCTGGGCTTCATTGGACTCGGGTCTGTCGCCTACCACATGGCCAAAGGCCTGCACGAGGAAGAAGGCTACCAGAATATCCTGGCCTACTGCGACGGGCCGCGGAACCGTCCTCCGTACACTCCCGCTTTCAAGGAGAAGGCGGCGGGAGCGGGCGTGACGCTGGTCAACACCCTTGCCGAGCTGGCCGCGGGCTCCGACCTCATCATGTCGGCTGTCACGGCGGCCTCCACGCTGGACGTCGTCCAGCGGACGGCGCCGCACCTGACGCTCCGGCACATGTTCGTGGACATGAACTCGGCGTCGCCGGAGGTCAAGGAGCGCGCGGCGGAGATGTGCGGGGCGCGTGGCGCAACCTTCGTGGACTGCGTCATCCTGGGCGGCCCCTCCATGCTCAAGCACCACGTGTTGCTCTGGACCTCCGCGCCCGGCGCCGCGGAGTTCGCGCGGGTCATGAACAAGTACCACATGCAGATACGGGTCATTGATGGCCCGGCGGGGGCGGCGGCGCGGATCAAGCTTCTACGCAGCATCCTGATGAAGAGCCTGGAGGCCGCGCTCTGGGAAACGGCGCTTGCCGCTCACAAGGCGGGCCTGGACGACGTGGTCAGAGAGGTGGCCTTCGATTGGATGGATACCATGAAGTTCTCCTTCTTCGCCAACAGGCTCATCTGCACGGGCGCTCTCCACGACCGGCGGCGCGTGGAGGAGCTGGACGAGGTGGTGGGAATGGTGCGCAAGCTGGGCATGGAGCCGATGGTCGCAGAGGCGGCGCGCCGCCGACTGGCGGGCATAGCCGCGCTGGGCCTGAAGGACTACTTCAACGCGGAGGAGCCGAAGGACTACCGCAAGGTGCTGGAGGCGGTGGACGCGCTTGTGGCGCGCAGGGCGGAGCGCTCGAAAACGTAGCGCGCCGTCATCTCCGGCCGAGCGTCTGCAGGGCGCGGCGCACGCGCTCGTCCAGCGGCAGGTTGGCCGCGGCGCCCGCCTGCGCCTGGGCCAGGGCGTGGCGCGCCTCCGCGGGCGTGTAGCCCAAAGCCACCAGCGCCGCGAGAGCATCGCCGTCCGGCGCGGCGGCGGGAGTCGCGCCGACCCCTCCCCACTCTTTATTCACCTTGTCGCGCAGCTCCAAGACGAGCCGTGCCGCCGTCTTCTTGCCCACGCCGGACACGCGCTGCAGAGTAGGCTCGTCCCCAGAGGAGATGGCCGCCACAAGCGTATCGGGAGACAGGCCGGATAGCAGCGCCAGCGCCAGTCGAGGTCCCACCCCCTGCACGGTCTGCAGCAGCGCGAAGAGGCCCAGCTCCGCCCGCGTGGCGAAGCCGTACAGGGCGATGTTGTCCTGGCTGACCTGCATGTGCGTGTGCAGGCGCACCTCGTCGCCCGTCGCGCCCAGCGCCGACAGCGTGGACGTGGGAGCGTATGCCTTGTAGCCCACGCCGCCCACGTTCACCACCACCCAGTCCGGGCCGCGCTCCTCAAGGACGCCGTGCAGCGTGGCTATCATCGCCCTCTCTCCAGCGCCTGCTCCAGGCGCACGTTGCGCACGTGGCAGAGCGCCACGGCCAGCGCGTCGGCGGCGTCGTTTGGCCTGGGGATGTCGTCCAGCCGCAGGATGAGCTTCACCATCGTCTGCACCTGCTCCTTGGGACTGGCGCCGTGCCCCGTCACGGACTGTTTTACCTCGGCGGGGCTGTACTGGCGCACCGGGATGCGCGCCCGCGCCGCCGCCAGCAGGGCCAGCGCCCGCGCTTCGCCCACCAGCATCGCCGAGCGGACGTTTGCGGCGACGAACGGTTCCTCCACGGCCACGACGTCGGGCTTGTGGCGGGCGACAACCTCCGTCAGCGCATCGAAGAGGATGGCCAGGCGGGCAGGCATCTCGATGGAGGCGGGCGCGGTCAGCACGCCGAAGTCCACGGCCCGCACGTCGTCGCCCTCGCCTTCGATGACGCCGTAGCCCATGCGGACCGTGCCGGGGTCAACGCCCAGGATGCGCACGTCTAGGCCGCCCGGTAGCGCTCCAGGACGGCGTCCGGGAAGTCGCCGTTGGAATACACCTTCTGGACGTCGTCCATCTCCTCCAGCTTGTCGAGCAGCTTCAGCGTCTGCTCGGCGGCCTTGTCGTCGAGGGGTGTCATCGCCTTGGGCACCAGGGAGATCTCCGCGCTCTTCGGCTTCAGGCCCGCGGCCTCCAGCGCCTTTCGCACCTTGTCGAAGTTGTCATGGCTGGTATAGACCTCCAGCCAGCCTCCGTCCTCCTTCACGTCCTCCGCGCCCGCGTCAATGGCCGTGAGGGCTATCTCCTCGCCCTTGCCGGAGTCCACCTCCAGCGCGATGACGCCCTTGGACTCGAACTGCCACGCGACGGAGCCCGCCTCGCCCAGGCGGCCGCCCGCGCGGGAGAAGACGTTGCGCAGCTCGCCGACCACGCGGGTGCGGTTGTCGGTCACGACGGTGAGGATGACGGCGGCGCCGCCGGGGGCGTAGCCCTCGTAGGTGATCTCCTCCAGGTGAGCGCCCTCGCCGCCGCCGGTGGCGCGCTGAATGGCGCGGTCAATGTTGTCGCGTGGCATGTTGCTGTCGCGCGCCTTCTCGATGGCGAGGCGGAGGCGGACGTTGCCGTCCGGGTTCGGCCCGCCCTGCTTGGCGGCGACGATGATCTCCCGCGAGAGCTTGGTGAACACCGCGGAGCGTTTGGCGTCAACGATCGCCTTGCCGTGCTTGATGTTCGCCCATTTTGAGTGTCCGGCCATAGCGCACCCCGTCGGTCCGGCCGCGAGTCGGCCCTGGAGATTCCACGGCTCTATTATAGCGGGGCGTGTAAAGTGGGGCAGGATGCGCTCTCTCCACGCGCTTCCTCTCCTTTGATTCGACGCCCTGCCCGCCGCGCGCTATAATCGCCTGGTTGGATATTGTAATCACACCATGACAGCGATAGCCTTGCCTCATCGTCTCCCCACACGCTACATCTTCTTTGGACTCGCAGGCCTGGGCCTGCTCATGGCGTCCATTGACGCCACGATTGTGTCCATCGCCATCCCCTCGTTCATCACGTCGTTCGACACTTCGTTGAGCTGGGTGGGCTGGACGCTGACAGCCTATCAGCTCGTTCAGGTCATCGTGATGCCGGTGGCGGGGAAGCTGAGCGACAGCCTGGGGCGGAAGCGCGTGTTCCTGTTCTGCGTCGGCTGCTTCACGGTCGGCTCGCTCCTCTGCGGCCTGGCCCCCAGCATTGGCCTGCTCATCATGTTCAGGGTGCTGGAGGCAGTCGGCGCTGGCGGACTGATGCCCTCCGCGGTGGGCATCATCAGCGACCAGTTCGGCGAAAAGCGGAACCAGGCGATCGGCCTGTTCACCACCATCATCCCCCTGGGTGGTATTCTTGGCCCCAACATCGGCGGCTGGGTGCTGGAGCACTGGTCCTGGCGGGAGATCTTCTTCGTGAACCTGCCTTTCGGTATCATCCTGCTTGTGGGGACGTACTTGCTTCTCAAGGAGAAGCACGAGAAGCGGCCCGTGCAGCACATTGACGTTCCCGGGCTGGCGCTATTAGCCGGCGGCTTGGTCGCGATCATGTACGCCATGACGAGGGCGGGCACGGAAACCGGCATGTGGCGCTCGCCGCTCTTCTGGGGCCTGCTCGCGCTTGGCATTGCGTTCCTCGTCGCGTTCGTTCGCTACGAGTCCCGTGCGCGGGAGCCGATCGTTGACATGGCCCTGCTGTTCCACGGCCCGTTCCTGCCCGCCAACCTCTACAACTTCATCTTTGGGGCCTGCGCGTTCGGGTTCTTTTCCTTTGTCCCGTATTTCATGTTCGTTCAATACCAGATGGGCCCTGAGCAAATAGGGAGGGTCCTTACTCCCCGTGCATTGGCGATGATAGGGATGGCGATTGTCGCCAGCATGTTCCTGCTGCGTCGTACCTACCGTTTGCCCATGGTCGCCGGAGCGATTCTTATAGCGACCTGCCTTCTGCTGCTCAGCTTCGGATGGACGTATGTGGCCGTAGGCCCGATAGCGCTGGACGGGTTCTGGGTGACCGCACTGGTGCTGGTGTTGTCCGGCATTGGGATGGGCATGGCGGCGCCCGCGGCGAACAACGCATCCATTGACCTGCTCCCGGCCAAGGCGGCGCAGATATCCGGTCTGCGCGGGATGTTCCGATGGACGGGCGGCATCATGGGCATTTCGTCCGTTGCGCTCGCCCTCTCGTTCTTCGAGGACAAGGCGGCGGGCATGCGGACCATTTTCCTGGTACTGGCGTTCATTCTGCCGGTGACCGTTCCGCTGGCGTTCATGATCCCCGACCTGGCGCAAAGCCGGAAGACCGCAAAGGCGGCGCCGATCGTCGGCGTATCGGCCTCGGCGCCCGTTGGCCCGCCGTCCCGGAAGGGCTAGGCGCAGTCCACAACGGCCCTGCTATACTCGACCGATGCCGCATCAGACGCCGCCCCTGGCGGAGCACTCCATCCTCTCGCTCGTTCAGAACCACACGCTGGACGTCTCGGTCGCGGCGCTCCTCTGGGCGCTGGCGGCGCGGCGCGGCTCGCTGATCGTCGCGTCGCCGCCGCAGTTCGCGGGCAAGACGACGCTGTTGCACGCTGTGCTTGACCTGCAGCCACGGGAGACCCGCGTGGTCGTGGCGCGCGGCGCGGACGAGGACTACGTCTTCCTTGTGGAGGCCGACCCCGTCACGACGACCATTCTTGTCCCCGAGTTCAGCGACCATCTGGCCGAGTACACCTGGGGCGACAGGACGCCGCCCGTATTCGACGCGATGGGCCGGGGGTTCGCGATGGGCGCCACCATGCACGCGGCCAGCGCGGAGGAGGTGCTGGAGCAGCTCGCGGCGCCGCCGAACGGGGTGTCGCCCCGTCAGCTTGGCCGCATCCATGCCATCGTCACCATCGCGGTGTGGAGCGACGGCGTGGACTACGTGCGGCGCGTCCACGCCCTCTCCGTGGTGGGCCCGGCTGTTCCGCGGCGCGGGCTGCCCCGGTGTCAGCCGGTGGCATGGTGGGAGCAGGCGCGCGACGCGTGGCGTGTGGACAGGGGCGCATCGGCGCTGGCTGCGCGGTTCGGGCTGGACGGCGACCCCGCATGGCGGGGCGAGCTGACCTGGCGGCGCGGCGTCCTGCGGCGACTGCTTGAGCGGGGGATTGTGGAGCCGGAGCGCGTGCGCAAGGAGGCGTGGCGGGCGCGTCCGCCGGAGTAGGCAGGCCATGAGAGCTTATCTGCGAATCCCGTGGGACTTACGAGGAGGAAGCACGCATGATGGTGGTCATCACTAACCACCATCATGACCGTGAAACAGTGAGCCTCAGCGTCACCTCTATATGGCAGGCTTCTGCGCGTCGCGGCTCAGCAGGCGGAAGCGGCCAGGAGAGACACTCTCAAAGTACTGCGCAGTTCTACCCCTGACCTTCGCATGCCGGTGCAGGAACGCGGCGTGTGTGTACCTGTCAAAACTCGGACAGGCGTCAGTAAACCCTGCGGGCGTGAAAGGCTCTTTCAGGCGACCAGCGCTTACCGCTTCGCGAATGGCCTGAATGACGTTGAACTCTCCCATGATTGTCCTCCTTGATTGTGGTGGTTTGGATTGTGAAGATGCGGGGCCTTTTGGGGGACCACCGCGCTATGGGCCTTATTGCGCCGGGCGACGATGCGCCGAACTATGGGAAGCCGCGGCGGAATACCCTGCTTTTCTTGCAGTGCTCGCAGATGAGGGCGACTCTCCCGATGGCGTTACCCTTCCAATGGTGGGAGCCTGTAGGAGATTTGGCGCACTTCCAATTGCCGCTTTTCACATAGGCGTCCTTCGCCCATGTGGCGTGAGAGTTGAACATAAAGTTGTCCCCTTTGGTCGAATCTGGACCTCTGGCCGGTTAAAGAGCAAAGGGCTATGGTTCGTCCATAGCCCTTTGCTCTTACCGTTTCGATCCGTCAGGCTTTAGCGGTAGGAAGGCTGCGGGACATTGCGGAAACAGTCGCTGCAGTACACGGGCTTGGTGCCACGTGGCTGAAACGGGACCTGCGCCTGTTTGCCACACGTCGCACAGACGATTGGAAACATCTCGCGCTGCTGGGACTGATACCCGCTGCCGATGCTGCCGCCGCGCTCCGCTCTGCGCGCGTCGCGGCACGTCGAGCATCGCTTGGGCTCGTTCGTGTAGCCGCGCTGCGCAAAGGACTCCTGCTCGCTAGCGCTGAAAACAAACGGCGCGTTGCAGTCGGAGCACGTGATTGTCTTGTCGGTGTAGTTCATTGATGACCTCCTTCTTCCAAATAGTTGGTCCCAAGGAGGCCATCATGACCGAGGTAAGTCGGGGGAGACGAGTCCGCAGTGAAACCACTAATTCACATAATACTCCTTCGCCGAAGAAAACGCAAGTGCACGTGAGTTGGCGCCGCCGCCTCTGCATGCGGCAGATACCTCATCCCCTGTGTCCCCTTCTCCTGTAGGAGAAGGGGAAGAAATGAAGCGAATCTGGGAGGACACCTCCCAGACCCTCCGGCGGGGCTGCGCTCCTGCACGACTCACCATTCAAACGGGCTGTTTGAATGGTGAGTCCAAAGGGGCGTAGTCCCATAGCGTGTCCTGAGTGAAGTCGAAGGAACGAGGGTACTGGAGGATGGTTCCTCGATGAATACCCTGTGGTGTGCGTGCAGATGTCGGCGCTGAGTAGCCGCACGCTCTCCGTCAGCGCGGCGCCGGAGCAGGCAGCAGGTTGATGAACTGTGTCGCGGCCCCTGGCTCCATCCCGCAGGCGGCGGCACGGCCCGCGGCTATCTCCAGCACGGACCAGGCACCCGGCGGGGGATTGTAAATCTTCAACTCCCGGTCCGGCGCGCCCGGCTGGGGCGGTGCGTCGGCGTCCACGCGCAGCACCCGGTGCTCGCTGTCCATCCACACGATGTCTATCGGCACGAGCATGTCCTTCATCCAGATGCTCGTCTCTCCCTGGTGCGCGAACAGCCAAAGCATGCCGAAGTCCAGCGGTATCCGTGATCGGCCGCTCAGCCCGCGCATGCTCTTCTCCATCGTATCCGCCACGTCAATGTGGAAGACGCATTGTCCGGCGACGATGGCTGGCCCGGCGATGGCCGTCGGCGAGGGCGTGGATGTGGGGACCGGAACGGGCGTCGGCGTCGCGGTTGGCGTCGGCGATGGCGTGGGCGTGACGGTCGGCGCGGGCGTCGGGACCGTCGTCGTGGGGGTGGGCGCAGGCGTGGGGGGAGGAACGCCCGCACATCCCGCCAGGACAAACGCCAGGGCGGCGGCCCCCAGGATGCGCGCCGCGCGCGTCATACGCGCTGGATGTCCACGGTCCATGTCAGTTCAGCCTCCGGCTGTCCGGAGAGCAGGATGCGGATGGCGTAGCGGCCCGCGTCTCGGACGGTGGCGGTGATGCGGCGGAAGTTGCTGTGCCGCGCCGATTTGCTGGCGAGCCAGAAGGCCGCCTCCTTGCCCTCCCACAGGAGCGCGCCGTCCGGGTCGTACATCTGGATGCGCTCCTGGAAGTGGCCCACGCCGCCCGTCCAGCACGTCGCCAGGGTGAAGGCGTAAGTGAGAGGCGGCAGCGGGTCGGGGAGCGTTCGCGGCACGCGCAGCGCCGTCGTGTCGAAGATGTGGTGCAGCGTGTAGTCGCCGCCCTCGCCCTGCTCCGCGCGCTCGCAGAGGGCGGCGATCTGCAGGAACGGCTTGACGCGAGGCAGCTCCGTCATCGCGACGCCACACTCAGGCTACTCGAAGTGGGGTCGTACCTGGGTGTTCCATAGGCCCAAGAAGCGGCTCTTGTCGGCCACGCGGATGCTGAGCCAGAGCTTGTGCGCGCCCGCGGCGTGCGCGGCCTCCGCGTGGCGGATAAACTCCTCCGGCGAGCCGCAGACGGAGAACCGCTTCCGCAGGTAGGGGGTCAGGCCAAGCTCGTCGCACAGGCTGGCGTGGTGGCTCGGCCCGAACTTGGCGTGCTCCATGGCGTTGTACTCGGCATGGATGCGCCGCACGGCGGGCTCGAACTCCGGCGGCAGGTGCTTGCCCTCCGTCGTGAACCGGAACGCGAGGTTGGCGTAGGTCACAAGGGAGTTCTTGATGTCGTTCAGCGCCGTGTCGTCGTCCTCCGCCAGGTTGCCCATGACCAGCCACCACACGTCAATGTCCTCCACCTTGCGCCCCGCCTCTTGCGCCCCCGCGCGCAGCTCGGCCAGGGAGTCTTGCACCACCTCCGGCAGCACGCCCGTGCCGATGATGACGCCGTCCGCGACGCGCCCCGCCATGCGCAGTGTTTTGGGGCCGGAGGCCGCCACGTACACGGGCACGCGCCGCCTGGCGATGGACAGTTTGATGGGCTTGCCCTGCCACTGGGACTCGCCGCGCGCCTGCAGCTCGTTCACCGTGCGGATGTAGTCCTCCAGGTGCGCCACGGAGGACGGCTTCAGGCTGATGTTGAACACGGCGCTGTCCCCCGTGCCGATGCCCAGGAAGGCCCTCTCGCCGGAGACCTGGTCCACGCTGGCGATGGCCCCCGCGGTGACGGCGGGATGGCGGGTCAGCGGGTTGGTCACCCACGTGCCTATGTGCAGGTTCCGCGTGGTCATGGCAGCGATGGTCATCCGCACGTACACGTCCGGGTAGATGGACTGGGAGTCGCCGATGCCGAGCCCCCAGAAGCCGCACGTGTCCGCGACCTTGATGTACTCGCGCCACTCCGGCAGGTTGTCGCCCGCGAAGAGGACGCCAAAGGACTTGCGCATATATGTCACCTCTGCGCTGGCGTCATCGCAGCGGATGGGCCAGCGAATATTTTACTGCTGAGGTGCGCCGAAGGACGACGGATACCTTATTCCCCTGTGTCCCCCTTCTCCTGCAGGAGAAGGGGGATTGTAGGTTGTAGGGGTGTCCCCTACAACCCTGGCGGGGCTACGCCCCTGCACTCTGCGGACTTTGCCGGTTCGGGACACTAGGTCTGCTCCGGCGGTAGTTGGAATAGCTGCAGCAGGTTCCCGTCCGGGTCGGCGAGCGTGGCGATCCACCCACCCCAGTTCTCGCGCTCCGGCGCGCGGACGAACGTGACGCCCCTGCCCGTCAGAACGCGGTGGGCGTCTTGGATATCGCGCACGCCCAGGTTCAGCATAATGCGGTACGGGTCGCGGGCGCGGCCCCGCACGCGACTGTGTCGGCCTATGCTCAGACGTCGGCCGTGGGGCAGATCGAAGGCCACGAAATCAGCGCGCTCCGAGTGCACGGGGAGGCCCAGGGTGTCCCGGTAGAAGGCCGCCAGTCGCGTCACATCCTCCGTCCAGATGATGACACCGACCACGTCCGTAATCATGGCATCGGCTGCCACGCGGACGCCTCGCTGGACTGGGCGACGCGCCACACCACCGACTTGTCCGCGTCCGTCACCCAGACCTGGTATGCGCCCTGGTCGCCTCCCGTGGTGGTGTACGAGATCCATTGCCCGTCCGGCGACCATGAGACGCCGCCATCGGCCGCCGGGAACATGGTGATCTGGCGCAGCCCGGAGGCGTCGTCGTTGACGACGTACAACCCGGCCTCGCAATCGCCGCCGACGCACCCCACGAGGGCGATGAACGCCAGACGCTTGCCGTCCGGCGACCACGTGGACTGTCCCACCATCCCCGAGGAGGACGCGAGCACGCGCGTTTCCAGCGTGTCCGCGTTCACGATCCACAGGCTGCCCATTCTGTTCTGCTCTGTCGTGTATGCGATGCGCGTCCCGTCCGGCGACCACGTCGGCGCCGTGTGCTCACCCTTGTTGAACGTGAGGCGGGTCTGGCCCGAGCCGTCCGCGCGCATGACGTAAATCTCATGACGGTTGTCGCGATAGGAGATGAAGGCGATGCGCCTGCCGTCCGGCGACCAGACGGGGGACCAATCCCATGCGGGGCTGTCCGTGGTGCGGGTCTGGCCGGAGCCGTCCGGGTTCATGACGTAGATGTCCGGCTCGCCGTTCCGTCGGGAGACAAAGGCGATATGCCTGCCGTCGGGCGACCACGCGGGCTCGCGGTCGTCGGCGGGGCTGGTGGTCAGGCGCGTCAGGCCAGCGCCGTCGGGCCGGATGGTGTAGATATCGCTGTCGGTCTTCCCGTCCGCGCGGGACGTGAAGGCGATGCGTCTGCCGTCCGGCGACCACGCGGGCTGCCAGTCCCAGCCCGGGTTGAAGGTGAGGCGCAGCGCGTCCTGGCTGTCGGTCCGCGTGACGTAGATTTCGCTATTGCCGTCCTGGTTGGACACGAAGGCGATGAGCGGCTCCGTAGCGGCCGTGGCGCCGCGCGGCGCGGCAAGGGACAGCAGGGCAGCGGCGGCCAGAGCCAGCCATGCCACGCGCGCCGGTCTGGTCCCTCGGAAGGACGGCAAACGGGCCATAGGGGTCTCCATGCCGTAAGGTGTGGCCATTGTAGCGGAAAGCGTGGCGCGCCGCTACCGGCGCGTGCGCTCCTTGCGACCGAAGGCGCCCAGGGACAGCGTCCTGTCCTCCTCCATGAGCTTTCGGATGTCCACAAGCTGGTCGCGCAGCAGGGCGGCCTTCTCGAACTGCAGCATCTTCGCCGCGTCCTTCATCTGCCGCTCCAGGTCGCGCGCCAGCCGCAGCAGCTCCTCCTTCGGCAACTCCTTGGTGACCGAGTACTTCTCGCGTTCCTCGGCCACCAGCGTCTTGACCCGGTCGGTGATGTCGCGGATGGCTTTCCTGATGCTCTGCGGCGTGATGCCGTGCGCCTCGTTGTGGGCCTGCTGGATGCCGCGGCGGCGGTACGTCTCGTCTATGGCCTTGCGCATGGAATCGGTGACGCGGTCCGCATACATGATGACGTGGCCGTCCAGGTGGCGCGCCGCTCGCCCTGTGGTCTGGATGAGACTGGTGTCGCTGCGCAGGTAGCCCTCTTTGTCGGCGTCCAGGATGGCGATGAGGCTGACCTCCGGCAGGTCGAGTCCCTCCCGCAGCAGGTTGATGCCCACGACCACGTCGTACACGCCCAGGCGGAGGTCGCGCAGGATTTCGGTGCGCTGGAGCGTGTCTATCTCCGCGTGCAGGTGGTGCACCTTGACTCCCATCTCGCGCAGATAGTCGGCCAGCTCCTCCGCCATGCGCATGGTCAGCGTCGTCACCAGGGCGCGCTGGCCCTTGTCCACGCGGAGCTTGATCTGGTGCAGCAGGTCGTCAATCTGTCCGTGGGTGGGCTTCACTTCGATTGTCGGGTCCAGCAGGCCGGTGGGCCGGACGACCTGCTCCACCACCTGGGCGCTTGCCTCCAGCTCGTAGGGGCCGGGCGTGGCCGAGGTGAAGAGTACCTGGCCGGTGCGCGCGGTGAACTCGTCGAAGCTGAGGGGCCGGTTGTCCATGGCCGAGGGCAGGCGGAACCCGTAGTCCACCAGCGTCTGCTTGCGCGCCATGTCGCCGTGGTACATGCCGCGCACCTGGGGGACGGTCATGTGGGACTCGTCAATGACCATCAGGAAGTCGTCCGGGAAGTAGTCGAGCAGCGTCCACGGCGGCGTCCCCGCGGCGCGCCCGTCCAGGTGGCGGCTGTAGTTCTCAATGCCGGGGCAGTAGCCCATCTCCCGCAGCATCTCCATGTCGTGGTGCGTGCGCTGCTCCAGCCGCGCCGCCTCCAGCACCTTGCCGCCCGCCTTCAGCGCGTCCAGCCGCTGGGTCAGCTCCTTCTGAATGGTCTCCAGGGCGGCGGTCAGCTTGTCCTGCGACGTGACCCAGTGCTTGGCGGGGTAGATGGCGATCTCCCGCAGCTCGCCGAGGAACTCGCCGGTCACGGGGTCCACCCGCAGAATGCGCTCCACCTCGTCGCCGAAGAACTCGATGCGGATGGCTATCTCGTCGTAGGCGGGCTGCAACTCCAGCGTGTCGCCGCGGACGCGGAACTTGCCGCGGGCGATGTCCATGTCGTTGCGTTCGTACTGCATCTCCACCAGGCGGCGCAGCACGCGCTGGCGCGGGTGCTTCTCACCCTTCGCCAGGTAGATGACGAACTTCTCGTACTCGGAGGGCGAACCCAGGCCGTAGATGCACGAGACCGACGCGACGATGACCACGTCCCGCCGCGTCAGCAGGGCGCGGGTGGCCGCGTGGCGCAGCTTGTCAATTTCCTCGTTGATGTCCGCGTCTTTCTCAATGTAGGTGTCCGTCTGCGGGACGTACGCCTCCGGCTGATAGTAGTCGTAGTACGACACGAAGTACTCGACGGCGTTCTCGGGGAAGAAGTCGCGGAACTCGGCGTAGAGCTGCGCGGCGAGCGTCTTGTTAGGGGCCAGCACCAGGGTGGGGCGCTGGACGCTCTCGACGACCTTGGCGACGGTGAACGTCTTGCCGGAGCCGGTCACGCCGAGCAGCGTCTGGTAGCGGAGGCCCTCCTGGACCCCCGCGGCCAGCTTCTCGATGGCCTGGGGCTGGTCGCCGGTCGGCTCGAACGGCGAGACGACGTGAAGCTGAGGCATTGTGCTCACTACCTGCCTGGCGCACGGATGTACGAGAAGATGATACCACGCGGCGGCGCGAGGGCTGATTCCTGAAGCCCCTGGTGTCCCGTCTTGTTAGTCATCTGCCAGTTCTGATGCCTCGCTGCGTGGAGTTCACACCTCTACTTACGGGAGATACCTCATCTCCTTGCCCCCTTCTCCCGCAGGAGAAGGGGAGAAACAGGTCGAGTCTGGGAGACCCTCCGGTGGGGCTGCGCCCCTGCACCTGCTTTTTGCTTGGGCGCTACTGTGTTCTCTTGCTTTTTGCAAGGCACGGGAAGTTGTAGGTGACAGAGGGATACCCCTCTGGTCGCGCTCTGCTCAGAGAGAGGTAGGCTCTATGACTCCGGCATCTCTCTGCGGACGGGCTGTATCTCCGTGGCGTCATACGACGCATGTCCAGAATAGGATCGCTGAA
>Ga0082335_1004791_pt1 | contig 19745 bp, 19 predicted proteins | sample Subgrocontami58m_FD_72375 | JGI IMG/M metagenome (GOLD analysis project Ga0082335, IMG submission 72375) | Subsurface groundwater microbial communities from S. Glens Falls, New York, USA - GMW37 contaminated, 5.8 m (SPADES assembly) (version 2) ... | reverse complement strand
CAACCCTACCGCTTCGCCAGATCGGCGCGCAGAACCGCAGCACGAAGCCAATCCCGCCGGCTCGAAGCGACCTCAGCTCAGCGCCTACCGCTGAAGAAGCTGAGCGCGAGAATCCGAGCTAAACGTCGTCGCGTGGCTACGGCATCCTGTCCTCATGTCGGAGCCGATGCGGATCGAGCGCTACGCGAACTTCGGCACGGGCGAGGCGTGGGTCTCGCGCGTGATGCTCGGACTGCTGACTGTGCTCGATGCGACGACCGTCGCCAACCGCGATGAGGTGAAGGAAGGGCTCGGCGTCGTCTTCGAGGCGCTCGCCGAGGCGTTCAATCATCTGCGCTCGCTGCGCGAGCTCGTCGCCCGGCCCGATACTCCGGCAACCGAGCTTCGAGCGGCGTACTCGAGCTTTTATGTCCACCTGTGGCGCGCCTGCAAGGACCGCTTCCAGAAGAGCGTGCCGCCGGCACTCGGATACGACATCGGCTTCCTCTGGGGCAACGATAGGACCTTCGAGGCCGGCGCCGCGAAGTTTCTTGCCGCTCATCCTGAGGTCGATGCTGGGCTAGTCGAGATGCTGCGCAACGACCGACGCGAGTGGCAGAACGATCTCGCCCTCTTCCGCAACGAGCACCTCGAGCACCAACGGCCGGTCGACCCGGCGCTGCTCGCCACCTTCTACCGGCCCGACTCCGCCGAGACGGCGTTCGAGAACGTCTGGCAGGCGATCGAAGACATCACGGCGCAGCTGCTGTCGGCGCACCTTCCGCTCGGCGTCGAGCTGGTCGAGATTCCAGAGAACGAGCGCGACCCGATTGTGCCGCGCCGCTTCGGGTTCCACGTGCCGGGCCTGAGCGCGCTGACCGAGTAGCGCGCGCGCCGCCGTTACGCGGCGTGGAGTGCGTCCCGAAGCGCGAGGAACTAGGGCTCGAACGCGGCCAGCTCCGTCGTCAGCGCGCTCCCGTCAAGAGCGGGCTTGCCTGGAGCAGCATGCCCTCCTCTCCCCGCTCGAGCAGCTCGAGGCCGAAGTTGTGCGCGCGGACGACGAGCGGGTCGGACGTGTCGATCACGCGTCAAGCTCCTCGCGCAGGTCGCGGTAGGTGATCACCGTCAGCGGCGGGTCGATGAGGTGCGGGCTCATCAGCTCGATGTCGAGCACCATCAACCCCTCGACCGTCCAGAGCGCCGGGTCCTCGTCCCCGAGGCCGAGCCGGTCGAGCACCTCGGCGAGGTGCTCGCGCAGCCAGGCGATGCGCTCGACGTGGCGGTCGATCGCCGCCGGCTTGCCGTCGCGCGACTGGAACGTCTCGGCCAGCTCGTTGGCCAGCTCGGCTGGCGTGCGGGCGATGGCCAGGTCCTTCGCCTCCACGGCGTGCAAGCTGCGCGCGGCGGGGTCGGCCACGAGCACGTCGATGTCGCCGAGGTCTTCGCCAGGCCTGCGTTCGATGCGCACGCTCCCGATCTTCTTCACCTGCGAGCGGACGATGAGGCCCTCTTGCCGCTCGAACAGCTCGGTGACGCTCTTGTTGAACTGCCGGCCGTCCTCGGCGCGCAGCCGGCCGATCAGCGAGCGCATGCCCGGCGACTCGGCCTTCAGGTAGCCGTCGATCACCAGTCCGCCGAAATACTGATGCGCGACATAGCAGTGGCGCACGCCCCAGACGACCTCGTCACCACGCTCGCCCGGGCGCACGACGAGCGGCCGGCGGACGTACGAGAGCGCACGGTTGAACCGCCAGGGATAGATGTCCTCGAGTCGGAACGGGTCTCCCGGCGGCGCGAACTGCTCCCGCGGGCGCAGCGCCAGCAGGTCGAACGCGCGCTCGACGCGCTCCCGCGGCCAGCCGAGATCCTGCTCGAGCTCGTCCACGAGCTCCGACACGAGCGCTACCTTCGGCTCGCCGTCGCGGTCGTAACCCGCGGCGGCGACGGCGCCGAAGAACGCGCCCATTTCCGTCAGCGTCAGTCCGAGCTCCTCCTCGAGCGCCGCGTCGTAGTCGGAGACGTCGGGCGGTTCGCCTGGCTCCTCGCGTCGCCACAGGCGCGGGAAGCGGTCGACACTGCGCGCGACCTCACCGCGAGTGAACTGCTGCAGAAACCCCTCGCGGCCCTGCATGAACCGCGTGTCGCGTCCGACCCCGAGCCGTCGCGACGGCAGTATGCTGACCGGTGCATCCTCGAGCTTGAAGTGGATGAGGTCGCTCAAATAGCCGCGGTTCGTCAGCTGCGCCGCCAGCGCCAATAGCCGGTCATAGAGCGCCTGGCTCATCCTCCGATTGCCGCTCGGCGGTCGGGCGGCGATGTATTCGATCAGGAATCGGTCGGCGATACTCGATTCGCTCAACTTCGGCAGACGCTTCGCGAGCTGCTCGTGGATGTCGCCTACGTCGCCGTAGCACGCCGCCTTCGTCGGCGTCTCCATGCGCATGCGGTTGAAGTCGGAGACGAGCGCCTCGTTCGCCCGCACCAACCACTCCATCAGTCCGTCGGGCGAGAGCGTCGCGACGAGTTTCTCGAGCTGGCGCAAATGGAAGACGGCTGCGGCGTTCAGCACCTCAGTCCGTCGTTCAGGGGCGACGGGGCCGACCGGCAACCCGAGCTCGTTGATCAGATGGTCCCCGAGATGGTCCATCGCCTCGGCCTCGTCTTGACCTTGAATGAAGCGCGCCCCTGGTAGGCCGCGATTGTCGAGGGTTGGGTCTGCGCTCGGGTTGAGGAGGACGATCACCTTCTGCTGCCCGAGGGGGGCGTGTGCCTCGACGACCGCCTCGATCGCCTCGTCGTCGAGCAGCGGCTCGCCGTCGCGTCCCAGCGCCTCGCTGGCGACGAGCCCACGAAGGACATGACGCATCAGCTCGCGTTCGCCTTCGTTGTCGCCTCGGTCAACAAGACCCAGGAAGCCGGCACGCAGCCGCACGCCGAGGCGACAGGGGCTGATCGCGACACACTCGATCACGTCTTCGGGCTGTGCGCCGGCGACCGCGTCGGCGCCGCCGAACCATGCCTCGTCCGGCTCGAGCTCGATCTGGAGCCAGAGCTGGTGGCAGCGTTCGGCCAGTCGCTCGCCGAGTTCGGCGAGGCTGGGCGTGAACCGCCACATCCAGTACGCGAGCGTCTGGATGATTTCGGCGTAGCGCGGGCCGTAGGGCTCGTCGGGCATCTGTTCGGGGCCGAACACCCAGACCGGCAGCGCGTACCCCTCGACGAGCAACGCCCGGCGCCGGTCCGGCGGTGGCATGACCCAGTAGATCGGGATCTCGCGCTGCTGCTGCGTCAGCATCACCTCGACGAGCGAGTTGTTGACGATGTAGGGCGCACCATGCAGGTCACGCTTCCGTTGCACCTCGCGCCGCAACGCTCCCACGCCCGCGGGCAGAACCAAGCCGACTTCCGGAAGTGCCTCGTCTGAAAGGTAGAAGCTATCCTCGTTCTCCCGGTATAGGTGGAACAGGTCAAGCTCGGCGCCGCCGACGGCGTGGGTGCGGTCGAGGAAACGCTGCCGCGCGTGCGCGTACTTCCAGAGCAGCAAGCGCGCGCCGCCGTCGAGCAGCGCGATTGTCTCGAGATCGGCCGCTGTCAAGACGAGCCGCGGCGCGCGGTCGGTCCCGTCTTCGAGAGCGGAGATGCTCGGCCGGTCGAGTCCCTGGACGATTACGAGCTGGAGCACCTCCTCCGGCTGCTGCGGCAAGCCGAGCAGGTGATCGCGAACCGTGTCCAGTCGCTCCTCGACGCCCGGCGCGAGCGCCTGCGCGTCCCACACCGAGAACGGGCCGCCGTCGAACCCCGACAGGTCGTCGGTCAGGACGAGGACGTGCGCAAGCTTGTCGCGGTCGAACACGAACACGGACTCATGCACGCGCAGGCCGTCGAGGGCGGGCAGGTCGGGGTCGATCTCATCCCAGCCGAAGTACCTCGCTGACTGCAGCGCGCTGGCGTAGACGGCGTCGTGGAAGCGAGACGCGACGAGCTCGAGTAAGTCGCGCTCGCGGGCGAGTTCGAGCACGGCATGTATGAGCGCCGGGAGGAGGAAGTGGGGCGCCGCGACGACGTAGCGGTCGCCGTGGCGGACGATCGGCCGGTGAAGCGGCTTCATGGGCGGCAGATCGGCCTCTGCCGCCGCCGGCAGATCCCGCACCAGCGGCGCCAGCACGTCGGGCCTCAGCGGGTCGAGCCAGTCGGTGAGCTCGTCGGCCGTGAACGAAACGGCCTCCTTGAGCTCGGTGAGCGGCGCGTCAGCCGGGCCCACCGCGTAGGTGTTCGGCTGCGGCTCGGGGTCGATGCCGCGGTGGAGTCCCGCCTTGCGCGCGACGGCGTCGCTGACCATCAGCGTCGCCGCGGCCAGGTCCTGCGCGGGATGGAAGAACCTCGCCGGCAGGTTGCCGCGAGCGCGCAACACCGCCCGCGCGAAGGTGCGGACGATGTAGAACGCCTCCTCACGCAGGCCGGGGAAGACCACGAACGACCCGTGGTGGAACAGGAACTCGTCGGTGAAGACATTGTTGAACGGGTCCGTCGCCCCGGAGAAGACCGGACGGTTCACCCAGGCGAGCACGGCGTCGTCGGCGATCGGCGTGCCGGCGTGGGCGGACGCGAGGGTCGCGGCGACGCCCGCGGCTGCTTCGAGGCGGAAGAGGGCGTTCGCGTTCTGCGGCAGGAGCTGGAGCGCGCCAATCACCGCGAGGACGTGGAGCGGGTCAGCGCCGGCGACGGCGGCGACAAGGGTGTCGCGCTGCTCTTGCGGGATGAGCACGGTCCAGTTGTAGCGCCGACGGTCTCGGCCGGCCGACGACGTCGGCCCCGCGCGGCCTCGGTTCCGCGCATGCGAGGGCGTCGCGAATAACAGTCGTTTGACGTCGTGAGTAGCCTTGAGCTGTGACGATCAGCACCCAGTCGCACGAGTTGGCCAAGCCGCGCGTGGTACCACTTGCCCCGACCGAGGGCATCTCGTGGGAGCGCGTTCCGGTTGTTGCCGACGCGCCGGTCCTAATCGGCGACTGCCTGCGTTACGCGAAGCTCGGACGCGAGCCCCTGCTTCCTCTTCTCACGCATCGGCCACCAGTGGTGAATCTGTACGCAACCGAAAGGGTTCGTGCCGAGGTCGAGGAGCACTTGCCCGCGGCCGCACGGAACTGCAGGCTCTCGCAGGAGTCCGTCGCTCGAATCTGGCGCGAGCAGATCGCGCCTCTCGTCAACTTCGTGCCCCTCGCCGCGCTGCCGCCCCGGGACGCGCGGGTGGCACGACTGGCTCAGATCGATCCCGATGACGCTCCGACGGGGTCGCTCGCAGAACTACTCGGCCCCTGTCTCGTCTTCTCGAGCGACTCGCACCTTCGCGATGTCGGGATCGCCCGCAACGATTGGGGCAACCTCATGGCCAACGCGAGGGAGGTCGGGATCTATCAGGCCGGGACCAGCGGGACGATGATCGCCGCTGTCCTCGTCATCGGCAGCTGTATCGAACTCGGTGCAGGAATCGTCGGCGCAGCCCGTCGCTACCCGCTTCCGACCGTCGTTCTCGCCGCAGCGGGCGCTTACGCGCTCTATGCCTACGTTCGAAGCGACCGCGGAGTCGCGCATCGGGTGGAGGCGCGAGCGATCGCCGCAGAGGCCGCCGATCGGGTGATGGAGTTTGTCGTACGGGCCACCGAGTGCGAGGCGATGCTGGAGCGAGCGGCGTTCGTCCCTGAGGGTGAGCCAACGCAGCTCGCCAGGGTCGCCCGTGTGGTCGCAACGGCACCACATCCAGTGCGAGCGTCCGCGGTGGCGCAGCGGCTAGGTCTTTCAACGCAGAACGCTGCGGCGGTCTTGCGCCACCCGATCTTCATCCGCACGGCTGACGCGCACTACGTTGTTGGGTGCCGCCAGCTTGGCTCGAGAAACGAAGTTTCGGCCGCGGAGCCAGTGTGACGTTCCACTTGAAGCTAGTTTGTTCGCAGCGCGGAAGCGCGTGGGATCACTCCGAGAATGCCGGGTTCGATCGCGAAAGGGTCATCGCCTCCCTCGCGTCACTCCGAGCGCGTGGCCATTCCTTTGAAGTGATCGATGGGACAGCGCTCACGGACGACGAGCGAGCGGCTCTATACGCAGACGCGTTCATCGCCCTCACGCACGCCGGTCGCCGGTACAGGATTCGCGGCGTCTACGGAAGCCAGAGACACGGCGGCGGCGAATACCTCGGGACGCGAGTGCCGGCGCTCCTCGTCTACCAGCACGGTCGCGCGGTAGACGTGTATCCACATCAGGTCGATGCCGAGTACCGCACTATCCGCGAATTCCTACAGGCGCTCGAGCACGAACGTCTTCCGGCCTCTCCGCCCGGCGTCGCGTGATGTCCTGCCGGCGACAGTCCAAGCACGACCAGTAGCGGCTGCTCGCACTCTGCGTCGCGCTTCAGCTCGCGGTGGGCGCCGCTCGCCGCTGCCCCGCCCAGCCGCCTAAATCCTGGGACTTCGTCCCGGATTTGCCCCGCACCCCGCCCGCCCAACATCATTGGCGGCCGGGGTGCGGGGCCGGCGGCTGGGCGGGGCAGCGGAGAACCGGGAACAGTGGAGTTCAAGAGGCTTGCTGTCAGCGCAACTAAAGCTATATTGTGCTTATGCATGACAAGAAGAGTCCGGACGTTCGTGCCCTCGAGAGTGATGCGTATCAGCAGAATGGGTACTTCACCGTGCGTCAGGCTCGCGGACGTGGGATCAGCGGCCAGCTCCTGAGCCATTACGCGACCCAGGGACGATTCGAGCGGGTCCGTCGTGGCCTGTACCGACTTCAAGGCTTCCCGAGTGGGCCGCATGACGAGATGCGCGAGAAGTGGATGGCCGTGGGGAGCGAGAAGGCGGTCCTGTCTCACGAGAGCGCCCTCGCCCTGCTCGACCTCAGCGACAACATTCCAGATGCCGTGCACCTGCTCGTCCCACGCCGGCACCGCGGTCTACGCCGACCGCCCGGGGTCGTCCTCCACACCTACCCCGACGGCGAGGAGATCAGCACCGTCTGGCGAAACGGGCTGCCACTGACAGCGCCGGCGCGGACGCTCGTCGACGCCGCCGACGACCTCCAGCCGGAGCAGGCAGCGATGGCGGTGCAGCAGGCACTGCAACGGGGCCTCGTCACGACACGGCAGCTCGAGCACGAGGCCGCGCGGCGTGGCAAGAGACGCACGGTCGACACGCTGCTGCGCGCCAGCGCCGAGCGATGAGGTACGCGACCGCCGCAGCCTTCCGTCAGGCGCTCGACGACCGACTGAAGGCGGAGGCAGCGAACACGGGCCTCGGCCTCGCGCGGCTGCGCAAGCGGGTCGCGTTCGAGCTGTTCCTGCGCCGCCTGGTCGCGGTCGCGCCGGACCGCTGGGTCCTGAAGGGAGCGCTGGCCCTCGACTTCCGCCTCGATGTTGCGACTCGCCCGACGAAGGACATCGACCTCGGACGCGATGACGACGAGCAGGCGGCGATCGAGGACATCACGGCGGCGCAGCAGCTCCAGCTCGACGACTTCTTCACGTTCTCCGCGGTCAGAGCCGACGAGCTCGACTCCGACGAGTTCAGCGCGCTCCGCTTCCACGTCACCGCCGAGCTCGCCGGCCGAACGTTCGACCAGTTCGTCGTCGACATCGGCTTCAGCGACCCGATCGCCTGGGAGCCCGACACGATCCAGACATCCGACTTCCTCGCGTTCGCCGGGATCGATCCCTTCGACCTGCCGGCTGTGCCACTGCCTCAGCACGTCGCCGAGAAGGTGCACGCCTACACGCGAACGTACGGCACCTCGCAGCAGCCCAGCACTCGGCCGAAGGACTTGGTCGACCTCTTACTGATCGCCACTTCGGAGCCGATCGACGCCGCCGAGCTGCGGCGTGCGCTCGAGACGACCTTCTCCGGCCGGCGGCGGCCGCCGCTGCCGCGCAGCCTGCCCGAGCCGCCGCGAAGCTGGGCCGAGCCCTTCGGTCGACTGGCGGCGGAGGTTGGGGTCGAAGCCGAGCTGACCGCCGCCTTCTCGCGGGCTGCGGCGTTCCTCGATCCGGTCCTCGCCGGCCTTGAGACCGGTCGCTGGGATCCGCAGCACCAGACTTGGGACTAGCTCGGAGCGGTGCGGCGCGTTGCAGATCCGGCAATTTGCTGGGTGTGCACCAGGGTGTGCACCACCCGAGCTTGTGCGACCTTTGTGACACACCTGACCCGCGTAACCAAGCCGTTTGTCACATACCCAGGCAGGGTAGGAAGGCCCATACGGGATTCGAACCCGTGCCGCCGCCGTGAGAGGGCGGTGTCCTAGGCCACTAGACGAATGGGCCGTGCGGCCGAGAAGTCTAGCGGCACTCCGTCGCGTTGAGCGCGACGAAGGGGGAGAGGCCGCCGGCGGAGAGCATCACCGCGCCCACCGTCTTCCCCTCGGCGGTGAACGTCAGGTTCCCGAAGCGGTAGGCGACCACGGCGCCGCCCGCCTTGAAGGGCTTGACCTTGCCGGCGTAGGCGGCCTTGAGATCCGCCACGGGCGAGCAGGGCCCGATCCCGGCTGCCGTGGCGTAGCCCTTGTTCCAGGTGACGACGCCGAGCGCCTTCGTGCCGCCCTCCTTGAAGTAGACCTCAGTGCGCGCCTTCGCGAAGACGAGCCGCATGAGGCCGCCCTCGAGGTGGTCCACGCGCGGGGCTCCGAGCTTCGCCCTCGCCTGGGCCGCCGTCGCGCCGACCTTCACGCCGCCGATCGCGTCCGGCTCGATCGGATACCGCTCCACCGCGGCGGCAGGCGCGGCGAGGGCCAGCGCGAGAGCCGCGGTGAGCAGGAGGGTCTTCACGGCGACGCAGCCTAGCGCGCGGCCGGTAGCGTTGCCCGCGTGCTGCGCGTCTACCGCATCCCGTTCTCCACGAACGTCGAGCGGGTCGCGCTCGCGGCCGTGTGCATTCGTCCGAGCTGCGCTCGGCCGAATGCACTAACAGTGCCAGAATGCAGCGTCCTTGCTGGACGCGCGAAGCTCCGGCTTCGGCGCGAACCAGGCCGGCGGCACTGCCGAGCGCCGAAGCTCGAGAATAGGCCGCCTCTCTAGAGATTCGCGAAGGCGTCAGCCTTCGAGAATCTCCCGGGCGTCGAGCCGCTCCTCGAAGATCCGCCGCAGCTCCTCGCCGCTTTCGAGCACCTCGTAGCGCGGTCGGCGGGGCGGCAGCTTCACGATCCGCACCAGCTCGCCCCGGTCGCCGTGACAGCGCGCGTACGCCTCCGCCTCGCTCAGCGGCTTCAGTCTGGAGGTGCGGCGACCGAGCACGAGCACCCGTTGACGTACCACGATCGCCCGCCCATGTGAACCCGTCCCGAGACACGCGGTCCGCAATTTGCAGCAGAAAGGTCAGGCGGCCTCGCGCAGCGCCTGCAGCTCGCGCTCCTGCGCGAGGCGCCCGAGCGCAGCGACCTCGATCTCCTCGACCTTCCGGCGGGGAAGGCCGAGCAGGCGCGCGGTCTCGCGCAGGGTCGCCGGCTCGCGGCCGCCGAGCCCGAAGCGGAGCTCGATCACCTCCCGCTCGCGCTCCGGCAGCGCGGCGACGGCGCGCGCGAGCGCCGCCTCGAAGAGCGCGATCTGGAACTCCTCGGCCGGCTCCGCCGCCTCGCCGGCGATCAGGTCGCCGAGCGTCCCGGCGTCCCCCTCCGCGCCGAGCGGCTGCTCGAGGCTCGTCACCGTCCGCGGCGCCTCGCGCGCGGCGAGGATCTGCGTGACCGTGAGCCCGGTGGCCTCGGCCAGCTCCGCGTCCTCCGGCGGCCGCCCGAGCGCGGCGATCAGCTCCTGCTCGGTGCGGGCGAGTCGCCGCTCCGCGTCCAGCACGCCGATGGGGACCCGGATCGTGCGCGCCTTGCCGGCGATCCCGCGCTGGACGGCCTGGCGGATCCACCACGTGGCATAGGTGGAGAACTTGTAGCCGCGCCGCCAGTCGAACTTCTCGACCGCGCGGATGAGCCCGAGCGTCCCCTCCTGCACGAGGTCGAGCAGCGAGAGGTCGTGGCCCCGGTAGCGCTTCGCGATCGAGACGACGAGGCGGAGGTTCGAGTTGATCATCCGGTGCTTTGCCTCCGTGTCGCCCCGCTCGATCCGCTTGGCGAGCTCGACCTCCTCGCGCGCGGTCAGCAGCGGGTAGCGGGCCGCCTCGTTGAGGAAGAGCTGGAGCGCATCCGTCGTCGTCACCGCGAGGTCGCCGTTCGCGTACGCCGTCGGCGGCGCCTCGTGGCCGCAGTCGTCCTGCACCTCGATCCCCCGCGCCTCGAGCTCCTCGTAGAGCGCCTCCGCCTCCTCGTCCTCGAGGGAGAGCGCCTCGATCTCCGAGAGGCGGACGCAGCCCTCCTCCTCGGCGCCGCGGAGCAGATCGACCGTCGTGCTGTTCACACCGTTGCCCCCTGGGCGCGCGCCGCCTCGTCGAGCAGGCGCACGACGTCCACGTCGGAGACCTGGTCGAAGCTGCGGTACCAGACGCCGACCGCCCAGAAGTCCCGGAGCTCGTAGAGGCAGACGAGGCCGTCGGCCTCGCGCCGGACGGCAGCTGCGGTCTCCGCTGCGGCGACGGGAACGGCCGCGATGACCCGGGACGCGCCGCGGGCGCGGGCCCAGCGGACGGCGACGATCATCGTCGCCCCCGTCGCGAGCCCGTCGTCGCAGAGCACGCAGGTCGCCCCGGTGACGTCGAGCGGAGGATGGGCGGCGTGCAGCCGCCGGTCGAGCTCGTCGGCGTCGCGGAGCGCGGCGGCGACCGCACCGGCGAGCGCCTCCTCGGGAATCCCGCCTGGGTCGCGCACGAAGACCTCGCCGCCCGGCGCGACCGCTCCGAGGGCGTACTCGGGCTGCCCCGGGTGGCCGACCTTGCGCACGGCGAGCGCGTCGAGCGGGAGGCGGAGGGCGCGCGCCACCTCGGCCGCGACCTCGACGCCGCCGCGCGCGAGCCCGACGACAACCGGCCGCGCGGCCGCCGCGAGCTCGGCCTCGAGCGCGTGCGCAAGCCTGGCGCCCGCCTCGCGGCGGTCGTGGAAGAGCGGCCCGCCGAGCACGACGAAGCCCTCGCTGTTCACACCTCGATGGTTGCACACGGGGCGGGCAGGCGGCATCGTCCGGCGCGCGGATCGGCTTGCGGAAAAGCCGCACGCGGCTCCGAGCCGCTCCCGATGCTGGACCGGCTCGGACGCGCGACAGTGGAGGCACCGCAGAGGAGGTGCCTTCGATGGCGAAGACGGCGATCTACACGCCGCTCGGCCTCTCCGAGCCCGAGCTGCGCACCGAGCTGGAGCAGGAACTCGCGCGGGCGATGCGCGCGGAGGGCGATGCGCCGACGCTGCACGCAATCGCGCACAGCATCGCGCGGGTCCTCTCGCGCGACCACCTGCGCATGGTGGAGCAGCTCGAGGAGGCCGGCATCAGGCTGACGAACGCCGGCGAGTGAAACGCCGGAAAGCGGTGCGTCTCTGAAGGTCGCGCTGCTCGGGGACACGATGCTCGGGCGGGGAGTCGCCCGCGTGCTCGCGGACGAGCCGCCGGCTTCCGTCGTCGCGCCGGAGGTGGTCGAGGCGGCGCGCGACGCCGATCTGGCCGTCGCGAACCTTGAGTGCTGCATCTCCGAGCGGGGCAGTCCGTGGCCCGACCCCGGCAAGCCGTTCTTCTTCCGGGCGCCGCCGTCCGCCGTCGAGGTGCTCTTCCTGCTCGGCGTCGGCTGCGTCACGCTCGCCAACAACCACGCGCTCGACTACGGCGAGCAGGCGCTGCTCGACACCTTCGCCCATCTCGACGCCGCCGGCATCGCCTGGGCCGGCGCGGGGCCGGACGAGGAGCGGGCCCGCGAGCCGGTCGTGCTCGAGCACGGAGGCTTCCGACTCGCCGTCGCCGGCGTCTCTGACCATCCGCGCGAGTACGCCGCGGGGTCCCGGCGGCCCGGGATCGCCCACGCCGACCTCGGCGGCGAGCTGCCGGAGTGGCTTCGGGACGCGATCGCAACGGCGGGCGCCGACGCCGTGCTCGTGGCGCCGCACTGGGGCCCGAACATGGCGCCCGCGCCCGTCCCGCGCGTGCTCGCGGCCGCCGCGGCGCTCGTGGACGCAGGGGCGACGCTCGTCGCCGGCCACTCGGCGCACGTGTTCCACGGCGTCGCCGGGCGCGTCCTCTACGACCTCGGCGACTTCCTCGACGACTACGCGGTCCACCCGGTGCTGCGCAACGACCTCGGCCTCCTCTTCCTCGTCACGCTCGACGGATCGGGGCCGCTGCGGCTGGAGGCGGTGCCCCTGCGGCTCGAGTACGCGTACACGCGCCTCGCCGAGGGCGACGAGGCCGACTGGATCCGGCGGCGCTTCGTGCGCGCCTGCTCGGAGCTCGGCACCGAGGCCTCGGTCGAGAGCGGCCGGGTCGTGATCACCTGGAGCCGGCTGCGGCAACGCCGCAAGCCCCTCCGCGGGGGCACCGATGGCGGAGGGCGAGGCGGTAGGCGATGATCCGCCCATGAGCGCGGCGAACGACGGCCCGGCGAAGCGCCGGCGCGCGACGCTGCTCCGCCGCGCGCTCGCGCTCAAGCCCGACCAGCTCCGCCGTCGCGTCGACCCGAAGTCGCTCCCCTTCACGACGACCGCCGACGTCGAGCCGCTGACCGGCACGATCGGCCAGCCGCGGGCGCTCGACGCGATCGAGTTCGGGATCCAGATCGAGACCAGGGGCTACAACCTCTTCGTCTCCGGCCTCCCCGGCTCTGGACGGACGACGACCGTGCGCGACTACGTCGACCGCGCGGCGGCCGCGCGCACGGCTCCCGACGACTGGGTCTACGTCCACGACTTCGCCTCGCCCGACCGCCCGGCTGCGATTCGCCTTCCGGCCGGTCGCGGTGGAGAGCTCCAGCACGACATGGTCGAGTTCGTACGCGCCGCGCGGCGCGAGATCCCGCGCGCCTTCGAGAGCGAGGAGTACGAGCGCCGCCAGCGCGAGATCCTGCAGGAGGTCTCGCGCCGCCGCGACGAGCTCGCCGAGGAGCTGAAGGGCTTCGCGCGCGAGCGCGAGATCGTGCTCGAGATGACGCTCGTCGGCGTGGTCAGCGTCCCCGTCGTGGACGGCGAGCCGCTGACGAAGGAGGGGTTCCACAAGCTGCCGCCGGAGCGGCAGGCGCAGATCGAGCAGCGCGGCCGCGAGGTGCAGGAGCGGACCGGGACGTACGCGCGCGCGCTCCACGAGCTCGAGAAGGAGGCGACCGAGCGGGTGCGAGCGCTCGACCGCGAGGTGGCACTGTTCGCGCTCGGGCCGCTCCTACAGGAGCTACGCGAGCGCTACGCCGGGCACGAGAAGCTGCTCGCCTGGCTCGACGCGGTGCGCGACGACGTGCACGACCACCTCGCCGACTTCCGGGACGTGGAGGAACACGGAGGTGGGGCCGCTGCGATCCTCCAGCTCGGCGGCGGCCGCCGCCGCCGCGACGACTTCACACGCTACGAGGTGAACGTCTTCGTCGGCCATCCCGCCGCGGACGGGGCACCCGTCGTCGAGGAGCGCAACCCGACGTACTACAACCTCATCGGCCGGGTCGAGTACCGTGCCACGCTCGGCGCGATGGTGACCGACTTCCGCGAGATCAAGCCGGGCGCGCTGCACCGGGCGAACGGCGGCTTCCTCATCCTCGATGCGCTCGACATCCTCCGCCACCCCTTTACGTGGGAGGCGCTCAAGCGAGCGGTGAGCAGCGGCGAGGCGCGGATCGAGAACCTCGCCGAGGAGTTCAGCGCGGTGCCGACGGCGACGCTGCGGCCCGAGCCGATCCCGCTCGACCTCAAGGTCGTCCTCGTCGGCTCGCCGCTTCTTTACCACCTCCTCTACCAGCTTGATGAGGACTTCCGGGAGCTGTTCAAGGTGAAGGCCGACTTCTCGCCCGAGATGGAGTGGGACGACGCGAGCGTGGGCCGCTACGCCGCCTTCGTCAGCCGCTGGGTCGAGGCCGCCGGCCTGCGCCACTTCGACCGCGAGGCCGTCGCGCGGCTCGTCGAGCACGGGGCGCGGCTGCGCGAGAGCCAGCGCAAGCTCTCGACGCGGCTGATCGACGTCTCCGACGTCACCTCCGAGGCGAGCTTCTTCGCCGGCGAGGCGGGCAGCGACGTCGTGCGAGCGGTGGACGTCGAGCGCGCGATCGCCGAGCGCGAGTACCGCTCGAGCCTGCTCGAGGAGCGGATCCAGGAGCTGATCGCCGACGGCACGATCGTGATCGACGTCGCCGGCGAGCGTGTGGGCCAGGTGAACGGTCTCTCGATCCTCGACGCCGGCGACTACGCGTTCGGCAAGCCCTCCCGGATCTCGGCGCGCGCCTCGGTCGGCCGCGGCGGGGTGCTCTCCGTCGAGCGCGAGATCGAGCTGTCGGGGCCGATCCATTCGAAGGGCGTGCTCATCCTCTCCGGCTACCTCGCCGGCACCTACGCGCAGGAGGCGCCGCTCGCGCTCGCCGCCACGCTCACCTTCGAGCAGTCCTACGACGAGGTGGAGGGGGACTCGGCCTCCTCGACCGAGCTGTACGCGCTCCTCTCGGCGCTCTCGGGGCTGCCGCTTGACCAGGGGATCGCCGTCACGGGCTCGGTCGACCAGCACGGGGAGGTGCAGGCGATCGGCGGCGCGACCCGCAAGGTCGAGGGGTTCTACGCCGTGTGCAAGGCGAAGGGACTGACCGGGCGCCAGGGCGTGATCGTGCCGGCCGCGAACGCGCAACACCTGATGCTCTCCGACGAGGTGGTCGAGGCCGTGCGCCGCCGCCGCTTCCACGTCTGGGCGGTGCGGAGCGTGGACGAAGGGATCGAGCTGCTGACCGGCCGGCCCGCGGCGCAGGTGCACGGGCTCGTAGCCGAGCGGTTCGCCGACTACGCCAAGAAGGCGAAGAAGGCCGCCGCCGAGCCGTCCGGGGAAACCCCGATGGCGGCCGCGGGCCCCCGGGCGCACCATGGAGCCGTACGAGGTCGGAAAGGAGGCTAGGCCACGTCCGTGCTCGACTGAGCCCGCGAGGGCGAGAGCACGTCGAAGGAGGGAAGGAGAAGCCATGATCGCGGAGATCGCGGTTGTGCCGCAGATCACCGGGCCCGCGCGCGAGATCGTCGCCCATGCGGTCGAGGAGATCGAGGCGCTCGGCCTCCCGTACGAGGTCGGCGCCGTCGGAACGACCGTCGAGGGGGAGCTGGAGGCGATCTTCGAGGCTGTCAGGTGCATCGAGCGGCGGCTGCGCGCTGAGGGCGTGGAGCGGGCGGTGATCGACCTGCGGCTGCAGCTCGAGCCGCACGCCGAGACGCTCAAGCACCAGGTCGAGGGGATCGCCGGGAACGAGGCGTGAAGGAGGTTCGGGGGAGGGCGCCCAGCGCCCCTCCTCCGAGGGCGATGAGCGTCCCGACGCGCGTGATCGAGCGCGACTGGTACCGGCTTGGGAGGTGGGGGCTGACCGGCGACGGCCGCTGCCGCACCTGCGGGACGCGGATCCCGGGCATCTTCGCCGGCCCACCCGGGGACTGGGGCCCGAAGCGGCTGCCGGTCCGGCTCGCGCGTGTCTGACGCCGACTGCGTCGCGTTCCTCCAGTGGGCGCTGCCGCGCCTCCGGTTGCGCTGGCCGGGTTTCCGGCGCGTCCGGCGGCAGGTCTGCAGGCGCGTGGCGGGGCGCGTGCGCGAGCTCGGCCTGCCGGATCTCGGCTCCTACCGGGCCCTCCTCGAGGCCCGGCCGGCCGAGTGGGACGAGCTCGACCGGCTCTGCCGGATCACGATCTCGCGCTTCTACCGTGACCGCGCGGTCTGGGAGGTGCTGGCACGCGATGTCCTACCGGCTCTCGGCCCGCGGCCGCGGGCCTGGAGCGCCGGCTGCGCCTCCGGGGAGGAGCCGTACACACTCGCGCTGCTCGGGGAGCTGCGCGTCGTGGCGACGGATGTGGACGAGGCGGTGCTGCGTCGCGCCCGGGAGGGCCTCTACGTCTCCGGCTCGCTGAGGGAGCTGCCGCCCGAGCTGCTCGAGCGCGGCTTCCTCCCGGAGGGGACGCGGTGGCGGATCCGCCCGGAGATCGCCGGGCGCGTCACGTTCCTCCGCCACGACGTCCGCGCCGGCGCCCCCGGCGGCCCCTTCGACCTCGTCCTCTGCCGCAACCTCGCCTTCACGTACTTCGACGAGGAGCTCCAGCGCGAGGTCGCCTTGACGCTGGCGGCCGCGCTGCGCCCCGGGGGAGCCCTCGTCGTGGGCGCCCACGAGCGTCTCTCGGCGGGCGTCGAGGCCTTCGAGCCCTGGCCCGCAGCCCCGTGCGTTCTGAGGCGGGCTTCCAGCGAGAAGCTGCGGGGCAAGGATTCGAACCTTGACTACCCGATCCAGAGCCGGGCGTCCTACCGTTAGACGACCCCGCAACGGGTCCATCCGGCGGGGAAGTGTACCGCCTGTCAGATCTCGAGCCGGTAGGTCGGGACGAGGCTCTTCTCCGCCTCGGTGTCGATGTGGGCGATCACCTCGACGTACGGCTCGAGCCCCGAGCCCTTCAGCTTCGCCTTCAGCAGCTCGTCCACCTGGAAGATTCCCGACGAGTTGTTCATAGTGATCTCGATCTTCACCGGCCGCGACTCGCCGGCCTCGATCGAGACGGACTCGATCGCCGCCGCCGAGAGCGAGTGCATCGAGACGCGCCCGTGCTCGAACGGGATCCGCGAGCGCCCCTTCGCCATGTCGAGGGCGTCGGCGACGCGCAGGATCCCCGCCTCGAGCGCGAGCGGTTGCCCGTCGGCCCGGTGGCTGATGATCGCCTGCAGCACCTCGGAGACGATCACCGTCAGGTCGGGCTCCTCGTACACGCCGGCCAGAAGCTCGCGCAGCTTCGGCTCGGCGAGGAAGAGCGAGAAGTCCTCGTGCTGCTTGCGGTGGACGGACATGCCGACGTCGTGCAGGAGCGCGGAGAGCGCGACGACGACCTCGGAATCGTCGCGGGTCAGCCCGTAGTCGCGGGCAAGCGACGGCTCGACGCCGCTCTTGACGAGCTGGCGGAGCAGCTTGAGCGCGATGTTCGTGACGATCTGGATGTGCACCCAGGAGTGGTCGTTGATCCCCAGGCGCGCGATCGCGTTCACGTTCTGCACGTGCCACCAGCCCTTGAGCTGGCCGTCGCTGTTGACGCGGTCGAGGACCGTGCGCAGCTTGCGGTTCCCGCGCACGGGCAGCTTGATCCGCATCTGCGCGACCGCCTGCGTCGGCGTCATCCGCGTTTCCCGCTGAGCTTCGGGAACGTCCGTCACGTCTTCTGGCTGAGCCTGAAGTACATCACCGTCCAGGAGAGTGCCACGAACGGCGCCACGAAGCTGTCCGCGATCGTGCCACCGGCCCAGTTGGCGGCGAAGTCCGGGAGGAAGGAGAACGCCGTGACGAGGATGCTGTGGGCGACGACCGCGATGAGCAGCGTGGCGAGGATGACGCCGAACACGGTCCAGCCGTTGCCGCGCACGAGCTCGGTCGAACGGAGGAAGGACGGGCCCGCCGGGCGGCCCTCGAGCACGATCACGGGCGCGACGAGCGACCAGCGCGTGAGCAGGACGAGTCCGGGAACGATGAACAGGACGAGGCCGAGCGCGATCGCGAGCCCGCCGAAGATCCCGGCCCCAATCAGCGCCGGCAGCCGCGGCCGGACGCGGTCGTAGACGTCGCCGATCGTCGACTCGGCCTTGCCGGAGCGGACGTCCTGCACGGTCGCGACGAGCGTTCCCTGCACCCAGAACGCGCCGACGGCGCCGACGAGCAAGGAGACGACGCCCCACACCACCGCGACGCCCCTGCTCTCGCCGCGGGCGTCGATTGCGATCGCGCCCAGCAGATCCACGAAGACGAAGACGGCGGCCGCGGTGAGGACGAAGCGGCCGAGGAAGCGCAGGTAGAGGTCGAGAGCCTCGCGCAGGACGTTGCCGATCGTCACCGAGCAAGCGTATCTCCGCCCGCCGCCGCCGACCGCGGGTGGCGGGATAATCGCCTTCGCGTGCGACGTCGGACCCTCATGGCAGCGCTCGTGCTGGTCGCGGCCGGAGCCTGGGTTGCCGCCGCGACCCTCCTCTGGCGCTCGTCGGTGCCGCACGGGTTGCGCCTGCCCGACGTCGACCTGCGCGCGATCTTCAGCGAGGCGGAGCTCTCGCAGGCCGCCCGCTTCGCCCGCTTCGAGCGGGTGTTCTGGGTGCTCTCGCAGGTCGCGCTCGTCGCGGTGCTCGCGGTGTACGCCGCCCGCGGCGCCCGCTTCGCGCGCGAGTCGGCGGCGGGTCCGATCGGCACCGGGATGCTGCTCGGCATGCTCGGCTTCGCGCTCGTCTGGGTCGTGCAGGTGCCGTTCCAGCTCGCCTCCCTCTGGTGGGAGCGGCGTTACGGCGTCTCGTCGGCGGGTTACCTCGACTGGCTCGTCGAAGGCTGGTTCGGGCTCGGCGCCGAGTTTCTCTTCCTCTGCCTGGCGCTGCTGATCGTGATGGCGCTCGCGCGTGTCATGGGCGACCGTTGGTGGCTCGCCGGCGGGCCGGCGTTCGTCGGGCTCGCGGCGCTCTTCCTGCTCGTCTCGCCGTACCTGCTACCGGAAACCCACCGGCTTGACGATCCGGCGCTGCTCGCGGATGCGCGCGCGTACGAGGAAGCGGAGGGGACCGGCCCGATCCGCATTGACGTCGAGGTCGTGAGCGACGACACCGAGGCGGCGAACGCGATGGCGCTCGGGCTCGGCCCGACCCGCAGGATCGTCCTCTGGGACACGCTGCTCGAGTTCCCGCACGCCGAGGCGAGCTTCGTGCTCGCGCACGAGATCGCGCACCACTCCCGCGACCATCTGCCGAAGGGGCTCGCCTGGTACGCGCTCTTCGCGGTGCCGGGGGCCTGGGCGATCGCGCGCACGACCCGGCGTCGCGGCGGGATGCGAGACCCTCTCGCCGTGCCGCTCTCGCTGCTCGTGCTCGTCGTGCTCCAGCTCGCCGCGCTTCCCCTCGAGAACGTCATCGGCCGCCGGATGGAGGCCGAGGCGGACTGGGTCGCTCTGGAGAGAGCCCGCAATCCCGACGCCGCCCGCGGCGCGTTCCGCCGCTTCACGGTCGACTCCCTCTCAGAGCCGAGCCCGCCGGCGTGGGCCTACGTCCTGCTCGCCGGCCACCCGACGATCGAGCAACGGCTGGCGATGATCGAGGCTTGGGACGTGCGTCAGGCGACGTCGGCGGCCCAGTCGCCGCCTCCCGTCCCTGGCCGGCGGGCTCTCGCCGGGCGAAGCCCGGCTACGCCCGCCTCGCGCCGCTGGCCGCGCTCCGGTCGGGGGCCCGTGCCACCTGCACTGTTCCCCCGCCCTCCGCTTGCCAGCGGCGCGCCAGGAACGGGAGGAGCATGACGCAGCCGTAGTTAGGCGACGTCAGCCGCCCAGTCACCGTACAAGGAGGCGTAGAGCCCCTGCGCGGCGACGAGCTCGTCGTGGGTTCCCTGCTCGACGATCCGGCCGTGCTCGAGCACCACGATCAGATCGGCGTCGCGGATCGTCGAGAGCCGGTGTGCGATCACGAACGCCGTCCGGCCCGCGAGCAGCTTGCGCAGCGCGCTCTCGATCTGGCGCTCGGTGCCGACGTCCACCGACGAGGTCGCCTCGTCGAGGATCAGGATGCGCGGGTCGGCGAGCAGCGCGCGGGCGAAGGCGACGAGCTGCCGCTGGCCGAGCGAGAGCCGGAAGCCGCGCTCGCCGAGCTCGGTGTCGTAGCCCGCCTCGAGCTCGGAGACGAAGGGGTGCGCGCCCACGGCGCGGGCCGCCGCCTCGACCTCGGC
>Ga0082335_1004788_pt1 | contig 19762 bp, 19 predicted proteins | sample Subgrocontami58m_FD_72375 | JGI IMG/M metagenome (GOLD analysis project Ga0082335, IMG submission 72375) | Subsurface groundwater microbial communities from S. Glens Falls, New York, USA - GMW37 contaminated, 5.8 m (SPADES assembly) (version 2) ... | reverse complement strand
GGCCGTGCCCTCATGGGTAAAAAGTCCGGAGAATCAGTTGAAGTAGAGGCGCCGGCGGGCAAAATCCTCTACAAGATATTGCATATAGAATAAGAGTAGATTATAATAATCACGTATGAATAATTTTGCAGTTGTTGCAGTCAAGAAAAGCAAGAAACAAACCCGTCTTTGGAGGGGAGCGATCGTGGTGTAAAAAAAGTAGAAATATCGCATCGAACCCCTCAATTGAGGGTTTTTTTGTGGTTGAAAGGAGGTGATAATTATGCAAAGTCATGAAGAACCAGGGGTATTTGATTTTCCTGACCACGAAGGTGGAAGTGTACCGAGTAGCATCGGTGCGATTGGGGAGCCAAGACCGGATTCTTTTGGTCGGCTTAAAGGCTTTTATCAACAGGTTGTTAATAATCAACAGGCTTTAATAGAAGTAGTTCGTCAATTTTGGTCTGGCGTTGGACAACTTAACGATGGTGGAGAGTATACACGCGTTCAGCACCGCGCGATATTTGAGCGCGCTGTGTTACAGCAAAACTCTACAGAATTACAACCATGTGTCGAAGCGATCATACCGCTTGATGCAGGTCATTTAGGAACAGAACCAATGCTTGTATATTTAGGAGCAATCACACCCTCCCGGAGACAAAATGAAGATGATCTTAATGTGATTTCGGAGAATCTTTCTGGGGCAAGTCAAGTTACTCCAAGAAATCCTGCTGATATACTGGAACGGCCAAGAAGTAGAGGGTACGAAATTTCGATTTTATCCGAAGAAGATCGTCGAGATGAGCAAGTAAGAGACCAAATCGCAGGTCTGTACGAACGCTTTGGTTGGTCAAGGGAAGAAGTCGGGACTATGTTACAAAACCCAAATAATATTCTCTGTGTAGCAAAAAGGAATGGATGGATTGTTTCGTCAGGAATTGGGGAGATAGCTGCGATTCCCTTAGACAACACACAATTTCGTATTGCTGAACTCACGGAAGCAGCAACTCTTGCTGAGCATGAGAGTAATGGGTGTTATGCAGCAATTTCAACAACAATCCTTTCAGAGCTCGCGCGCCGATCACGGGCACATGAACTATTTGATGGAGAACTCGATTTGGTATTTGGAGAGAGCAATGGATTGTCGCCAGGTGTTTTGAGGGTAGCGGCTACACAAGCAAGGACGTTTTCCACAAATATTGCAGGATCGTACGGATTTGAAGGAAGAGGTATTTTGAGACAGCAAGTGCCGATATCCGGACCGTTTCGAAGAACAGCGTACAATGATCTCATCGTTACGTCTCTTACGAGAAGTAACGTATATGATATGTTTTGATCATGAATACAAAACTATTCGAGCGTATGGTCAGTCTTAATTCCGTGTATCCCAACGAATATCGTCTTGGGAGGTTTTTATGTGCGTATCTTGCAAAACATGGATTTATTGTAACGACACAGAGAGTTGTGGCAAAGCGTTATAACATTTTTGCCAAGCGTGGAGCAGGTGAAAAAGCAGTGATGTTTTATGGTCACCTAGATACAGTGCCGGTTACAAATTCAACTCATTGGAGAACTAATCCATTTCACCTTACTGATCGCCGGGGAAGATTATATGGACTAGGAGCCTATGATATGAAAGGAGGGATAGCGGCATTTATAGATGCATCCGTTCGTTCTGATAGCTATATCAAAATATTTCTTGCCGTTGATGAGGAGTGGATATCAGAAGGAGCATGGACCGCAATAAAGTACCGGCGAGATTCCTTCTCTGACGTTGACCTCATTATATCAGCGGAACCGAATTTCGGATTAGGAACGTACGGAATTGCCAGAGGAAGGACCGGCAGATTTATTTTTACGGTGGATTTTGAGGGGAGGGCGGCGCACGTTGCTCGATATCAAGAGAGCATCGATGCAATGTCAATGATGGGGAAATTTATTTCTGATTTTTATGCTACAAGAGAACAATTATTTCTTTCCCGTGGGACATTTGTTCAGGTACGAAGGGCATCGGGTGAAGCGATCGGTATGAGCGTTTGCGGAAACGCGTCCGTTGATATTGAAGTATTGGGTAATCATCAGGATTCGATGTCAGATATTCAAGGGCGATTGCAATCGTTGACGGATTCAATGGTACGGTTAAAACCAAGAAAAACCCCGTATCTTTCGGGATATTATTTTGCCTCGTTTCCCTATATGGATCTTATTGGCAGCATTATCCGCCGAAATACTCATAAAAAACTGGAATTGCATACGAGAATGTCAGTGGGAGACGATAATGTCTTGGCGACATTAGGAATTCCGGTTATTACCTGGGGACCGGACGGCGGGAATGCGCATGCACCGAACGAGTATGTTTCCGGGTCATCGTTAGAAACATTGTCGACTATGTTTTATGAATTGTTGCAGGAGCATTGATTCTTATTGAGGAGAAACGGTAGATGGGTTAATATAACTACATATGGCAACCATTGATGATTTGAAAAAGGCAAGACTCCGAAAACTGGATGCCCTCAAAAAGCTCGGGATTGATCCGTATCCAGGCACCGTTGATAGGAAAAACACCGTATTAGAGGCACGGGAGATGGATGGTAAGACTGTGGCTATTGCAGGTCGTGTCACTGGGTTTCGTGGGCAGGGAAAAATCTATTTTTTGGATATCGTGGATGGCACAGGGAAAATCCAGGTAGTCGTAAAAGTAGACACGTGTGATAAACAAGCATTTGCTCTTATGGAGCAGGTAGATCTTGGCGACTTTTTATCCGTTGGGGGAGAAGTGGGGAAAACGAAAGCCGGCGAGGTGACGGTATTTGCAAAAAGCGTTCAGGTTATTACCAAGGCATTGCGCCCTTTGCCGGGTGAGTGGCACGGACTTAAAGATGTAGAAGAACGGTACCGACAGAGGTACGTCGATCTGTTGGTTACCCCGCCGGTCCGTGATATTTTTCTCACCCGATCCAAAGTTGTCCGGTTTCTCCGAAGTTTTTTAGACCGGGACGGATTTTTAGAAGTCGAGACGCCGGTACTCCAACCAATCTATGGCGGAGCGTCTGCAAAACCGTTCAGCACCCATCACAACGCATTGGATACGGATTTGTATTTACGCATTTCCGATGAGCTTTATCTCAAGCGGCTGATCGTTGGAGGATTTGATAAAGTCTACGAAATTGGCAAAGACTTTCGCAACGAAGGCATAGACCGCCAACACAATCCGGAGTTTACCATGCTTGAGTTTTACTGGGCATACGCGGATTATGAGGAGCTTATGCGTTATACCGAAGCCATGCTTTCCAGCTTGGTGAAAGAAGTGAAAGGTTCATACAAATTTTCATATCAGAGTCAGGAATTGGACTTTACGCCTCCCTGGCCGCGAAAAACGTATCGGGATGTGGTCTTGGAGTATTCCGGTATAGATATCAATGCTGCAGGCGATGAGAAAAAGTTATTGGCCGCGATACAATCTAAGAAAATTACGCTTGATACAACAGGAGTTGTAGGATTCGGAGCACTCCTCGATACGCTCTATAAAGCCACGGCTAGGCCGCATTTAGTCGGCCCCATGTTTCTGACTGACCGACCGACGGCGTTTGTCGCGCTTGCCAAGCGCCGGCCGGATGATCCTTCCAAAACTGCTTCATTTCAGCTTCTTGTTGCCGGAAAAGAAGTGATCAATGCCTACAACGAACTCAACGATCCTATAGATCAGGCAAGCCGGTGGCGCGCATCAGAAAAGCTCGGGAAAGAAGGTCAAAGTGAACATGAGGCCTTCGATGATGATTATATTCGTGCGCTTGAGTATGGTATGCCACCGACAGCAGGATGGGGAATGGGGATCGATCGGCTGGTTTCCATTCTTACGGACCAATCCAGCCTCAAAGAAGTTATTTTGTTTCCAACCTTGAGGCCAGAGAAATGAAAGCATACAGACTAGCTCGCATCACGCTATCGGATGTGTAAACTGGTTATGAGAATCAAACCATTTAAACTTGAGCGGTACTTTGCCCCTTATGAATTTTCTGCAAAGTACCTTCTTTGTAGTTCTGATTGTGACGGTCTTTCACAGAAAGAGCTAATTAGTTGGGCAGACGAGGAGACCAGAACTCTTTGGGATAATTTAAAGCTAGGATATACTGAATCCCAAGGTCATCCCTTGCTGCGTGTCGAAATAGCAAAGCTTTATACAAATATTTCCATAGAAGACGTTCTTATTGTTGCCCCGGAAGAAGGTATATTTATTCTTCTCAATGCTCTTTTGAATAGGGGCGATCACGTCGTTTGCACCTTTCCCGGATATCAATCGCATTATGAAGTTGTCGAAAGCCTCGGTTGTGAAGTTACCCGATGGACGCCGAAAGAGTCAGAAAATTGGAAATTTGACATCGACGAACTTGCTAAACTTGTTCGACCGAACACGAAGCTCATTACTATTAATTTCCCTCATAATCCAACAGGGTTTTTGCCGTCGCGAGATGATTTCGAAAAAATAATTGAGTTAGCAAAGGAGAAAAACATTTATCTTTTTTCTGATGCGATGTATTGGTTGTTAGAATACGATCCTACATTCAGGCTGCCAGCGGCATGTGATTTGTATGACAAGGCGATAGACCTGTTTGGTATGTCAAAAACATTTGGTATGGCTGGAGCGAGAATAGGCTGGCTGGCAACCCGGGACAAAAAATTGTTGGAGCAAGTAAAGACATTTAAAGACTATACGACTATATGCAGTTCGGCACCAAGTGAAATTCTATCCATCATCGCCCTGAGGAACAAAGAGGCAATTATTAACACTCATTTGAGAAGGACTGAGAGAAACCTTCGTTTACTTGACAGTTTTTTTGATAAATTCTCTAACAAGTTCACTTGGATCCGGCCAAAGGCTGGCACGATTGGATTCCCAAGAATTCTTTTTCAAGAAGACGCTTTTTCTTTTTGTGACAGAGTTGTTAAAGAAGCTGGAATTATGTTATTACCATCAACCGTTTACGATTATGGTAACAGCCATTTTCGTGTTGGATTCGGAAGAGAGAACATGCCAGAGGCTCTGGAAAAGTTTGAAGACTATATAAAGAAAAACCTATGATTAGCCGTCAGCAAGCCATCACGCTTCTTCATGCCCATATGCAAAACGCTAACCTCCGTAGGCATTGTTATGCCGTGGGGTTTGCCTTGCGCGCGCTTGCGGTTAAACTCGGAGGGGACCCGGATACGTGGGAAGTATTGGGAATTCTTCATGATGCAGATTGGGAAGAGACGAAAGATTCCCCCGGAGAGCATACACGTAAAACACTGGTGTGGCTTAAAGAAAAAGGGATTACGGACGGACCACTTATTCATGCTCTTATGTCACACAACAACAAGCACACAGGGCTAGGGGAATTAGAGGGAAACAGGGAGTGGGCGCTCGAGACGGTCGATGAGCTTACCGGATTTATCGTAGCAGTTACCCTCGTTCGTCCGGATAAGAAACTCGAATCCGTTTCCGTCGAGTCGGTACTCAAAAAATGGAAAACCAAAGAATTTGCCAAAGCCGTAGACCGCGGGCAAATTGCCCAGTGTGAAGAGAAACTTAATATTCCTCTTGCGGAATTTATCGGGATTACTCTTAAAGCCATGCAGGATCATCATGAAGAATTAGGATTATAGATTGTATATGAAAAAGTCCATTAAAACAGTCGTTATTTTCTGCGGGGCACACGCGACTCCCTCATATTTAGAATTGGCCGGAGAAGTAGGAAAAGCACTTGCACAGCATGGCTTTGTCGCTGTCACCGGTGGAGGTCCAGGGATGATGTCAGAAATAAATAAATCAGCAAAGACGCATGGGGGAGAATCGTATGGTATCTGCATACGTAAGCCTGAAGAATCACCACAGAGGGAGAATTTTACACATTTTGAAATTTATGATTCATTTGATGAACGTCACAAAAAGCTTCTTTCGTATGGTGATGCTTTTCTTGCACTACCCGGCGGACTTGGAACCATCTATGAAGCAATAGAAATTACTCAACGAAAGAAATTTAAAGAAATTCCGATGGAAACACCACTTATTTTTGTTGGGAAATATTTTGAACGATTAACAAAGGTGTTTCTTGAACTTGCAAACGAGGGATTCATTACCGATGTAGATAGGCTTTATCAGTTTTCCCCAACTGTAAAAGATATGATTGTCACTCTTAAAGAACACAGGGATAAGGCAAATCAATGACCAAGCTACTTATTGCGACTACAAATCCCGGAAAACTCACAGAGATAAGACTGTTTCTTTCTGATACCTCCGTTGAATTTGTGAGTCTGAAAGATATGGGCATTACCGATGGTATAGAAGAAACCGGGAGTACGTTTGAGGAGAATGCGATTCTAAAGGCTAAATATTATATGCAGAAGTCCGGTCTTCCCACGCTTGCCGATGACGGAGGATTTGAAATTGACGCGCTCGGCGGCGAACCGGGGGTAAAGTCGCACAGGTGGATTCATCAGAATCGGGAAGATACCGATGAGGAGTTGATCGCATATACTCTGGAAAAGCTAAAGGGGTTACCCCGCGCGCGTCGCGGGGCGCAACTTCGCCTCGTGCTGGCACTTATATTTCCTGATGGTCACCATTATACAGTCGAAGAAAAAACGCGGGGGATCGTGGCAGAGATCCCGTCAAAGCATAGAACCCCAGGGTTTCCCTATCGCTCGTTGCTATTTTTACCGGAGATTAACAAGTATTATGACCACGACTTGTTGACGCTCGAGGAAACTGATCGGTTTAACCACCGCAAACGCGCTCTTGATCGTCTCAAACCGATACTAAAGCGCTATTGACGTGACCACGTAGTATTTGATACTATATGTGTATTAACAAGTACATAAAGGCGTTTGTATCCTGAACTTTCCCTCAGGAGAGCTGGTTTTCGAAAGTACTACACAAGGAGTATAGAAGAAAATCCGGGACTTCCCGTTATAGAAGAGACAACTGTGTTGTAATACACAAAGCAGTTGCAAAGTTTAGTATAGTGACGTACTAACAAAGAAAAGTGGCACCACGAGACACCTCGTCTTTTCAAGATAAAGGAGGTGTTTTTTTGTGGCAAAAATATATCTTGTTCGACATGCAGAGTCATTAGCAAACGCCCAAGGCATATATCAAGGGCAAACGTACGATACGGAATTATCCGTGCGGGGTAAAAGCCAGGCACAAGCGCTCGCGCAATGCTTTAAACGCATTTCTTTTTCGCGTGTCATCGCGAGTCCTCTGAAGCGGACTATGCAAACGGCAACAATTGTCGCTCTTAATAAGCATTTGCCTGTCCAAGTCGAACCACAAATTATAGAAACAAATCACGGAGACTGGGAAGGGAAGCATAAAGAAATAATTAAAAAAACATGGCCCTGGATCTATAGAAAATGGTCGCGGTTTCCCTCATCTACAAAATTTCCTCAAGGAGAACACTTTTTAGAAACACAGAAACGGGTTCTTGAGTGGTGGCAACTATTTTGTCAAAACATAAGCTCGGATACGTTGGTTATGAGTCATGATAATATTATTCGTATTATCGTTGCACGGATTCTCAACCGGAAGTTGAACAAAATTTGGAAGTTTCATCTTCAACCTACCGCAATTACAGAGGTTAGCGTTACAAAAGACAAAATAACGCTCGTTAGCCTTGGGGACAGTAAACACTTGGGAGGACTGGACGTCGACCTGTCTATGCATGCGTTATAGCATTGGTGTACAATAAATTGGGGGAAAATATGTTAGATATAAAATTCATCAGAGAAAATTTGGAGATTTGTAAGCAAGCCGCCATAAACAAGAACCGCGAGGTGGAGTGGGATCGGCTGCTTGGTCTTGATGACAAACGGCGTGAGTTGATCGGTAAGACAGAGGTAATTCGAGCCAAGCGAAATAAAGCGGAAAAGGCAACAACAGAAGAGGATCGTCAAGCAGGCCGCACACTTAAGCAGGAAATGAAGGCGTTGGAGCAAAAATTACGAACAGTCGAAGAGGACTTTAACACACTCATGCTTACCGTCCCCAACGTGCCGGATAAAAGCGTTCCGGTGGGGACGGATAGTAGTGGAAATAAAGAGATGAAAACATGGGGCAAAGTTCCTGAATTTGAATTTTCCGCCAAAGATCACATCGATCTAGCCAAAAGCCTGGATCTTATCGATTTTGAACGCGGAGCTAAAGTAGGTGGATCACGTGCATATTTTCTTAAAAATGAAGCGGCGCAACTTGAGTTTGCCCTCATGTTCTATGCCTTTCAAAAGCTGATAGGGAAAGGGTATACGCCACTTATCGCTCCGAGTTTGGTGAAAGAGTTTACCCTGGTTGGCGTTGGTCAATTTCCATGGGGAAGAGACGAAGTCTACCACCTAGAAAAGGATGATCAGTATCTGGCTGGTACTGCAGAACAGACGGTGACAGCATACTTTGCCGATGAGGTGCTCAACGAAAAAGATTTGCCAAAAAAGTTTGTCGCTTTTTCTCCCTGTTTTCGCCGCGAAGCCGGTAGTTACGGAAAAGATACGAAAGGGGTCTATCGGGTGCATCAATTTAGTAAAATTGAACAAGTTATTATCTCAACAAATGATTTGAACAACTCCTTTACTCTTCATGAGGAATTATTGGCTAACGCAGAGGAGATTCTTCAAGACTTGGAGTTGCCGTACCGCGTGCTTCTTATGTGCACCGGTGATATGGGAGAACCACAGGTGAAAAAGTATGACATAGAAACCTGGATGCCCGGCAGAAACGCGTATGGTGAGACGATGAGTAATTCCGTCATGGGGGATTTCCAGGCGAGGCGGCTTAAAATCCGTTATAAAACGAAGGATGGGAAGACGCTGTTTTGCCATACACTGAACAATACGGCGATCGCATCTCCGCGCATCCTTATTGCTATTTTAGAGAATTATCAACAGAGAGACGGATCTATTCGAGTGCCCAAAGTCCTTCAATCTTATATTGGCAAGGACATCATCGCGCGATAATGGTAAAATAACTCCATGTTTGGCTTCTTAGGAAAGCTTCTTGACACCAACGAGAAGGAGATCAGAAGACTCCGCACGCTTGTCGAGCGAATTAATACGCTTGAGAGCGATGTAAAAAAACTCAAAGACGCTGATTTTGCCAAAAAGACTGCTCAATTCCGGCAACAACTCGCTACTGGCACTCCAATGGATGATATTCTTCCTGAAGCTTATGCTCTCGTGAGAGAAGCTGCTTGGCGCACGCTTCACCTTCGACATTTTGACGTGCAGCTTATTGCTTCCATAGCACTTCACGAAAGCAAAGTATGTGAGCAAAAAACCGGAGAAGGGAAGACTCTGTCCGCAACTCCGGCTCTCTATGTAAATGCCCTGACCGGCCGCGGTGTGCATCTGGTGACGGTAAATGACTATCTTGCCCGTCGTGATGCCGGGTGGATGGGCCCGATTTATAATCTACTCGGGGTTTCCGTATCAGCGATTATCAGTGAACAATCTTTCATCTATGATCCAGTTTTTGAAGATCAAACGGCAGAGGATTGGCGTCTGAAGCATTTGCGTCCAATCACCCGTAAAGAAGCCTATGCGGCAGATATTACCTACGGCGTCAATAGCGAATTCGGATTTGATTATCTTCGCGACAACATGGTGACGGATGTAAATCAGCTTAGTCAGCGGGATTTTCATTATGCAATCGTAGATGAAGTGGATTCGGTGCTCATTGATGAAGCACGCACTCCGCACATCATTTCTGCTCCGGCAGAGGAAGCGACGCACAAGTATTACGACTACGCGCACATGGTGGACAAGTTTTCCGCCGACAGTGACTATACCATAGACGAAAAGCTCCGTACTGCCCATCTCACCGATCATGGCGTATTTAAATTAGAAAAAATGTTAGGGTTAGGCAATATCTACGAAAAAGATTTTACTGCCGTCCATCACGTGGAAGCAGCTCTGAAAGCAAAAACTCTTTTTTCGCGTGATCGTGATTACGTGGTAAAAGATGGTCAGGTGATTATTGTCGACGAATTCACCGGAAGGCTCCTTACGGGAAGAAGATTTAGCGAAGGCATTCATCAGGCGATTGAGGCAAAAGAAGGCGTCTCCATCCAACAGGAGAGTAGGACCCTTGCGACCGTATCGCTTCAGAATTACTTCCGTATGTACGAGAAGCTTGCCGGTATGACGGGAACCGCTGCTACCGAAGCCGAAGAGTTTAAAAAGATCTATGGCCTTGAGGTTCTTATGATTCCCACGCACCAGCCTATGGTACGGCAGGATTTTTCCGATAGCGTGTATAAAACGCCGCGTGCTAAATACTCGGCGATTGTGGCTGATATCATCGAGCACCATAAACGCGGCCAGCCGGTGCTCGTGGGGACTACCTCTATAGACAAAAATGAAATCATCAGTGATCTTCTGAAGAGAAAAGGAATTCCTCATAATGTTCTCAATGCAAAAAACCATCTACGGGAGGCTATGATTATTGCGGATGCAGGGAAAAAGGATGCGGTGACGGTCGCGACCAACATGGCCGGACGCGGAGTAGATATTATTTTAGGAGGACTAAGGAGAGAAAAATGGGAAGTCCCAAGCGAAAAAGAGTGGAAAGACTCGGAAGGATTGTGGCGCAAAGGTCATGACGCAGTGGTAGGGCTTGGCGGACTCCATGTCATCGGGAGCGAACGCCATGAGTCACGTAGGATAGACAACCAATTACGCGGGAGATCCGGGCGTCAGGGAGATCCGGGATCCAGCCGGTTTTATGTATCACTGGAGGATGAAATCATGCGGCTTTTTGGAGGCGATCAGGTGGCGCGGCTTATGACGGTTTTTAAACTTCCGGAAGATGTCCCGCTTGAACACGTAATGGTCAGCCGCGCTATAGAGCAGGCACAGGTAAAAGTAGAAGGATTTCATTTTGATTCACGCAAGCACCTCGTTGAGTACGATGATGTGATCAATAAACAGCGTGAGATTGTCTATCGCAGGCGCGGTAAGATTCTGGCCGGCGAGAGCCAGAAAGAAGTGATTCTTGAGAAAATCTCCCATGAGCTAGAGAATGTAGTGGGGATGTATACGGCCGACGGATCCGTAAAGAGAGATAAAATTGTTACAGAGTTTGTCTCGATCATCCCATTTGACGAAACATCTCAAGGACAACTCCTCAAACAACTGGAGCAGTTTCATGCGGCTGTCGAGATGAGTGAGTTTTTTTCCGGACTTACCAAACAAATGTATGAAGCGAGGGAAAATCAAATGACAACGGAGGTCATGAGGCAGGTTGAACGATGGGTCAGTCTCCAGGTTATTGATAGCCTGTGGATGGATCATTTAGATGCTATTGATGATCTGCGGGAGGGAATCGGGCTTCGGGGATACGGGCAGCGAGATCCGCTCGTTGAGTACAAAAACGAAGCATTTTCTATGTTTGAAACGCTTATGGCCTCTATCGATAGCGAAATTGTCCACAGGATCTTTAAGGTGCAGGTCCAACTTGCTCCACAACCAGCATCGATCCCTCCTACCCATTCACCCAGTAACCCATCTCCCATCACTCCAGTAAAGCTCGGCCGCAACGACCCGTGTCCCTGCGGATCCGGAAAAAAATGGAAAAAATGCCATTATCCAAACACTCCTGTGCTAAGATGAAATTGTATGATTCTGCCCGATGATCAAGTACTGGTTTTGCTCGCACAAGCTGGTATCGACCAGAAAACACTCTCCGGTGTCCAAGCGTTTTCCAAAAATTCCCGGGCTTCACTCCAGGAAGCCGTTATAGAAAAGAATGTCCTGACGGATGAAGCGGTGGGTATGTTCGTCGCAAACACGCTTAAAGTCCCCTTTGTTTCTCTTTCCAAGCTCACGATACCTGAAGAAATATTTCGTATCGTTCCCGAGCGAATGGCTCGTAAGTACAGCATCATTGCATTTGCCCGGGATGCAGATGGTATAAAATTGGCGGTTACTGATCCGACCAAGAAGGAGCTTCAGGAGATGATCGCCAAAAAAACAGGTCAGAACGTGACGACGTATCTTGCCACAGAACGGGATATAGAAAACGTATTACAAAACTACCGCAAAGTTCTTAAGGAGACGTTTGATGAACTTATCAAGGCAGAGCTTAGCGCCAACACTGCGGTTGCCGATGACGCACCTATTGCAAAAATAACGGATCTTCTTATCATCACGGCGTATCGGGATAAGGCATCAGACATCCACATAGAGCCCGAGGAAGGAAATTGTCTCATTCGTTTTCGTATCGATGGGATTTTGCGCGACGTCTTAAACATAAACAAAAAATTGCACGACCGAATCATCACGAGAATCAAAGTACTCTCCAGGCTTCGGACAGACGAACACATGGGCGCGCAGGATGGAAAAATGCGCATGGATGTAGATAACGAAACGTTGGATCTTCGGGTATCGATTATCCCTATCGCTGACGGCGAAAAGGTAGTATTGCGGCTTCTTACTTCCAAGTATCGTCAATTTTCCTTGCAGGATTTAGGGATGAATGACGAAGATTTAAAGAAAGTCAATAGTGCGATGAATAAATCCTACGGTATGATTTTATCCACAGGTCCGACCGGATCCGGTAAGACGACGACAATTTACGCACTAATAAAAATTCTCAATACCAGGGAAAAGAATATTACTACGATTGAAGATCCGGTGGAGTACAGAATAAAAGGAGTTAATCAGATTCAGGTAAACGTCAAGTCCAATCTCACTTTTGCCAACGGCCTTCGCAGCATCCTACGGCAGGATCCCAACGTCATTTTTGTCGGAGAAATCCGGGATAGCGAAACCGCCGGCATAGGCGTCAATGCGGCTCTTACCGGGCATTTAGTGGTATCAACGCTTCATACGAATGACGCAGCTACGGCCCTCCCCCGTCTTATCGATATGAAAGTGGAACCATTCCTTGTTGCGTCAACCGTGAACGTGATCATCGGGCAACGATTGGTACGCAAAATTTGCGATTCCTGCAAATTATCAACCACGATGAAACGAGATGAGGTATTGAAAAATGTTTCAAAGGATATATTGGAAAAGCACTTCGGTACAGAGGGAGATGTTTCCGTATACCGGGGGGTAGGATGCAGTGCATGTCATGACACTGGGTATAGGGGTCGAGTCGGGATATTTGAAGTCATAAATATGTCGGAGAATATAAAGAAACGTATCATTGACAAAAATGATTCTGACGTAATCGCCAAAGAAGCAATCGCTGAAGGCATGACCACGATGCTTGACGATGGACTGGATAAAGTAGCCCGCGGTTTCACCACCATTGAAGAAGTGCTTCGGGTCACTAAAGTCGAATCGCTATGAAAAGTCAGTCTCTTTCACTTTCTGCTAATGATAAATTAAGTTTCGTCAGCAATCTCGCGACCATGATCATCGCGGGTATTCCGATTTTGGAAGCGGTAGATTCCCTTCTCGAAGAAGGGAAAGGAGATATGAAGAAAATTCTTGAGATTATCCGCGAAGACATCATGCAAGGACGGCACTTATATGCATCGTTTTCGAATTTTCCAAAGATATTTGATAAAGTGACGGTCAATATTGTCCGCGCGTCAGAGGAAGCAGGCACGCTCGGCGTGACCCTTAAGGACTTAAAAGAGCAGATCATAAAAGAAATGGAGTTTAACGACAGAATCAAGTCTGCGTTGATATACCCGGCGTTTATTATTGTTGTTTTTATCGCGGTGCTTCTTCTTATTCTTATTGTCGTCATTCCGAAAATCTCAAGTGTGTTTTTACGGTTGAACGTGACGCTTCCGCTATCAACCAGAATCCTTATTTATGTTTCAAATTTCATGCTCACCCATACGGTTGTGGTTCTTGCGGGGGTCGTCGGATTGTGTGTGGGAGTATTTTTTTTCTTTAAAGTAAAAAAAACGTGGGCACTCCACGTTTTCTATTCACTTCCTCTTGTATCAGGACTGGTGAAAGAAATTGATTTGACGAGATTTTCAAGAAGTATGTATCTTCTCCTGACGTCGGGTATCACCATAACCTACGCTCTTGAGCTTAGTCAGGATGTCGTTATGAGATCTGATGTAGCCTCGGCAATAGGGTACGCACGGGACATGGTTCTGGCAGGCAAGGATTTATCGGACGGATTTAAACAGCGGCGGAAGATTTTTTCCGGCATTATGATCAAAATTTTGGAAGCAGGAGAGAAAACAGGAACATTGGATAAATCGATGCAGGACACGTCAGAATTTCTTGATTATCAGATCTCCAAAACACTCAAAACGCTCACGACCATGGTGGAGCCGATCATGCTCGTTTTTGTCGGTATTATGGTCGGTGGCATGATGCTTGCGGTCATATCCCCAATATACGGACTCATCGGCCAAGTTGGCGGACGATAAACTCATGAGATCGCATGCGCACTATCAAGATGGTTTTACTTTCGCCGAGCTGATTGTCGTTCTGGGTATTGGGGCAATACTCTTTGGTATTACATCGATTACGTTATTTCGAGCACAGAGAAGTACGAAACTGACAGCGACAACCCAGACGCTTATTTCAGACTTGAACAGGCAACAGAGTAAAGCAATGGTCGGCGCCACAGAAGGCCGGGAGGTCAGTGATAGCTACGGAGTGTATGTTTCAATAAATAGCTATATGTTATTTCACGGATCATCCTACGTGGCAGGGGATCCGGCGAATTTTACCGTATCCCTGGACGCCGGGACGACTATAACGACAACACTTCCCGGCAGCACTGTTGTATTTTCTAAAGGGAGCGGCGGATTATCTGCGTTTGTCTCCGGGGCCAATACCATCACGCTCACTTCTGCCGACGGAAATGATCACAAGACGATTACCCTGAATAGATATGGAGTAATTGTCGGAGTCAACTAAATATGAACAATTTTTTATTACAAAAAGGCCAGTCACTCGTTGAGCTGTTGATTGCGATGGGCCTTGCGGCGGTACTTTTGCCGGCACTTTTGACCGGTCTTGCGACCACGCGTGCCGGAAGAGCGCAGCAAGATCAACGGCAGCAAGCAACCCTGCTTGTCCAGGAGTCCCGGGAAGCAGTTCGTGTGATAAGGGAGAAGGGATGGGGGTCATTTGCCATCAATGGTATCTATCATCCGGTTGTTTCCGGGGTAACGTGGGCTTTCTCGAGTGGTTCTGAACAAATAAATGGTTTCACCCGGCAGATTCTCATAAGCGACGTGTATCGGGATCCCGGTGGCGCCATCGTAACGAGCGGCGGGGCCATTGATCCGGCGACCAAACAGATTGTTACGATGGCTTCTTGGAACAGTCCTTTCCCCACTTCGGTTGCGGCAACGGAGTATGTAACCCGCTATGTCAATCAGCAGTACACCCAGACGACCGCTGCCGACTTTAATGCCGGAATCAAGACAGGCGTAACGGTGACCAATGAGAGTGGCGGTGAGGTGCAATTGGGAGCCGGCGGTAGTGGCAATTGGTGTGCACCAACCTTATCTATCACGGCTGTTGATTTACCCAAAAGCGGAGTGGCAAATGCAGTCACCGCCATCCAAGGCCACGTATTTGCCGGTACCGGAGCGAATGCCTCAGGGGTCTCGTTTGCGGAGGTTGCCATCAGTAATCCTCCTTCACCGACCCTTCCTGCCGGAACCATAACCGGTACGTTTGACGGGTATAAGACCAACGGCGTTTTTGGAGACGCCCAGTATGCGTACTTGGCCACAGATACCAATTCGAAAGAGATAGTCATTATTGACCTGACTCAAAAAGACGCAAACGGCAAATTTATCGAATCCGGCTATTTTAACGCGCCCGGCCATGGAGCGGGAGATAGTATCTATGTTGCAAATTCCGTGGGCTACATGACGGATGGAGACAAACTTTATACGTTTGACCTCTCAAGCAAATCCGGTGCCCGAACGCTTCTAGATCCGGATGGAGTGACGCTGGCAGGCATCGGGAAACGCGTAGTTGTGCGGGGAAATTATGCATTTGTGGCAGTTGCCTCGGCCGCGACCCAGCTCCAAATTATCGATGTGACAACTCCTTCAAATCTGACGATTGTCGGACAAGCAAGTCTTGCGGGTCAGCAAGCTGTGGATTTCTCTGTCAACACGACCGGCACCCGGGCCTATGTAGCGACGCTCGTCTCAAGTACGCAGAGAGAATTTTTCATTGTCGATGTTTCTACAAAAACCGGTAATCGTCCGACGTTGGGCAGTTATGACACGCAGGGAATGAGTCCTAAAAGTGTGACCTTAGGGACCAATAATAAAGCCATTGTCGGGGGAACTGGGGCAGAAGAGTATCAGGTGATTGATATTACCAACGAAAATAATCTCAATTTATCCCGTTGCGGAGGCCTCAATATCGATACCGGCGTCAATGGCATCGCAACCGTCGTTGAGAGTGATGGGGACGCGTATGCATATGTCATCACCGGTGATGCCACGACAGAGCTCAAGATTATCGAAGGCGGACCAGGGGGCCAATTTGCCGCGTCCGGGACGTTTGAGTCACGAACGTTTGACGCCAGCGCCAGTGCACAATTTAACTCCTTTGCCGTGACGCAGGCTGTGCCGAGCCAAACATCACTCACCTACCAAGTGGGTATCGCGCATGCTCAAAACGGAAGCTGCAGTGGCGTCCCTTACACATTCGTCGGCCCGGATAGCACGAGTACTTCGTATTTTGCAACGAGCAGTGCTTTGCCAACAAGTGCAGATGGGGTGGGTTTTGAAAACCCGGGACAGTGTCTCCGGTACAGAGCGTATATATCTTCTTCTGACACGAGTCAGTCGCCGGCTCTTTACGATATACGATTTAATTATTCACCATGAAAGCTGACAGTACCGGATCTACGCTTATCGAACTTTTGTTGTATATGGGATTTTTTGTTTCACTATTGGGTATGTTCCTTGGGGTTTTTTCTTCAATTATAAATGTGCAGCTTGAGTCAGAAGCCACATCGAGTGTTACGACTGATGGAAAATTTATTCTTGCCCGGGTAGGCTACGACATAGGGCAAGCACAAACGATCAGTGCTCCTGCCACTCTTGGTGCGGGAGGGGACACGTTACAGCTTGGGATCAACGGTGTTCCCTACGCGTATGCGTTAAGTAATGGCGCTCTGACACTGACTGCTGGGAGTACGACTGATATACTGACTGGTGTAGACACGACTATCTCAAATCTCACGTTTCTTCGGTTAGGCAACGGGGGTGGGAAGCACAGTATTCGAATATCGTTTACACTGACAAGTAAGACTATCAAACGGACAGGGCCGGAAGTGCGGTCGTTCCAAACCACAATTGGACTGCGATGAAAAAATGTTGTACCAACAGTAGCGGGCAGGCGCTGGTGATGCTCCTATTTTTTATGCTTATAGGGATCACGGTGACCTCCGCGGCTGTGTATATTCTCATCAACAACGTTACCGGCACAAGCACAGCCCAGCAGAGTGCGGTAGCCTACACTGCAGCAGAAAGCGGTGTAGAAAATGCATTACTAAGGATGTTGCGCGATAGGGAGTACAGCGGGGAAACACTGACTATAGGGGGAGGTACTGTTGTGACCACGGTTTTAAACGGAACGATCACTGCTACCGGTACTGTTGGTGGCGCCACGCGAAAAATTCAGACACAGACGATGTACAATAACGATATTCTTACAGTTTCTTCATGGAAGGAGATCTATTAATGGATGAGGGCAGAAAGCATCAGGTAATTTTTTATATCAGCGGCAATAAAATATTCGCATACGGAGAAGATCTCCCTGCTATGGTCCAAATGGATGTGCCGGTCGACGCGGTGCGTGATTTCGATGTCATAAGTCCAGAGAAGTTTGCGAGCGCCGTTGGGATATTTCTTGTCACAAACAACATAGAAGGAGGAGTCGTCACGGTCGTATTTTCTCCGGAGGCGACGTTTGAGAAAGAGTTTACCGATGAAACGGAGTTAAAAGATGGCTTGAGTGCATTTCTTGACCGGGTTCCGTTTGAAGAGCTAGCCTCCCGTACTTACCATATAAACAAAAAGATAAAGGTTATTGCGATAAACAAAGAGTATTGCACCGTGTTGAAAAAGATCCTCAACACCGAACGTTTTCTCCTCTACGCATTTGTTCCGTTTACTCTTCTTCAAGAGGTGATTCCGGATCTTCGTTCACGATTAGATCTCAGGATGATCCTGGAAAAAATTGATCTTGCCAAACAGTATAATCTCTTTTTTAATGAAGAAACCACCAATGTTGTGCCTTCCAATTCGGACAAATCAGGAGAAAAAAAAAGACTCTTCATGCTTCTTGGTATATTTGTTATATTATTGATTGGTTTAGTACTCGTTATTAGCCTCAGAAATTAGTTCAAATTGGGGTATTGACAAGTGATTTTTATATTGCTACTGTAATTACAGATATATGAACTGCCCGGTTTCTAAAAAGCATTCTCGAGGTTTCACACTCATCGAACTTCTCGTTGTTATTGGTATTTTGGCGGTGCTTCTGTCTATCGTCCTTATTGCAATCAATCCTGCACGACAATTTGCCCAGGCAAATAACACGAAGCGACGCAGCGATGTTATCGCGCTTCTTAACGCTGTCAGTCAATACAGCGCAGACAATAAAGGTTCTTTGCCCAGTCAAATCACGACAATTGTACAAAATATTGCAGATACGGGTGCAAATCTGTGCACAACCCTTACCCAGACCGTCCAATACTTGCCCGCCCTACCGAGAGATCCATTAGTATCAAGTGGCGCACAGATTACCGACTGCACGGTAGCCTATAATACCGGATACACCGTCGTCAAAGACGCAAGCAATAGGGTCACGGTTGCAGCCCCGCAAGCAGAATTGACTGAGACGATATCTGTCACGAGGTGATTATTTCCTCCGGGAGCAGAATGAAAGCTACAAAAAGACAGTACAAACGCTCAATTCATGTAAATACCGTCAAGCCCATTCTTTCCCTCCTCATTGTTTTGGTAGCGTTTTCACTGTTTTTGCTCTTTATTACCTACAAAGACAGCATTCTTGCGTCAGGCTCGTTTAACTCATATATTCTTCTCACCACTGTTGCCATGGGGCTTCTTGTGGCACTTCTCTTCCTCGTGAACCCCTCTTCAAAATAGTTTTTTTCGGTTATAATACATGAGTTTATGACAAGACGCCGCATTGCTGTCCTTGCCCTTGCCGGAGTATTAGCTGCCGGCGGCGGGGGTGTCGCGTACTCCAAACAGCAGCAAGCAGTCAAAACTGCCTCCGCGGTACAGACGGCGATGGTAAAGCGTGCGACATTCACAAAAACCATTGCCTCATCTGGAAAAACAAAAGCTACCCGCACCGCAGAACTTAAATTTCAGACGTCAGGAAAACTCACCTGGGTAGGGGTCAAAGAAGGGGATCGGGTTACTGCATATCAAGCGATAGCAACGCTGGACGCGCGAGAAGTGCAGAAAAATCTCGAGAATGAACTTCGCGATTATACAAAGCAGAGAAACGATTTTGAAGAGATGTGGCGGGTGACGTACAAAGGCACGAAAGATCCGCAGACTGCCCTCACCGATACCGTCAAGCGGATCTTGGAGAAAAACCAATGGGATCTTGACAAAGCGATCCTTGACGTAGAGGTTAAGCATCTATCCGTAGAATACGCGACCCTCACCACACCCATAGCGGGTATCGTCACGCGGGTGGATACGCCGGTAGCCGGCGTCAATATCACACCGGCAACTGCGGTGTTTGAGGTTGTGGATCCTGATTCTCTCGTGTTTGAGGCAAGTGTTGATGAAGTGGACGCCGCGGGCATTTCCAT